>ERZ650302.220-NODE-220-length-29688-cov-70.779840_pt1 | contig 29688 bp, 26 predicted proteins | sample MGYA00376238_ERZ650302 | MGnify/ENA primary metagenome ERZ650302 (study PRJEB26733, sample SAMN07839298) | wastewater metagenome | biome: urban; feature: wastewater treatment plant; material: waste water | place: USA: North Carolina | collected 2016-04-28 ... | reverse complement strand
CAATAATTTTTTCCATAAAATACCTTTTAGTTATTTAAAAATATTCTGTTAATATCGTTATAAATTCCAAGTAGCATCAAGCTTCCTAAAATCAACCATCCCATTATTGTAAGAAACATAAAAACTTGATCACTAGGTTTTTTTCTCATAATCATCTCGTATAGATTAAACATAATATGTCCACCATCAAGTGCTGGAATAGGAAGAAGATTTAAAACTCCCAAATTTACAGATATTAAAGCTGTGATTGTTAAAAGTGCTATTAAAGAGCTTTCACTAGCATCACTTATAACTTTTCCAATAGTAATAACTCCACCAATTTCACTACTAGGAATTACTCCAGATATTAGTTTTTGAACACCTTGAAAAATCATAGTTGAGGCAAAAATAGTTTTTTCATAAGCATAAAGTAAAGAGTCAAAAAAACCTAATTCTAAAGTTACTACTTCACCTTTTGGTGCTACTCCTATCATTCTTTTTTTAATATTTTCATTAAACATATTTTGACTATCACTAACTACAGGATTAATTGTTTTTAGGATAATTTGATTATCTCTTTTTATATAAAACTGTAAAGAGCCTTCTGAGCTTGTTATAACTTTACCTATTTCATCCCAAGATTTTATATCTATGTCATTTATTCTTATAATCTCATCATTAGTTTGTAATCCAGAAACTGCTGCAACAGAGTTTGGGCTGATATTTCCAATAACAGGAGCTAAAGTTTTAGCACCCATAAGTGCAATACTAAAGTATAAAATAGCTGCTAAAATAAAGTTTGCAAATGGACCTGCAAATAATATGATAATTCTTTGCCAAGGTTTTTTTGTATTGTATGAGTCATCTCCAGTTTCTACTAAAGTAGGGTTTGAGTCATCTTGACCTTTCATTTGTACATATCCACCAAGAGGTATCATAGCAAACTGCCAAGTTGTACCTGCCCAATATTTACTATAAATTGCTTTTCCAAATCCAATTGAAAACTTTTCAACCTTTACACCAAAAAATCTTGCTGCTAAAAAGTGTCCTAATTCATGAAAAAATACTAAAAAAGATAAAACCAGTAAAAAAGTAATAGTACCCAAAAAAATCCTTAAGCTTTGAAGTAATCTCTAGTATATTCAAAACCAGAGTATAGAGTTAAAGCTACAGCAAACCATAAAAGAGTTGTTGCATATGGCCAATTCATAATTAAAAATCCAATAGCAAACATTTGAGCTACTGTTTTTACTTTTCCAGCCATTGTACTTGCTACATTTTTGCCTTCAGCTACTGCAACAACTCTAAGACCTGTTATAAAAAACTCTCTTGAAAGTATTAAAAAAACAGCCCATACATCAGCTCTATCAATAACCATTAAACCCAAAAAACCTGCAAGAACAAGCATTTTATCAGCAAGTGGATCTAAAATTCCACCAAGTTTTGTCATTTGATCCCAAGTTCTTGCAATATATCCATCAAAAAAATCTGTAACAGAAGCAATTACAAATATAAGTCCAGCAAAATAGTCAAACCAAGATGGATGCCAAGATGAGAAAATTGTATTGTCCCTATCTACAAAAAACCAAAGCATTAGCGGAGCTAATGCTATTCTAAATAGAGCTAAAATATTTGGAAGATTTAGATTTTTTGACATTATCTAAAAGTTGTCCCACCGTCAACTATTAATGTATGACCTGTAATCCAAGAAGCATCAGAAGTACATAAAAAATAACAAGATTGTGCTAAATCTTCAGGTTGACCAATTCTATTTAATGGAGAGTATTCCGCTGTTTTTGCTTTTACTTCTTCATAGTTTGTAAATGCTTTTAATGCATCAGTATCAATTGGACCACCTGAAACTGCATTTACTCTAATTCCAAATTCACCAAGTTCATTTGCTGCATATCTAACCATTGCTTCTACAGCAGCTTTATTTGTACCATGACCCGCATAGTTTTCAATATATACCAAATTTCCAGTTGAAGATAGAGATACAATAGCTCCTCCTCCAACTTTTTGCATTCTTTTTGCTGCTTGTTGTGCTCCACAAACAAAAGCATTTACAGTTGCAGTATAAATATTGTTTAATCCTCTTGGTTTTAATTTCATAAATTTACCATAACCACCTACAACAGCTCGTCCATAAATCATAGCATTTGATATAAAGAAATCTACTCTATCAAAATCTTTATCTATCTCTTCAAAAAGTTCACTATATTTTTCAGGTTCTAAAATATTAAATGGGTAAGCTTTGCATTTTACACCAAATTTAGATTCAACATCTTTACAGATTTCTTCTGCTACTTCACCATTTGAATTGTATGTGAATGCAACATTTACACCATTACTTGCAAATTTATAGACACACTCTTTTCCGATACCTTTTGTACCACCTGAAATTACTAAAGTTTTACCTTTCATATTACAATTCATTATTTTACTACCTCATATTTTTTTAAGATTTTTTCTAATTTGTCTAAAGTTTCATTACTTGGGTTTGTTAATGGTAATCTAAACTCTAAGCTATCTAATAAACCGCTTAAATACATAGCTGCTTTTATAGGAATAGGGTTGCTTTCGCAAAATAGAACTTTGTTTAATTCAAATAGATCATTATGAATTTTTAAAGCTGTTTGAAAATCTCCACTCATAACTGAGCTTACAAGTTTTGATTTTAAATTTGGAACTAAATTTGAAGTTACAGATATAATACCTTTTGCACCACTTGCTAACATTGCAAAATCTACACTATCATCACCTGAGAAAACAAAGAAATTTTCTCTTTGTGAAATAATTGCAGTAGCTCGTTCAAGTGAACCAGTTGCCTCTTTTATACCATAAATATTTTTTACATCATCAAAAAGTCTAATAGCTGTCTCTGGTAATAAATCAACACCAGTACGTCCTGGAACATTATATAACATAAAAGGGATTTCAACTGATTGAGCTATTGTTTTATAGTGCTGATATAGTCCTTCTTGAGTTGGTTTATTATAGTATGGAGCTATTGATAAAATTCCATTTGCCCCAATCTCTTGAGCGAATTTTGCAATATCACATGCTTCACTAGTTGCATTTGAACCAGCTCCTGCAAGAACTTTTACTCTTGTATTTTTACAAGTAGCAACTGCTACTTCTATACACTCTTTGTGTTCTTTATGTGAAAGTGTAGCGCTTTCACCTGTTGTCCCTACTGGAGAAACAGCATCTACACCATTTGCAATTTGTCTTTTTATAAGAGTTTCATATTTTTCTAAATCAAGTTTTCCATTTTTAAATGGTGTAACTAAAGCAGTCATAGAGCCAATAATGGTATCCATCTTTTTCCTTTTATTGTTTATTTTCTTTTAAAATAAGAGTTGTTGAATTCTCTTTTACTAAATATTTTTTTGCAACATTTACAATATCTTCAACTTTTAGTTTTTCTAAATTTGCTTCATACTCTAAAAGTGGTTTTATATTGTCACGAACTAGATAAGTTCCAAAAAGAGAAGCTACATCGCTAGAGCTTTCTAAAGAGTAGATAAAGTCTGCTTTTGTATTTATTTTAAGCTTATCTAACTCTTTTTCTTTAATTTCGCCTTTTTGAATTTTCGATATTATATCTAAAATCTCTTTTTCTATTTTTAAAGCATCAACATTTTCATTTGCAACAGCCATAAACATAAAAACTCCAGGATCTTTTAACTCCATATTATAAGCATAAACACTATTTGCTAATCTTTTTTCATCTACTAAAACTTTTTGTAAAATTGAGCTTTTACCACTGCTTAAAAGTTGAGATAAAGCACTTAATGCTATTTGATCTTCATGTTCAAAATTTGGAATATGATAAGTCATAGCAAGCATTTGTACATTTGATTCTTTATTTATAATTGCTCTTCTTTCACCATCTTGTTTTGGTTCTACTGTATGAACAGAACTAGGTATCTCTTTTGTGTTTTTTATATCTTTGAAGTGTTTCTCAACATAAGAAAAAACATCATCTTTTTTTATATCTCCAGCAACTACTACTATTGCATTTTGTGGTTGATAATATGTTGAGTGAAAATCTTTTATATCTTCAATTGTCCAATTTTTTATATCATCCATAAATCCAATTGGAGTCCAGTGATATGGGTGATAAATAAAAGTATTATTAAAAACTCTAAATTGCAAATATCCCATTGGGTTATTATCTGTTCGCCAACGTCTCTCTTCTGCTACAACATCACGCTCTGGTTGAAACTCTTCATCATTTAAAGTTAGATTTTGCATAAGTTCACTAAAAAGTTCAAGAGATTTATCTGTATTTTTTGATGAAGTTTTTATATAATAGTGCGTGTAATCAAAGCTTGTACCAGCATTGTTTACTCCACCAAAACCTTTTACAATCTCATCAAACTCTCCAGCTTTTAGATTTTTTGTTGATTTGAAGTTTAAATGTTCTAACATATGGGCGATTCCACTTTTCCCCATAACTTCATTTCTACTTCCAACTTTGTAAAAAATATCAACAGAGACTACATTTGTGTTGTTATCCATAGGAATTGCAACAATTTGTAATCCATTGTCTAAGTTTTTTGTATAATAATTTGGCAAACTATTTGCACTCATAAACTCTCCAATAAAAATATAAATTATAAAAATTTTTAAGAAATTTCTCATTATCTTAAATTTGCTCCAATAGCTTCAGAAATATTATCGTAGCCATCAGCTTTTAAAAGTTCTAGTAAATCTTGATTTATCTTTCTAACCATTGAAGGTCCTTCAAAAATTAAACTAGAATAAACTTGTACTAAAGAAGCCCCGTTTTTTATTCTTTCATAGGCTTGATTTGCATTTGAAATTCCACCAACACTTATTAATATAGTTTTTCCATAAAGCTCACGAGCAATCTCTTTAAATAAAAGTGAAGATTTTTCACTAAGGCAAGCACCACTTAATCCTCCAAAATCTTTACAATTTGGAACTAAACTATAATCAATAGTTGTGTTTGTTGCAATAATTCCAGCTGCTCCACTATTTATAGCAGTTTTACATAACTCTATTGCTGTTTGTACTTCCATATCAGGTGCAATTTTTAATAAAATTGGTTTATTCGTAAGAGTTTTTGCCATAGAGAAAAGTTCATTTATAAACTTCTCATTTTGTAAATCTCTTAAATTTGGTGTATTTGGACTTGATATATTTATTACAATATAATCACCATAAGATTCTAACTTTTTAATTAAAGTTTTATAGTCATTTAAAGCATACTCTTCTGGAGTTGTTTTATTTTTTCCAATATTTACCCCAATAGGTATAGAAAAAGGGTAAACTTTTTTTAGATTTTTTAAAACTGCGTGAGCTCCTAAATTATTGAATCCCATTGCATTTTGAACAGATTTATATTCAGGATATCTAAACATTCTAGGTTTTGGATTTCCATCTTGTGGCATAGGAGTAGTTGTTCCAATCTCTGTAAATCCAAATCCCATACTCTTCATGGCTTTAACCATTGTTGCATTTTTATCAAATCCAGCTGCAAGACCTACAGGATTTTCAAATTTTACATTAAAAATTTTTTGATGAAGTCTTTCATCACTTATAAAATTCTTTTTTTCATAATAGTTTTTTAGTAACTTACATTTTCCAAGAAGTTTTAAACCAAATTCAGCAATATTATGAGCTTTTTCAGGTTCAAACATAAATAGTATTTTTTTTAGATTTTCATAACTAAACAAAGACTTTCCTTTTTTTAAAAATTCAAATATATTAGCAAAAAATAATCAAATATTTGCTGAATTATACAATCTTTGGTACTCTGTGCTATTTTCTAAAAGCTCTTCTTGAGTTCCAATATCTACAATTTCTCCATTTTTAAAGAGAGCAATTTTTGAAGCATTTCTTATAGTGCTTAATCTGTGAGCTATTACAAAAGTAATTCTATCTTTACTAACTTCTTCTATTACTTGACTTATTAAAGATTCGCTTTTGTTATCTAATGCAGATGTTGCTTCATCTAAAATTAATATTTTTGGATTTTTATATAAAGCTCTTGCTATTGCAATTCTTTGTCTTTGACCACCGCTTAAATTTGTTCCAAATTCATCTAAAACTGTGTTAATACCTTTTTTCATACTTAAAACAAATTCATAAGCATGTGCTTGTTTTAAAGCTTCTATAACTTTTAAATCATCAAGTTCTTCACCATAAGATACATTTGCTGCAATTGTGTCATTAAAAATATATACTCTTTGAGTTACAATACTTATGTTTTCTCTTAAAGTTTTCAAAGATAAATCTTTTATATCTATATTATCAAAAGTTATTTTTCCTGCACTTGAATCATAAAATCTAACCAAAAGATTTATTAAAGATGATTTGCCTCCACCACTATCGCCTACTAGAGCTACTATTTCACCTTTGTTTGCTTCAAGATTTATATTTTTTAAAGCCTCAAGATCATCATATTTTAAAGATACATTTTCAAATTTAATACTATTTATACTATCTATTTTTTCTATTTCTCCAGATTTTATAGATGGAGATTTTTCAAAAATACTATTTATTCTCTCATTTGCTGCAAGTGCATCTTGCATCTTATTGTATAATCCAGATATTCTTTTTATTGGAGTATAAAGCATAAAAAGTGCTGCTATAAAAGAGCTAAATTCTCCTGTTGTTAATTCACCACTAATAACTTTGCTTCCACCAACCAAAATAACAGCTCCAAAAGCTAAACTTCCTAAAATCTCCATAAGTGGTGATGTTAGTTCGTTTGTTCTTACAGCTTTCATATTGTATTTAAAGAAAATCATATTAAATACACTAAATTTTTTTGCTTCTAAAATTTCAGTGTTATTTGCTTTTATTATCTCAATATTATTAAACGATTCTGTAAGGCTTGATGTAATATCTGAGTTGCTCTCTTGAGATTTAAAAGATAGTTTTTTCATCTTTTTTGCTAGTAAACTTAAAGGATAAAAAGCCAAAGGTAAAACAATAAGTCCATAAAATGCAAGCTCAGGCGAACGATAAATTACAAGTGCAACTAAAGCAACAATAGTTAAGCTCTCTCTTATTATCTCGGCTAAATAGCCTGAAACTGCACTTTGAATTCTATTTATATCATTTATTATTCTACTTACAAGCTCTCCTCCATGTGTTTTTTGGAAAAAATCTAAGTCCAATTTTAAAACATGTGAAAAAAGTCTATCTCTTATAATTCTTGTAATATCTTGCCCAATATAAGATATAAAATATGCTTGAATATATCCACCAAAACCTTTTGCTGTATATAAAACAACTACGATTATTGGCATAATATACAACATATCTACATTTTTATTTATAAAAATATCATCTAAAAGAGGTTGAATAGCATAAGCTGTTCCAGCAGTTGCACTTGCAACTAGAATAATTCCAATAAAAGCATAAAAAATCTGTAATTTATAGTTTTTATAAAATGGTGTGTATTGTTTAAAAAAATTTATCATATATTCCCTAAAATTAAAAAAAAGTCTTCAATTTTATCAAATGTTTGCTAAAACTAATAGTTCTTAAACATTTTAACAAATTTATCAAAACCAAAAGCTCTTAAAGTAAGAAAAAATAGTACAAAACCACTTAGTGTTCCTGAAAAAGCTAAACCAGCTGCTCCAAAAGGTTTTATTAGAATTAAAGAGAATATAATATTTGCAACTAAACTTTGAGCAGATATTTTAGCAGTTAGCACTTGTTGCTCTTTTGCATATAGCCAAAGTGAAAATATTTTTGCTAAGCCAAAAGGCAAAAGTCCTATTAAATACATTTTTAAAATTAGTGCAGTGTTTATTGTGTCTTCACTTGTAAAAGCACCTCTTTGGAATAGAAGTTCTATAATAAATTTATCAAGAGCTATTCCTACAACCATTGAAATTGTCAAAACTGCAAATAAAATCAGAGCTGATTTTTTCATAAGTTTTAGAGCTTCATCTTCATTTTTATTTTTTATAGCCTTTGCAACCATTGGAAAAAGTGCTATTGAAGTTGCTATTGCAAAAATTGCAAGAGGTAGTTGAAAAACTCTATTTGCATAGTATAAATATGATATAGAACCACTAATTAACATTGAAGCTAACCAAGTATCTATAAAAGCTGAAATATGCATAGTTGAAGAGCCTAAAGTTGCTGCAAAGAAGTTTTTATAAAACTTATTTTCCTCTTTTTTCTTATGATTTTTAAATATAAATATTTTTCCTAAATTTGCTCTTCTAATTGCAATAATATGAACAATTACTTGCAAAATTCCACCAAATATAACCCCAAAAGATAGATAAAATGTAATTGTATATTGCTCAAGACCTTTTGCAATAATCAAACTAGCGATCATTGATAGATTTAAAAGTGCAGTTGAGTATGCAGTTGTTGCAAAATGGTGTTTATATTGAAGTAAAGCACCCATAAAAGTTACCACAAAAATAAGAGGTAAATAGTAAAAATTTATAGCAAATAGTGGTGCAGCTAAATTAATTGTTTCTTCACTAAATCCAATAGCAAAAGCTTTTGCAAAAAGATGTGAAAACATAGTAACAATCAAAGATAAAACAATTAAAAAAGCTAAAATTTGTAAAAATATAATAGATGAAAATCTTATTTTATATTTTGATTTTGCATATGAAGGAATAAAAGCTTGTGTAAAAGCACCATCAGCAAAGATACTACGAAATAAATTTGGAAATTTAAATGCTATAAAAAATATATCAGAATAGACATTTGCCCCCAAAATTGAAGCTGTCATTAAATCTCTTATAAAACCTGTTATTCTTGAAATTAAAATACCTGAACTATTTGTAAAAATTGATTTTAACAATCTACTTTTTTGGCTATTCTTTTGGCTACTTTTTTGGTTCATTTTAACTCTTTGTAGTCATCTTTAGTATGAAAAATTATTTGCATATTTCCTCTAAATGAACCTAATTGTGCATTTAATATCTCTATTTTAGAACCATCTTTTGGTAAAATATTTTTATCTTTTGCAAACAATTTTATAGTTTTTCCACCATTAATTTGCAAATTACCTTTTGTAACAAAACCTTTTAAATTTGTAATTACTTCATTTTCATATTTAAAATCAAAAATATCTATTTTTGAACCATCTAAAAATAAATCTTTATAGTTTTTAAAACTACTATTCTCTTTTAAAATATTAAAATCTTTTATCTCTTTTAAACCATAAAAATCATAGATTTGATTAACTTGAATATTATAAGAAAAGCCTTCTTTTAAATCTTTTGCACCTTTAAAAATATAAATTGCTCTATTGTTTTCTTGTTTTATTATTGCTTTGTCACCATTTTTGTATAAAACTATAATATTCTCTAAAAATATTGGAAATAGAAGCTTCTCCTTTTTGTAAAGAGATGATATTTCACTCTTTTTTTCAATATTTTTTTCCAGTTTTTTTATACTATTATTTGAGTTATTTGTTGAAAATAGTGCAAAAATAGGAAGATGGTCTGAAAAACCTTCACCTTTATGCATTTTTTCATCTCTATTTTGGCTCATTTTCCATCGGTTTATATCATTTTTTTCAAATAAATAATTTGGTTTAAATACTGAAAATGAGCCTTTTATATATGAAAAATCTTTATTTTTTGCTAAAGAAGAGCTTATTATCATATTATCAGGTGTGTTATTTTGATTTCTAAATTTTGTTGAAAATCTCTCATTTGTAGGAAGTTCTAACCAAAGATTGTAGTGAACTTTTTTATCAAAACTATTAATTTCATCTAAAATAATAAATTTATCATCAACAGTTGTATTTAAAATATGATTTATTCCAGTAATACCAGCTGTTATATTTAATCTTTGATTATTTTTAAATGTTTGAAACTCATTATAATCAGAGTTAAAATCCCCTAATAAAATATAGTAGGAATCATTTGGAAGCTCTTTTAATCTATCATATAAAGTTTTTGCATATTTAACTCTATAGTTTTCAGGTGATTTTTTAGAAGGCCAATGGTTATTGAAAATTTTAAATTCTAAATTTTCTAGTTTAAAAGTTGTTTCTAAAATTGGTCTATAAACTGCTTTTTCAAATTTAACATTTAAGTTTTGGCTATTTTTGATTGGAATTTTTGATAAGAAGCCAAGTCCTACTGCACTTGATGGATATTTTGTAAAGTTATAATATGAATATTGTGGTAATTTTTGTTTTAATAGTTTTATTAAATTTTCATTTTCTATCTCTTGTAGAGCAATAATATCAGCATCTAAATCTTCTATTACTTTTATTATATTTTCTAATTTTATGTTGAAATTTCTTTGATTCCATAATGATTTATTATTTGGAATATACTCATCGTATTCTGTTTTATCGTAGCTTAAATCAAAGAAATTTTCTACATTATAAGATGCTATTTTTAAATCTTGAGCATTTAAAAAAGTAGCAAAAATAAAGATTATTAGATATTTATACAAGTTTTATTTCCAAATTTTTTGGAAATTGTAGCAAATATTTTATTTTTAAATGGTAAATGTAAAATATTTATTACTCTATTTTTTAATAAAATTTATTATTTGATAATTTCCAAGAATAATTTGATTTTTTTTTTGATATAATCATCAACATTGTACTGTATATATAAAAAAGGAAAATTTATGCTGAATATTTCAGGATTATTAAAAGATTATGACTTAAAAGTTACTCCACAAAGAGTTGCTATTGTTGAAGAGTTATATACGAATGGGCATATGAATATTGATGAAATTTATAAAAAATTGATACAAAGATTTCCATCAGTTTCTCTTGCAACTATTTATAAAAATATAAACTCTATGGTTGAGAGAGTTTTTCTAAGTGAAGTTAAAATTCCAAATGAAAAATCTGTTTATGAGTTAATAAAAACTGAGCATGCACACTTAGTTTGTAAAGATTGTGGATTTATTGAAGATATTATGCTTGATTCAAGTGATATAGTGGAGCAAGTTTCTAAACTTACTCCTTTTAAAGTAGATTCAACAAATATTGTTTTAAGTGGTGTTTGTAGTAAATGTACAAACTGTTAGTTTAAGAGTTTCTAACTATTAAACTAGAAGGAAGATTGAATTGTTTTATAAGTTCTTCTTCCTTTTGTCTATGTTCCCCATTATCAACTTCGTGGTCATACCCTAAAAGATGCAAAAGACCGTGAATAAAAAGTAAATTTAACTCATCTTCTTCACTATGCCCATACTCTTTGGCTTTCTCTTTTACAAAATCTATTGAAATTATAATAGTTCCCAAAGGTAAATGCTCGAAATCACCATCAACAGGAAAGCTTAAAACATCTGTTGCTTCATCTTTTTTTCTATATTCAAGGTTTATCTCTTTTATTGTTTGATTATCTACAATAATTAACTCTAAATCTTTTTTTGTAAGAGAGGTAACTATTTTTTCAAGTGCTACTAAATTCACCAAAAAATCTGTTTGATTTTCAAAATCTATCATTTTTTATCCTAAATTAATATATTTTTAATAGTATATAACTTTTAAAATAAATCCAAGGAGAGATGATGAGTTTAACTGTAGGGAAAAAGGCATCAATTGATTATAAAGTTGAGAAAAAAGATTTAGCATCAAATCTAAATATATCAGCTGATTTAACTTTTCCAGAAGTTTTTGCAACAGCTAGAATGATAGCTTTAATGGAGTGTAGTGCAGCAAAATTAATGTTACCACTATTAAAAGATGATGAAAAAAGTGTTGGTGTAAATGTAAATATTACACATATGGCAGCAACTTTAGAAAATGATGTAGCTATTTCAACAGCAACTTTTGTTGGAATGGAAGGGAAACTTTATAAATTTGAGATTGAAGTAATTGATAGTGCAGGAGTTTGTGGAAGAGGAACACATACAAGAGCTATTGTTTCAACTTCAAGACTTATTGAAGGTGCTAAAAAAAGAGCCTTAGCAAATAAGAATTAGATTATTAGGTAATAGAGCTTAAAAAAGCTCTATTACTTTTGATACTTCATCAACTGCAAAAGTTTTTAAATCTAATTTTAGATTTGTTTTTTGAGCAATTATTGCTTTTTTAATTCCTTGAGCTTGAGCCTCTTTTAATCTTAAATCTATAGAATAAACATCTTTTATTTCACCAGTTAGTGAAACTTCACCAATAAATACAGACTCTTTTGAAATTGGTCTATCTCTAAAACTTGAGATAATTGCAGCAATTACTGCTAAATCAGCACTACTCTCTTTAATCTTTATTCCACCACTAATATTTATAAACACATCATAATGATTAAAAGGTAAGTCTAATTTTTTCTCTAAAAGAGCTAAAAGCATAGTTAAACGGTTTGTATCAAAACCAGTGGCACTTCTTTTTGGATTTGGAAAAGTTGTTTCGCTTACAAGTGCTTGAACTTCAAGAATAATTGCACGGCTTCCTTCCATACTAACAGTTAAACTTGAACCACTTTGACTTTTGCTTTTATCAAAAAACTTTGACGCTATATCTTTTGCACTTACAAGTCCTTCTTGTGTCATCTCAAAAATTCCAATTTCTGAAGTTGAACCAAACCTATTTTTGAAACCTCTTAGCATTCTTAGTTCCCTGCTTGCTTCTCCTTCGAAGTATAAAACTGTATCAACCATATGTTCTAACACTCTAGGACCTGCAATACTTCCATCTTTTGTAATATGACCAATTATAAACATAGCAATATTTGACTCTTTTGCTTTTCTCATAAGCTCAAAAGTAATCTCTCGAACTTGTGAAACACTTCCAGGGCTTGAGTTTAAATGACCTGAATATATTGTTTGAATTGAGTCAATAATACAAACTTCATAATCAATTCTAAGAAGTTCACTCATAATCTCTTCAAGTTTTATCTCACTTAATAAGAAAAGTTCATTGTGGTTTGCATCAAGACGATTTGCTCTTAGTTTTATCTGTCCAGCACTCTCTTCTCCTGATACATAAAGTACTTTTTTGCCTCTTTTTGCAATACTTCCTGCAACTTTTAAAAGAAGAGTTGATTTTCCAACTCCTGGGCTTCCTCCAATAAGTGTTAAACTTCCAGGAACAACTCCTCCACCTAAAACTAAATCAAATTCATAATTAAAAGATGAAAATCTTGAAACATCATCTTGTAAAATCTCTGTTATTGGTCTTGCTTTTGAACTAGAACTATTTGCTGTTATGGTTTGCTTTAAAACCTCTTGTTGTACTTCATTTAACTCTAGAAAACTATCCCAAGAGTCGCAACTAGGACATTTTCCAAGCCATTTACTAGATTGCTCACCACAGTGTTGGCACTCAAATAGAGTATTTTTTTTCTTTGCCATATTTTGCCTTTTTGGAATAAAATTTTAGTAAGATAAATTAAAATTAATAAGATTATTAAATCCCAAATTTTACAATAAACCCATTTTTAAAAGAGTTTATTATATTATAAAATCTTTAAACTCATATTGAAAGAATATTATGAAAAAGAGCATTACAATTATTGATACATTTGGATTTTTATTTAGAAGTTATTTTGCACTTCCACCCTTGCGATCAAATAATGGTTTCCCAACTGGACTTTTAACAGGTTTTATGAACTTTGTTGCTGGAATTGGAAAAGATTTTAAGACAGATTATATAGTTTTTGCTCTTGATGCAAAAGGGACAACTTTTAGAAATGAGTTATTTGATAACTACAAAGCTCAAAGACCAGATGTTCCTGAAGATTTATTAACTCAACTTCCAGTTGCAATATCTTGGGTTGAGAAAATGGGATTTAAAATAGCTATTAGAACTGGATATGAAGCTGATGATATGGTTGCTTCAATTGCAAAAGATGCAAAGGAAAAAGGCTTTGAGGTAAGAATTGTATCTCATGATAAAGATTTATATCAACTAATTGATGATGCAAATAGTGTATATTTGTTTGACCCAACTAAAAAACAGATTATTAATGAAGCAAAATGTATAGAAAAATATGGAGTTACTCCAAAGCAGTTTATAGATTATCAAGCATTAGTTGGTGATACAGCTGATAATATTCCAGGAGTAAAAGGAGTTGGTGCAAAAACAGCACAAACTTTAATAGAACAATTTGGAACACTTGAAAATATCTATGAAAATATTGAAAATATTGATAAAAAAAGAACAAAAGAGCTATTAATTGAAGGAAAAGAGAATGCTTTTTTATCAAAACAACTTGTAACTTTAAAAGATGATTGTCACTTTATATCAAATATAGATGAGTTTTCTTTACCGCTTGAAAATCCAATTTTAAAAATAGCTTCGGATTTAGAGTCTTATGATATGCACAGAATCATTGAAAGAGTAAATAGAAATGGTTTAAATTATAAAACTGAAGTTCCAAAAAAAGCAGAAGATGAGAAAATTGAGTATATTTTATTAAACAATGAAAATGATTTAACTTTAGCAATAAATAAAATTCCAAGAGATGCAATAATTGCATTTGATACAGAGACAACTAATCTTGATACGGCAAAAGCAAAAATAGTTGGATTCTCATTTTGTTATGAAGATAAAAAAGCATATTATGTACCAATAGCTCATAACTACTTAGGTGTTGGAAATCAAATTTCAATTGATGCTGCTAAAAAAGCAATAGAGATTTTAAATAGATATAAACTTGTTTTTCAAAACTTCAAATATGATTGGCAAATTATAAAAAACAATTTTGATTTAGATTTAAAATTATATGCAGATACTATGATTTTATCGTGGCTTTTAGATACAAGCGAAAAAGTTGGAATAGATTATCAAATAAAAAAATATTTTCAAATAGATATGGTTTCTTTTTCTCAAGTTGTAAAAAAAGGTGAAGATTTTTCAAGTGTTGAGTTAGAAAAAGCAACACAATATGCAGCTGAAGATGCTTTGATGACTTTGAAACTATTTAATAAACAGCTTGAGATTTTTAAACAAAGAGGCGAAGATGAACTTTTAAGTATAGCTTTTGAGCTAGAGTTTAACTTTATTTATGTTTTAGCTTCAATGGAGCAAAAAGGTATAAAAGTAGATATAAAACTTCTAAAAGATTATAAAGATAAAAGTTTAATTTATCTAAATGAATTAACTCAAAATATTTATGAAGCTTGTGGTGAGAGTTTTAATATTAACTCTCCAAAACAGTTGGGTGTGATTTTGTTTGAAAAACTAGGACTTGCATCTTCAAAGAAGACAAAAACAGGTTATAGTACAGATGAGTCTGTTTTGGAGAGCTTAAAAAATGAGCATAAAGTAGTTCCTCTTTTACTAAAATATAGAGAGGCTTTTAAACTTCACTCAACATATATTGAACCACTTTTAGAGCTTGGATTAAAAGATAGTGAAAATAGAGTTTTCTCTTCATTTTTACATACAGGTACTACAACAGGAAGATTAAGCTCAAAAAATCCAAATTTACAAAATATTCCTGTTGGAGCTTTTAGTGATATTCAAATTAGAAGAGCTTTTATAGCACAAGAGGGTTATAAGCTTGTTGGAGTTGATTATTCACAAATTGAGCTTAGGCTTCTTGCGCATTTCTCACAAGATAAAGCTTTACTTGAAGCTTTTAGAAATGATTTAGATATTCACTTACAAACTGCTATAAAAATTTTTGGTGAAGATGAAGCAAAAGATAAAAGAGCTATTGCAAAAACTATAAACTTTGGGCTTTTATATGGAATGGGAAGTAAAAAACTATCAGATACTTTAGGAATTTCTACAAAAGAGGCAAAAACATATATTGATTCATACTTTGAAGCATTTAAAAGTGTAAAAGATTATTTTAAATCTATTGAAGATGAGGCTATTGAAAAGGGTTATGTAAAAACACTATTAAATAGAAAAAGGTTTTTTGATTTTCAAGGTGCAACTCCTATGTTAAAAGCCGCATATTTAAGAGAGGCTGTAAATACGCTATTTCAAGGAAGTGCAGCTGATTTAATAAAACTATCTATGATAAATATTCATCTAAAATATAAAGATAATCCAAATGTAAAAATGCTTTTACAAATACACGATGAGCTTATTTTTGAAGTTAAAGATGAGTATGTTGATGAAGTTATAGAAGATATAAAAGAGATTATGGAGAGTATTTTTGTATTAAATGTTCCTTTAAAAGTATCTGTTGGTGTTGCTAACTCTTGGCAAGATTTAAAATAATTAAAAGTATACTTCCGAAAATTTATTAAGGAAGATATATTTATGATATTTTATCTACTAGCAGTAGTATTAGGATTTGCTCTTTTAGTTTGGAGTGCAGATAGGTTTGTAGATGGTGCTGCATCAACAGCAAAGCATCTTGGAATGCCAAGTTTATTAATAGGTATTTTAATTGTTGGATTTGGAACAAGTGCTCCTGAGATGGTTGTTTCTGCAATAGCAGCTTATGAAGGAAATCCAGGACTTGCACTTGGAAATGCTATTGGATCAAATATTGTAAATATTGCATTGATTTTAGGAGTTACAGCTATTGTCTCTCCAATTATGGTTAATTCAAAAATAGTTAAAAAAGAGATTCCACTTTTACTTCTAATCGTATTGCTTACAGGATATTTGCTTTTGGATAATAGTTTAACACTTTTTGAAGGAGTTATACTTTTAGTATCTTTTTTTGCACTAGTTTTATGGTCTGTTTATACAGCCTTAAAAAGTAGGGGTGATAGTTTAGAAAGTGAGATGGATATAGAGTTAAAAGAGCACTCTATGAGTTTAAAACTTGGAGTTATTTGGCTTATTTTTGGACTTATTTTATTAATAGTAAGTTCAAGAATACTTGTTTGGGGAGCTGTTGGAGTTGCTGTTGAGTTTGGAGTTAGTGATTTAATAATTGGTTTAACAATAGTAGCGCTTGGAACCTCTTTACCAGAACTTGCAGCTTCTGTAATTGCAGCACGAAAAGGTGAGCATGATATTGCTATTGGAAATGTTGTTGGATCAAATATGTTCAACCTTTTAGCAGTAATTGGAATTGCTGTTGTAATTGCACCTATGAATAATATTCCTCTTGAAGTTCTACAAAGAGATTGGATAATTATGCTTCTTTTAACAATTGCACTCTTTGTTATGGCTTATGGCTTTAAAGGAAGAGATGGAAGAATAAATAAAGTTGAAGGAACAATTTTAATTCTTTGTTATATCGCATACAACACATATTTAGGAATGAGTTTGGTAAATAGTTAAACTCTTTTCTTATTTATCCATCTTTATCAAATCATTATTTATATAAGTATATAATGGTAAAAAATTTTTAAAGGTAAGATATGACAAGAGAGATGATAATGATAAATCTTTTTCAATTTTCAGCACCTACTTATTATAAATGGAAAAAGCATGATAAAAGAAAGATAATTTCACTTTTAGAGTATGCTTTTAGTGATGAGGATTTAATTGAATATTTGAATAAAGGTAAAATTTCTAAAATAGAAGAGATTGGTAATCAAGACTATCTTTTTGACTTAGCAATAAAGTTTTATAAATTTTTAAGACATATAACAAATTATAAGGTAGCTAAAAAAGTTTTAGAACTTTTGGAAAATAGCTTTAATGAAAATCAAAATAAAATTTCAATAGAGAATATTGCAGAAAAAATTTATAAAGATGATGATTTTTATACATCAATGAAGCTTGCTATTTTAAATCTTATTCAAAAACAAGAACCACTTGTTTTGGAGTATGTATCAAAAAATAGAGTTAAACTAGAAAATGAATTTTCAAAAAGAGCTTCAAAGCTTATTAAAAAATCTGATTTTATGATTCCTAGTATTGCATAATTTACTATATTTGAAGATAACACTATTAAAAGTATTATAAACTTATAAAATAACTATACAAAAAAGCTTTTTTATATTATAAAATAAAATAAAAAAAGGCTTTACTATGATTTTAGGAGTTTCATCTTGTTTGTTAGGAAATATGTGTAGATATGATGGTCATGGTGCAAAAGATGATTTTGTATTTAATAGTTTAAAAGATTATTTTACTCTTTTACCATATTGTCCAGAAAATTCTATTTGGAGTGCTCCTAGAGAAGCTATTAGACAAGTTTCTATAGATGGAGAAGTTAAAATATTTACATCTACAAAAGAGCCAAAAGATGTAACAGATATACTAGATGATGCTTGTGAAAAGATGGCTTTAAAAGCTTGCAATGATGATTTGTGTGGTTTTGTTTTAAAATCAGCATCACCTTCATGCGGAATGGAGAGGGTTAAAGTTTATCAACCATTAAATGCGCCATCAATTAAAAATGGAGTTGGTGTTTTTGCAAAAAAACTAAAAGAAAAAATGCCAAATCTACCAATAGAAGAAGAGGGTAGATTAAATGATGCTTGGCTTAGAGAAAATTTTTTAATGCAAGTTTACTCTTATGCTGATTTGAAAGAGTTACTAAAAAAAGAGAAAAAAATTTCAAACTTAGTTGAGTTTCACACATCATATAAATATTTAATATACTCAAAATCACAAAACTCTTATAAAATATTAGGAAAAATTGTTGCAAATAGCGAAAAAAAAGATATTGAAGAGCTTTATAAAGATTATGAAGCAGAATTTTTAAAAGCAATAGCTACAAAATCAACTCTGAATAAAACTTACAATATATTACTTCATATTTTTGGATATTTTAAAAAACATATAACAAAAGAGGAAAAAGTTGATATTTTAGAAAGTATGTACGATTTTAAAAATAGGGTAATTCCACTAATTAGTGTAATTAAGATATTTAATATTTATATAAATAGATTTGATATAACTTATTTAAAAAATCAAAAATTTTTAAATCCATATCCTTCAAAATTAGCGCTTAGAAGTGATTTGAAGAGTTTTAAATGAAAAAAATTGATTTATCTGTTATTGGAAGTGGAATAGGTGGAAGCTTAATATCAATTTTGAATAAAGATAAAGATTTAATATTATTTGAAAAAGATAAAAACCTAGGTGGAACTGCATCTACATTTAAAAGATTTGGAAACTATTTTAATAGTGGGGCTACAACTTTTGTTGGTTATGAAGAGAATCACATTTTAAAAGATATTTTTGATATTGCAAATTTTACCCCTGATTTAATAGAGAGTTCTTATGCATATAGAACTATTATAGATGGAAAAATTATTGATAGAAAATGTGATTTTGAAGAGTTTTTAGAGAGTTTAAACACGGTTTTTTATCATAAAAACAATAGATATTTTTGGCAAACTTTAAAAGATATTGATGAGAGATTTTGGAGATTAAAAGATATATATTTTGCAAAATATAGTTTAAACTCTTACTTAAAAACTCTAAAAACAGTTGAGATACTTTTTAAAGAGTATAAATTTTTGATGTTTAAAAGTGCCAAAAGTTTTATAAAAGAGGTTTTAGGTGATATTTCAAAAGAGTATGAAGATTTTATAGATGCTCAACTTCAAATTACACTTCAATCAAGTTCAAAAGATATTCCACTTCTATCTTTTGCAATTGCTTTATCATACCCTTTTCATAAGATTTTTTATGCAAATGGTGGAATGGGAAAACTTTTTGATGATATGTTAAAAGATATAGATGTAAGAAAAAGTGAAGAGATAAAATATATAAAAAAAGAGAGAGATTTTTATAGATTAATCTCTACAAAAAATGAGTATCTATCTTCAAAAGTTGTTTTAAATGCTCCTGTTTTTGAGTGTAGTGAAATTTTTTTAGATGAAGATATTAAAAATTACTATAAAAAATTTGAGTTTTATGATCAAAGTGCTTTTGTAATTTATTTAAAGATTGATTCACAAAAAGAGTTTTTAAATCACTATCAAATTATTTTAAAAGATACCATTCCAAATAGTGTATCAAAAAGTTTTTTTGTATCTTTTAGCCACAAAGATGATGAAAAACTATCAAAAAATGGCTACTCTGTTACAATTTCATGTCATACAAAAGCTCTATTTTGGAGTAATCTTTCAAAAGATGAGTATGAGACAAAAAAAGAGTTTACAAAAAACTTTATAATAGATGAGTTATTAAAAAATATTTCTGATATTAAAATAGAGGATATTAAAATAGAGTTTTGTGCTACAAGTAAAACATTTAAAAGATATATAAATAGATTTAATTGTGGTGCAACTCCTTTGAATCTTAAAAATATTTTTAAAATTCCAAGCTCTACAACTCCATTTAAAAATCTTTACAATATAGGAGATTCTGTTTTTGCTGGACAAGGATGGCCTGGAGTTGCTTTAGGGGTTAAAGTTTTAAACCAAAACTTAATTTAGATAAAATAGCTTAAATATAAAAAGGTTTAAAATGATAAAAGATGAACTTAAAATATCATCAAAAGATTGGTTAAATATCTTAATAATTGGAATACTATTTGGATTTTTTCAATCTTTGATTTTCTATTTTTTAAATAAAGATTTACAAACAATTTCAACAATTATTTTTAGCATAAGCACAGCTTTTTTTATAGCTATTTTTGCAATGATTTTAATAAGCTCTTCAAATAGGTTTATTCTTCCAAAAATAGATAAAAAATTTTGGACAAGTTTAAGTCTATTTTTCTCTTTTTTATCAGGATTTCTAGGATTTTTACTCACTTTTTTTATATATTTTAATAGTGATTTTGAAGTTGTTGCAATAGTAAGCTCTTTTTGGTTTAGTATTGCAGTTGTTGTTGGTTTTTTAACACTTCTAATAGCTTTGATTTTGCATCAATTTGTATCTTTAAAAAATAAAAATAGTCAAATAGCAAAAGAGATTTTAGAGTCAAAATTAAAATCTTTAGAAAATGAGTTAAATCCACACTTTTTATTTAACGCACTAAACTCGGTTTCACAACTAATCTATAGCGATAAAAAAAAGGCAGAAGATGCTGTTTTACAACTATCGAAATTTTTAAGAAATGCTATAAATAAAGAGAGTTTAGTTACACTTGAAAATGAGATTTTAATGGTTCAAACTTATGTTGGAATTGAAAATATTAGATTTGACAATAAAGTAGTTTTGCATATAGATGATTATAAAGATTTAAAATTTGTAAAAATACCAAAATTTTCAATACAACTTTTGGTTGAAAATGGTATAAAACATGGATATTTGGGAAAAGAGTTAAATATTTATATTAAATTTGATAAAAACTCTATAAAAGTTTCAAATGATGGTAAAAAGAGTTCAAATATCAAGTTTAAAACAGGTTTATCAAATTTAGAAAATAGATTAAAAATATTAAATATAGGAAAACTTGAATATATTTCAGATAGTGAAAATATAGCTTTTTCTATTATTTTAAAGGATAAAAGTTGAAAGTATTAATAGTAGATGATGAGAGTTTGGCACTTGCAAGATTAAAAAGAGTTTTAAATGATAACAATATTTTTGATATAGTTGAATTTAGTGACCCTTTAGAAGCTATAAAAGAGATTTCAAAAACAAAATTTGATGCTGCTTTTTTGGATATCTCTATGCCAAATTTTAGTGGTTTAGAACTAGCTGAACTAATACTTAATATTGAGCCAAAAACTTTTATAGTGTTTCAAACTGCTTATGAAGAGTATGCTTTGGATGCCTTTAAAAAAGGTGGAATGGGGTATTTGCTAAAACCTGTTGAAGATATTGAACTAAAAAAAACTTTACAAAAAATATCTTTGTATAAAGAGGAAAAAGTTAATAGTTCAAAAAAAATTTTAGGAAAGGTTTCTGATAAAATCTATTTAGTTGAGATAGATGAGATTTTTTATATAAAAGCTGATTTAGATGAGATTATTATACGTACAAAAGATAACTTTGTTTATGCAAAAAAGAAGATTGGAGATTTAGAAGAGATATTAAAAGATAAAAACTTTTTTAGAGTTCACAGATCTTATATTGTAAATGTTGATAAGATAAAATCTATAAAAAGTGTAGAGCAATCAAAACTAGAGATATATTTTAGTGGTATTGATGAGTTTATTGTAAGCTCAAAAGATGGTGCAAAAGAGTTTAGAGAGTATTTAGATAAAAAAAGTATATAAATTGGCATTAAAGTAGTACCAAAAATTTTAAATTCTATTAAAATTTTAAAAAAAGAGGAGTAAGTATGCCTACATCATCTTGTATAAAGTGTCAAACTTTACCAATAATAAAAGATAGGGAATCTAGTCTTATTTTTGGTTTTGAAGTTGTTGAGTTGTCTAAAAAATTTAGAGATTTTTTAGATGATAGCGGTATTAATTATTTAAAAGAGGATAGTTTGACAGTTGTTGTAAAAACTTCTTCTTTTATTGAGTTTTTAAGCAATCTTCTTTCAAAAAATATTTTTAAAAAACATGAAAGAGAAGCTATTTATATTCTTAGTTTAAGTGAAAATGAAAAGCTCGATTACTCAAAAATTAGAGATGTAAAGAGTTTGGAAAAGTACAAAAATTTAATTTCAGCTCAAGAGTTATCATCTTTACTCTCAAAAGGTGGTTTAACAGCACATTTTCAACCAATTTTAGATGTAAAAACTAATACAATTTATGGTTATGAAACTCTTGCAAGAGGTGTAAATGAGGATGGAACATTAGTTTATCCAGATAAACTTTTTACTTGGGCAAAAGATGGAGATATGCTTTTTTATTTAGATAGAGCTTGTAGAGAGAGTTCACTAAAAACTGCTGCTATTAAAAATATTAGAGCAAAAGTTTTTATAAACTTTATTCCAACAGCAATTTATGATCCAAATCACTGTTTACAATCTACTGTAAAATGGGCAAACTCTTTAGAGTTTGATCCAAAAAATGTAATATTTGAAGTTGTTGAGAGTGAAAATATAGAAGATATTGAACACTTGAAAAATATTTTGAATTTTTATAAATCAAAAGGTTTTATGGTAGCATTAGATGATGTTGGAAGTGGATACTCCTCTTTAAATATGATTGTTCAACTTCTGCCTGATATTGTAAAAGTTGATAGAGAAATAGTAAAAGATATTGATAAAAATAGAGCAAATCAATCTGTTTTTACAGCTATAGTAAATATTGCAAAAGAGAATAATATTACAGTATTAGCAGAAGGAATTGAGACTAAAGAGGAGTATTTATACTTAAAAGACAACGGTGCTTCATTGGTGCAAGGTTACTACTTTGCAAAGCCATCTTCGGAGCCAATTAGAAAAATTAATTTTTAAGGAGTTTTTATGTTAAAAGAGATTTTATTTACAGGACTTGGTGGAGCGTTACTTTTAAAAGAGCGAGTTGAAGAGGAGTTAAAAACTCTACAGGAGAAAGGAAAAATCAAAACTAGCGATGCAAAGAGCTTTTTGGAGTCTTTAGAACAAAAAGGAAAAGATGAAGATGAGCGAATTAAAGCTAAGATAAAAGATATGTTTAAAGAGGTTTTAGACGAACTAGGAGTTGCTACAAAAGCTGATTTAGAGAAGTTAAAAGAGGATTTAAAATAAAAACTTTTTATATCTATCTTAAACTTTTCTCACCTTTTAGAGTCTATTTAATATTTAGATTCTTACTATCTCTTTTTTTACTTATTAAAAAAAGGGATAGTTTTTTGTTCCTTAAAGCTTTAAAGCCAAAAAAACTAAAAGAGACAATATTTTATTTGGGAGCTAGTTTTATAAAACTTGCACAAGTTTTGGCAACTAGATCTGATTTTTTCTCAAAAGAGTATTTAGATGAGTTAAAAGAGCTACACGACAAACTTCCAAAAATGTCTAAATCTGATTTTGAAGATGTTTTTAAAGAGTCTTTCAAGCAAGAGTGTTTTAAAAAGTTTGAAAATGAGCCAATTGCTAGTGCTTCTATTGGTCAAGTTCATATTGCATATTTACAAGATGATACAAAAGTTGCAGTTAAATTAAGAAGAAAAAATATTGAAAAACAAGTAAGAGTTGATATAAAAATATTAAATTTCTTCAACAAACTTTTTAGACCACTTTTTTCATATTACACAAAAAATTCAATAGATGCTGTTATAAATGAGTTTTCATCTATGATAAAAGATGAGACAAACCTTACAATAGAGCTTGAAAATTTAAAAAAGTTCTCTGCTACATATAAAGATAGTGGAGTTTTATTTCCAAAACCTTTTGAAGAGTTTTGCTCAAATAGTGCCATAGTTATGAGTTTTATGGATGGTTTTAGATTTGATGATAAAACTTCTTTAGAAAAATATGATATTGATTTTAAACAAATTATCTCAAAACTTGTAAACTTCTACACAGAGCAGATGTTAATAAATGGATATTTTCACGCAGACCCTCACCCTGGAAACTTGCTTGTAAACGCAAATGGAGAGCTAATTTTACTTGATTTTGGAATGGTTAAAAATATACCAAATGATTCAAGAGTTGCGATAATTGAGCTAATTGATGGTGCAAATAGAGGGGATTTTGAAACTTTTGTAAGAGCAAACAAAAAACTTGGAACTATTAGCTATGAAGCACCTGAAGCTTTGATGGCCCAGTTTAGTCAAAAGATGTTTGAAATTTTTTCAAACGATAATTTATCTAGTGAATCTATGCAAAAACTAGCATTTGAAGTTTTAGAAAGTACAAGAGATTTACCATTTAAACTTCCAAGCGATGCTGTTTATATTTTAAGAGTTAGTGCAATAATAGAGGGTTTAGGAACAACTTATATAGAAAATTTCAATGGTGTAAAAGATATTTTACCAATTTTAAAAGATAATCTTCCAAAAGCTTTAGGAGTTAAAACTACAATTTCACAAATAGTTTTAGATGAGTTAGAGTCATTTCCTAAATTTATAAAAAATCTAAAACAACTAGTTGCAAAAGGTTCAAAAGGTGAACTTGAAGTACAAATAAACAAAGAGCAACTAGAGTTTATAAAAAAAGATTTAAAAGAGTATTTTGGAAGTTATCTAAAATCTCTATCTTTTATTTTGTTTGGTATATTTTTAATCTTTTATGATGATAGTTTAAAAAATATTGCTTTGATTTTGGTCTCTTTTGGGTTTTTAAGAGTTATTTTTATAAAGTAAATAATTAAAAAGTAATTTTTTAAATATAATTTATTTTCAAAAAGAATTTAAAAGGAAATTAAAATTAGTAGAATAATTCAAAGTAAAATACTTCCTTGCGAATGGTTTAGTCAAGTAATTAGTTACGATACTTCAAAATTAAGTAAGAACAGTAAAGTTATTGCTGATAAATTAGTTGAAAATATTAAACTGGAAAAAGATGAATCTCTTCAAAATAGTTTAATTCAATTGTTTATAAAACATGTAATTTTTAAATCTTCATTTTTAAATTCATATGATGAATTACCTGAAAAATTAATTATAGAAGGGATGAATGAATTTAATAATTTAAAAGGGTATCATTTTTCTAGAAAATTACATTCTTTGTTTGTTGAGTTTTTAATTTACAAAAAATTGTATAAATTAGGTTTTAAGATAAGTACTTTTGAAAGGATTGATGGTAGTTGTGATTTAGAAATGACAAAACATTGTAAAAATTATAATTTTGAAGTTAAATTTAAAGAAAATGATAATATTCAAATATCAAGATTGTATGACTATTTAGATGGTTTAAGTTTACTTAATATAAACAGTTTTTTAAGAGGAAAACATTTTGAAATAAATTTATTAGTTGAAACTATAACAGATGGTAATATTAAAGATATATTAATAGAAATTGATAATTTCATTCAACTCCAAAATGATGTTTATAAAGGAATTTTTATACAAATATTTCCTGCTGGAAAATATAATTTAATCACCAATGATATTTCAAAAAGAAGTTTGTATTTAGAAAAGGCAATAATTAAAGAATTAAATTTTGATGAGTTATATTCATTGATTAACAACTTATTTATAGGAAATAAAAAACATTTAACGAAATTAATTGAAAAATCATTGAGACCTGAAAATAAAAATAATTTTAATGGTTGTTTGGTGTGGACTATTCCTTTTCATTCAACAGTTAGTGAAGAAACTGTAAAAAAAGTATTTAGAAAAATATATAAAGAAAATAATTTGTCATTTAATTTACATATTTTTACTTCAGGGATAGGAAAGGATGAAATGTACTTTGTTATTAAAACAAATATTTTTAAGAAAGTTTGCAACTTTTTTCGTGCTCTAGTCATCAGTTAGAAGTTGTTTTTTTGTAAAACCATCTATCCTAAAACATTATTCATCGGCTTAAAAAACTCTTCAATAGGCACATCAAAAAGCTTTGAAAGTTTTAGAAGATGAAGTAAATTAAAATGTTTTCCGTGTTTATAATTTTCAGTATTTGCATAAAATCCAGATGATTTTTGTCCAATTGAAAGTGCAACTTCTAATTGGCTTAATCCCTTTTCATTACGAATTCTTTTGACATTGTAAGAAATTGTTTCAAAAAACTTCTCAACTTCTTCTTCTGTAACAATATCTGGGATATTTATCATACTTTATTCCTATAGAAAACTTTTCTATAAGTTTAGTTATTGTAAAATTTTTCATCAATCATTTATAGAAATCATTTCTATAGAGATATTGGGATAATTATAAAACTGATTATTTTTATGATAGAATAATTAATAAAATAAATGGGGGCATATAATTTTTTCAACTAGAACAAAAATCTCAATAAGTCAGCTTTTAGAACTTTTTGAAATTTCATTTACAAATATACTTTTTGAGAAATATTCTATGGAAGATAATTGTAGAAATATTCAAGATATAAAAGAAAGTATATTTTCTTCAAATAGTTTAGATAGTATAATCTCCGAACTTATATCTACAAAACAAGATTTAAGAAGTAGAATATCCCCTAAATACAAATTCGATGAAAGATGGAATGATTTTGAAAAGTGTCTGTTTTTAGATGGGTATAAAATTGAAAATAATATTTTGATTTCCATTGAACCTAATATAGATGGTGTAATTACATTAGAAGATGATTTTACGATTGAAATTAATAGTTCAACTTTTTCAAAAAAAGAAGATGTGAAAAGATTAATAAATGAATCAGCAGAAGCATTTAAAAATAGCGATTATAATCAATGTTTATCAAAATCAAGAATAGCACTAGAAACTCTTATAAGAACAATTGCAATTGATAAATATAGCAATACAAATGATACTTGGGGCAGTGCTTTAAGTAATTTAAAAACAAATAGTTTTTTAATTCAAATTGAAGAAGATTTAATGGCTAAAACTTATAGTTTTGTAAGCAATGGCTCTCATATACCATTAGGATTTACCAATGAAGAATATGCTAGATATGGTAGAAATTTGCTAATGTCTAAATGCTACTATATAATAAAAAAATATAAACAAAATTTTTAAAAGGAAATAAAAATGAAGATTTTAAAGTATGGATTGTTAGTTGCTACAATGTATCTATTTAATGGCTGTGTAGGTCAGCCATCAATACCAAAAGTTGAAGAAGCTGAAGTTGGAACATATGAAAAAGCATATATTGATGAGTATAATAAAATAGCCAGTATAGAGAAGAAAGAATACACAAAATGGATTCAGGCTGCAAACAAAAAAGAAGATTGTAAACTATTTATAGGCTATGATCCAAATGACGATAGAACTCAAAAAATAGATTACAAAATATTTTGGGATGGTGAATGTAGAAATGGATATGCTTATGGATTAGGAAGAGAATTTGAAAAAGGTTTATTGACTGATATGGAAGCAATAGGTGTATATGATGGAACAGAAAAAGAACCAGAATATTATTACCAAAATTTTAAATTAAATAATATGACAATAGAAGGTAACTTGAATGATGGGTATGTGGTACAAACAATGATAAAAGAAGATGGAATGAATTTCGACATTAATTTTAGAAATATATATGAAGATAAAAAATCATCTATAGTATATATTATTGAAAACTCACCTTTTTCAGACAATGTAGTTTTTGTAAAAGCTTATCCCAATTTTGCATATATTATTACAGATTTCACTAATAATGAATTTGAAAATAGAAAATTTCAATTTGATGTGAAAGATATCAAAAATAATCAATTTAATGGTTATGGATTTTCAACTCCTAAATATGGTCAAACTATTGGAGGAGAATTTCAAAATAACTCTTTAATAAGAAGAGTTTTATTGCCAGAATCATATTTTAATAATGCAGATAAAATATTTAGTGAAATAAAAAATGCTGCTCAAAAAGTGCAAAGAGAACAACAAAAAGCATCAATGATTAAGATTCAATACAAAAATAAAATATGTAAAGATAGTGTTAAAGTAGATTTTATGGATAATAAAGAATATAAAGCAATTTGTAAAGAAGATGAAAAAATAGCACAATTAAAAACTAAAATTGACGCTAAATTAGCACAAATAGAACAACAAAAACAAGCCAAAAGACAACAACAAAATGAACAAAGATTAATTCAAGCAAGAGAAGCAGAAGCTATTGCAGCACAAAGAAGAGCTGCCGCAGCCGAACAAGCAAATAATCAAGCAGCTTGGGATAGCGTAAATCGTTCAATTCAAAATATGAATAATAATATTCAGATGCAACAGCTTAATAACAACCTTATGATGTATAATTATATGCCAAAAAGATATGATGTTTATTTACATTAACATTTGAAATAAAAATAAATTAGATAATAGTATAAGAAATAAATTTTAAGTAGCAAATATATAAATACTCAAATCTAGACATACAAAGGAGTTAAGTGAAACTCTTTTGTGTAGCACTTGAAAAAAACTTGCTTAAATAGAAATAATATATTTTAAATTATTTCCTTCAATTAAAAAAGCTGTTTTGTCTAAATAGTAACCATTTTTATCATACTCAAAAGCATTTGGATTACTTGCTATCTCTGGATATATAATTTTATCTTTTTCAAAGCTACTTAAATAAGCACAACTTCTTAGATTATAAGAAGTAATACCTTTATCACTTCTTTTTTCTAATTTGTCATAATATTGGTCTAAATGTTCTTTAATAGCTTGATAATTCTCTATATTAACTGGTGGATTATTATGTGAATTGATAAGCCATTTATTTGCGAATATCACAGAATATTTTTTAATATCTTTTCCTCTTAAAAGTGGTTTAATAATTTCTGCACTTTTTGGGTCTTGTTTTATTAATTCATTTTTTGTAGATTCATCTATAATAAATGCTTCATTAAATCCAGTTTTTATTCCATAATTTATATTTATATCCCAATCTTTTAAAGGAATTCCTATTTTTTCTATTTTTTGTTTTATTGCTAGTTCTTTTGGATTTGAGAAGCTAAAGCTAGTTTTTGTTAAATCATTTTGTTTCATTTCATAGCTATTTATTAAATCTACATCTACAACTTTAAAAGTAGAATTATTATCTGATTTTGTTTTTTGAAATATTGTAATTGCACTATCAACTGTTGCATCTTCAAAGATTTTTACACCATTAAAATCTGCTATTTGCAAAATTGTTGTATTTTGTAAAATATACTCTCTTAAATTTTCTCCATATTTTGCACGAAAGAATTTATTACTACAAATAAAGCCTTTTAAACCATTTGGTTTTAACATATTTAAAGCTAATTCATAAAAATATACATATAAATCAGCTGTTCCATTTGCTACTTTATAGATTTTACTCAAAGCTTCTTTTTGCTCTTTTATCGCTTCTTGTCTTACATAAGGTGGATTTCCAATAACCACATCAAAACTATTTTCACTAAATGGCATCTCTAAAAGTGAGTTTGCACAAACTATTTTGTCTGCTAGTTTTGTAAGTGGTCTTCCTCTTTTTGCAGTTCGTAGCCACAAACTTAGCTTTGCTATCTCCACGGCATCTTCATTTATATCCACACCATAAAGATTGTGTTCAAGTATCTCTTCTTCTA
>ERZ650302.212-NODE-212-length-30110-cov-16.709499_pt1 | contig 30110 bp, 26 predicted proteins | sample MGYA00376238_ERZ650302 | MGnify/ENA primary metagenome ERZ650302 (study PRJEB26733, sample SAMN07839298) | wastewater metagenome | biome: urban; feature: wastewater treatment plant; material: waste water | place: USA: North Carolina | collected 2016-04-28 ... | reverse complement strand
AGCCGTTACTATGGTACCGCTGGCTATTTATGGCCTGCAGGCGAAATTGGGCTACTGGGATGCGTCACATACCGAATACCGCGATTTCCATCGTTACATCGACTGGCGCTGGCTGATGATGGAACTTGGTACCTTACTATTTGGTGCCATTTTACTCTGGCGTTACCGGCTCCCCTTCATGGTGATGCCGCTGGCCGTGGTGTTGTGGTATCTGAGCATGGATCTGACCCCCTTCTTATTCCACGATGAGGATTACAGTTGGCATCGCCGGGAAATGGTTTCCATGGTCGTGGGCTTACTGATGCTGGCGCTGGCGTTTTATATCGATCTGCGCACGCGGCATACCCTCGACTTTGCCTGGTGGATCTATCTGTTTGGCGTCATGGCATTCTGGGGCGGCTTATCCATGCAGCATTCCGATAGCGAACTGAACAAATTTCTCTACTGCCTGATCAATCTGCTGCTGATCACCGTCGGCGGGATGATTGGTCGCCGGGTATTTGCCATATTTGGTGGCATGGGCATGGCTGGTTATCTCGGTTATCTGGCGTGGGATCTGTTCCAGGATAGTCTGGTTTTCCCTTTTGTTCTGTCATTGATTGGCTTAGGTATTATTTGGTTAGGTCTGCTCTGGCAGCACCATGAAGCCAAAATCCAGCACCAGTTACAGCGTCATCTGCCGGCCGCCTGGCGGGAATTGTTGGCGCAACGACGTTGAATAGCTTCCGGCTCCGTCTGTTATCACAGACGGGGCTATTGTTACTTTATCGCCACCTATATCTGTTTTTTGCATAATGATTTCTAATTTTAGACGTCTAAACATCCAAATGTCCGTTGACATGCACTAGGATGACTCGTAGCATGATCGCCTGAGAATACATCGCTATTCAGTCTGAATTTCTATGACCACCAGCTAATGGTGGATATTTGAGTAAATAACGGTTCCCTTATGATTAAGTTATCTTCCCTGTCAAAAGTGTATGGCGAAGGAAAAAGCGCCTTTTACGCTTTGAAAGGTATAGAACTCGATGTTCCCGCCGGCCAGATCGTCGGTGTGATTGGTGCATCCGGCGCAGGTAAAAGTACCCTGATCCGCTGTGTCAATCTGCTGGAACGTCCCACACAGGGCCGTGTGGAAGTCGATGGTGTCGATCTTACTGCGCTGGACGAGCAGGCGCTGACGCTGGTACGCCGTAATATCGGTATGATCTTCCAGCATTTTAATCTGCTCTCTTCCCGTAATGTGTTTGAGAACGTCGCGTTACCGTTAGAGCTGGCCAACTGGCCAAAAGAGAAAATTACCTCGCGCGTCAATGAACTGTTGGATCTGGTCGGTTTAACGCATCGCGCTAAAGCCTATCCGTCTCAACTGTCCGGCGGCCAGAAACAACGTGTCGCGATTGCCCGAGCGTTAGGCCCGGCACCGAAAGTACTGCTGTGTGACGAAGCCACCTCCGCTCTCGACCCGCAAACCACGCAATCGATCCTGGCGTTGCTAAAAGAGATCAACCAGAAACTGGGCATTACTATTTTGCTGATCACGCATGAGATGGGTGTGGTGAAGAGTATCTGCGACTCGGTGGCACTGCTCGATCAGGGCAGCATCATTGAACAGGGCGAAGTGGGTTGGTTTTTTGCTCACGCCAAAGCCCCGCTGGCACGTGAATTTATTCGTTCCAGTCTGCATCTGGAGATCCCGGCACCGTATCGTGAACGGCTGCATAAAACTGCGCGCGACGGGCAGATCCCATTACTGCGGTTAGGTTTTAGCGGCAACACCATTGATACGCCAGCTATATCCCATGCCAGCCGCCAGTTTGGCATTGATGTGAATATTTTAAGCGCCAGCATTGAACAGATCGGACACTCCCGGTTTGGTTTCCTGCTCGTGGAATTGCAAGGTGATGAGAGCGCCCAACAGGCGACTATCGCTTACCTGCAACAGCAACAGATCGACGTCGAGGTATTAGGTTATGTTCACCAGCATGCATGAGTTGTTATTACTGGCGCTGGGTGAAACGCTGTGGATGGTGTTCGCTTCTGCGCTGTTCGGCACCATTTTAGGCGTGCCGTTAGGAATTGCCCTGCATATCACTAAACCGGGACAAATTGCCGCGCATCCGATCTTTAACAAAGTGCTGGGCACCATTGTGAATGTGGGCCGTTCCGTGCCGTTCATTATCTTACTGGTCGCAATCATACCGCTGACCCGCCTGATCATCGGCACCAGTATCGGCACCAACGCCGCGATTGTGCCGCTGGCGATTGGCGCGATCCCGTTTCTGGCGCGTCTGGTAGAAGGCGCACTGATGGAAATTCCAGCCGGTTTGATTGAAGCGGCACAAGCGATGGGCGCCACACACCGTCAGATCATCCGCAAAGTGATGTTACCGGAAGCACTGCCCGGCATTTTAAACGCCGTGGTGATCACGCTGGTTGCACTGGTGAACTATTCCGCAATGGCGGGTGCGATTGGTGGTGGCGGTTTGGGAGATGTCGGTATCCGTTATGGTTACCAGCGCTTTGACCCGGCCATCATGCTGATCACCGTCGCTATCTTAGTTATTTTGGTACAACTGATCCAAAGCATTGGTGAGCGTTTAGTCAAACGCGTTGATCACCGCTAAAAATGAACACTGTAAAAAAGTAAACACGCTGTTGCCGATAGTAGCGCAGTAATCATGAAAACAAGGAGTAAACCATGAATTTATTCAGTAAAGCTATTTTGAGTGCAGCGATTATCGGGATCGCATTAACCGGTTGTGGCGAGAAAAAAGATAACCACCTGAAAGTGGGTGCCATTGCTGGTGCGGAAACACAGGTTGCTGAAGAAGCCGCTAAAATCGCCAAAGAAAAATTTGGTCTGGAAGTGGAAATCGTACAGTTCAGTGATTTCGCAACACCAAACGTAGCCTTGAATGATGGCAGCATCGATGTGAATGCGTTCCAGCATAAACCCTATCTGGATTCACAGATCAAAGATCGTGGCTTCAAACTGGTGGCTGTAGGTAACACCTTTGTTTACCCAATCGCCGGTTACTCGAAGAAAATCAAAGCGGTTAGCGAGCTGAAAGAAGGTTCACAGATCGCCGTACCAAATGACCCAACCAACCTGGGCCGTTCACTGCTGCTGCTGCAAAAACAGGGTCTGCTGAAACTGAAAGATGGCGCGGGTCTGTCTGCAACTGTATTGGATATCGTAGAAAACCCGAAAAAAGTGAAGATTGTTGAACTGGAAGCCGCTCAGTTGCCACGCGCACTGGAAGATGTGGATCTTGCGATCATCAACACTGTGTATGCCTCTCAGGTTAATCTGCAGCCAACCCGTGATGGCCTGTTTGTGGAAGACAAAGAATCACCATACGTAAATCTGATCGTAGCGCGTGAAAACAACCAGAACGATGAGAAAGTGAAGAACTTCGTAAAATCTTACCAGGATGAAGCGGTGTTCAAAAAAGCCACTGAACTGTTTAACGGTGGCGTAGTAAAAGGCTGGTAATTCTACCTTCGCTTACTACACACAACGGCCGGCATTTGTCGGCCGTTTTTATTTTCTGCCATTCTTACTTCCTTCCCCCGTATGAAATAGCTGAAAGTTACATATAATTTACTGAAACCCATTGCGCACAACTTATTATGACCGCTGAAAAATCGACTGATCTGTTATTACTGGATAACCAACTTTGCTTTGCGCTCTACAGCGCCAGCAATGCCATTGTGCGGGCTTATCGCCCCTTGCTGGAGCAACTCGACCTAACTTACCCGCAATATTTGGTGATGCTGGTGTTATGGCAACAAGATGGCGTCAGTGTGAAACAGCTGGGCGAGCAACTGTTTCTGGACTCCGGCACCCTCACTCCGCTGTTAAAACGACTGGATGTGAAAGGGTTAGTCCGCCGGGAACGCAGTGAACAGGATGAGCGCATACGCGTTTTGACGCTGACAGAGCAAGGCAAAGCACTAAAAAAACAGGCCGCAGACATTCCGCTCAGAATGCGCGACCAGCTTCATATTTCAGATACCCAACTGCAGGTGCTGAAAAGCCATTGCGAGCAGGTGCAACAGCAGTTGCATGAGCAAAATGATTAATCTTTTTGCGGGAACTGCATATCCTGATAACGCACAAAACTCGTTTTGTTTTTCAGCTTATAACCCAGCCACAACATAAAAAAGATCGGAATACCGATATAGGTCGCAGCAGCCCCTTTCCAATCAATCGTATCCGCCGTAAAGGCGGTGTAATCCTGCCCTAATGTCACCAACAGACACAGTAGAAACGCCAGCAACGGACCAAATGGGAAAAATAGTGCCCGGTAAGGTAAATGGTGTAATTCCCCACCTTGCAGCAGATAACCCTTACGGAAGCGGTAATGACAAATCGCAATGCCCAGCCAAGCAATAAATCCGCTCATGCCGGATGCACTCATCAGCCACATATAGACCGCCTGATCACCGAACAACGAAGTCAGGAAGCACAACATGGCGACCAGTGTCGTTGCTATTAATGCATTCACCGGCACACCATTGCGGCTCAAACCGGCCAGCCATTTCGGCGCCATACCATTACATGCCATGGTATAAAGCATGCGCGTCGAGGCATACATCCCTGAATTACCGGCGGATAGAATTGCCGTCAGAATAACGCTGTTCATTACCGCCGCGGCTAACGCCAAACCGGCACGATCGAACACCAAGGTAAATGGGCTGGAACTGATATCGGTGACATCATTTTTCAGCAATTGCGGGTCGTTATACGGCAGCAACACGCCAATAATGAAGATCGCAAAAACATAAAACAGCAGGATACGCCAGAATACCTGCCGTACTGCACGCGGAATATTCTTACCCGGATCTTCGGATTCACCGGCCGCCACACCGATCAGTTCAGTGCCTTGAAACGAGAACCCGGCAATCATGGCAACACTGAGCAAGGCCGGGAAACCACCGACAAACGGCGCATCACCAGTGCTGAGGTTGCTCCAGCCCGGATGCGAATCGCCGTGCATGATGCCAAACACCATCAGCATACCGATACCGATAAAGGCAATCACGGTCACGACTTTGATCAATGAACACCAGAATTCCGCTTCACCAAAACCTTTCACAGTAAAAGCGTTCAGCGCCACGATGATCGCCAGAAAGCCCGCGCTCCAGACATAACCCGGCACTTCTGGAAACCAGTATTTCATGATGATGGCGGAAGCGGCTAACTCCACCGCCACGGTGATCGCCCAGTTGTACCAATAATTCCAGCCCTGCGCGAAACCAAATGCCGGATCAACAAAATGACTGCCATACGCCGCAAATGAACCGGAAACCGGCATAAAAGCCGCCATTTCACCCAGACTGGTCATCAGGAAATAGACCATCAAGCCAATTAACAAATACGCTAACAGCGCGCCACCCGGCCCGGCATTGGCAATTGTTGCGCCAGAGGCAACAAATAACCCCGTACCGATCGAACCACCAATGGCGATCATACTGAGATGCCGCGACTGCAATTTCCGTTGCAGACCCGGCGTGTGTGCAGAGGTTGTCATAACCCATTCCCTTCTTCTGTTTACGCTGTTTTTCCTGCTTGCTGTGTTTTTTTCACACTGCAGCTTAAAAGGCCGCTAGAAATACGCAGCAAACCGGGTTTTGGCAAGGCTTTTTTAGAGGGAAAGGGCAATTTTTTGGTATAAAAAACCAGCAACCTTGGTTTTATTGAAATAAAGCTTCAGAATGGATGAATGAAATAGCACTCTATGTGCATTAACCACCATTTTACTCAATGGTGGCTGCATAACTATTAAAACTAAACCAACAGTACCTGAATACCGCGCGCTTCCAGTGCGGCTTGATCCGCTTCACTGATACCGTGGTCGGTGATCACGATGTCGATCTTGTCGATTGGCACCACAACATTGGGGGTCTTGCGGCCAAATTTACTGGAATCCGTCACCACGATGATTTGTTTCGCGGCCTGACACATGGCCTGGCTGACCTGATAGGCTTCAATAAAGGTAGTGGTGCCCTGTTCAATATCAAAACCATCAGCACCAATAAATAACTTATCAAAGGTAAAGGCACGGAACGCCTGTTCGGCCAAGCCACCGTGAAACGAGGCAGAACGTTTACGGTAAGTGCCGCCCGGCATAAGCAAATTCATATTACTGTCGCGGGCCACGGCTTCATTCATGATATGCAGGCTGTTGGTCATCACCGTCAACGCCACCCGCTCAACCAACCACGGCACCATCTGCAGTGTGGTGCTACCGTTATCTAAGATAATAGATTCGCCATCGTGCACCAGCGAGGCAGCTTTGGCGCCGATCCGCTGTTTGATACTTTGATTGAGCGCGGTTTTTTCATCAATGGTGCGGTCTTCCGCGATCGGCTGTGAGATCGCCTCAGCTCCGCCATAACGGCGCGTCACCAGATGGGCCAACTCTAACTGTCGCAGGTCGCTGCGAATGGTAGCGCCGGTAATATTAAAGTGGCTTGCCAGATCATTGACCGATGTTCTGCCTTGTTCACGCAGATAACGTACTAACATTTCCCGACGAACTTCAACGCTCATATCAGACTCTCTATGCCAATCTATTACGAATAAGATACATGGAGATTTTCAAAACGAAAGAATTAAAATAATTTCATTATCATTTTGTTGACAGCGCGCAAGATACGGCTTCACGCACCGAGGGTTCCAGCCCGGAAATCATACGATCAGATAAAGGAATGCGCGCATGGATCAACGCAGATAATGGCGTCGGACGCGCAAAAATAGTCACACCTTTCATAATACTGGCATCAACAATCAGGCCATTAGCATCATGTGCTAAAACGACTAAGGTTTTTGGTTTCCAACGTGACGATGTTTTACCGATTTTCACTGTGCCTTTCAAACTCATGTTTTGCAGCATGCGATTAAAGGCGCGCATCTGCAGAAAACCGGTCACTATCTGTAAAGTCCAGGCAAAACCTGCACAAATTATCAACGCATAGGTTGCATCCATTTTTCACCTCGTATCTGGAAAAAAGGCAGTGTAAAAACACTGCCAAACATAACAGGCATCCTCAGGAGCTAAACCGGGACCCTATTTACCCTGAACTTCATAAAACTTAAAACATCACCTGGCCGCCAGTGATATTGATCATTTGGCCAGTGCAATAGCTGGCCTCATCACTGGCGTAAAATTTCAGTACATTGAGTACATCCTGGTAATCGCAGCCACGTTTCAGCGGCACTTTATCAATATAGGTTTGTTCCACCTGATCTTCCGGAATACCTAATTTCTTCGCATATTGTGGCAGCAGGGACTGGAACATCGGGCTCTTCAGCAGATTACCCAGCATCAGTGAATGCACGGTAATATTGTGCTCGGCCAGATCCAAAGCCAGTGACTGGGTTAAGCCAACGCCACCAAACTTGGCCGCTGAATAACCGGAATTGTGTTTTGAGCCTACTTTACCGGATTTGGAGTTGATCTGAATGATGCGGCCACTGTTTTGTTTGATCATCACTTTGGAAACCGCACGGGCACAGAGGAAATAACCAGTCAGATTGACGTCGATGGAGCGTTTCCACGCATCCAGTGAGAACACATCAATCTTCGCTGCCTGTGCCACACCCGCGTTGTAGACCAGCAGGTCGATGCGGCCAAAACGTTCTGCCACCGCACCGACCATACGTTCTACATCCGCTTCATCGGTGGAATTCGCTTGCACAGCCATGACATTCGCTTGCCCAAACTGTTCAGCAATGGCGGCCGCAGATTCTTCTGCACTTGCACCATCCAGATCGGCGACTGCTACCTTGTATCCGGCGTCCGCTAAGCCACTGCTCAGGAACGCGCCCAGGTTACGGCCACCGCCAACTACCAATGCCACTTTTGACATGTTAATCTCCTAATTGCTAGTCTCGCTCCCCCCTGCAACGAGCGCCAACTCATGTGTTGCAGAGGGGGCAGTGAGTTTTAGTTATTCGGTTTTAAAGATAAGTTCTGTTCCCAGCGCCAATTCATCAGGGCATGTCCCTTTTACATGTACGGTGCCAGGGTATTCAGCGACACTGCCGCCATCAAATCGGATAGTAATGTGTCCGAGTTCGCCTAGGTTTTGGTTGACCACATCGCCGACCGCTGTGATGGGATAAGACACGGCACCCAACACGAACTGACCACCAACGCTGATCTCACCGGTTAACGGAGCTGCCGGATGAATGAAGCAGTAATCTGCAACATCGGCCGGGGCATTATCGTTAAACAGGATCATCATCTTGTCGCTCAGGGCATCTGCCGCATACTCACCGATCTGAGTTAATTGGGTACGGTACAACATAGTCATTTCAAGCCTCGACTGTTATTACTGATAGATAAAGAACGATACAAACCACGCCAGCAGGACGGTCGGTGCACCGGTTAAGAACCGGGAGTAAAGCACAGACGGTACGCCGATCTGAACGGTTTTTGGTTTTGCTTCGGCCAGACTCAAACCCACTGGGATAAAGTCACACGCCGCTTGAGCGTTGATAGCAAACAGAGCAGGTAGTGCCAACTGCGGTGGAATGTTACCCATACCGATCTGTGTGCCCACCAAAACCCCGATAACTTGCGCGATAACCGCACCTGGGCCAAGGAACGGCGACAGGAATGGGAATGAACAAATTAACGCCAGCGTGATCAAACCAAATGGGCTTTTCGCCAACGGGATCAGCGCATGCGCAATCACATCACCGACACCAGACGCAATGATGACACCGATCAGCATCGAAACGAACGCCATAAACGGCAGAATGGATTTCAATACGGTATCGATAGTTTCACGACCAGCCTGGAAGAAGGTCGCCATGACGGAGCCCATGCCGATCCCGATCTTCGCCAGTAAGCCATCACTCTGCTCGCTCAGTTTTTTCGAGCTGTCATATTGACGATGTTCACTGTGCTGTGCCGCCGCAGGTGCTGCCGCTCTGACCGGCGCCACACCGTCATGCGTTTGCAACTGAATGTCATCAGGGCGTACACCTGACACATAAATGTCTTCGACAATGTAATCGGCCATCGGGCCACTTTTACCGGTAGAGTGAATATTCACCGTTGGAATACGTTTTTTCGGATACAGACCGCAACGTAAAGTGCCGCCACAATCGATGATCGCCACCGCTGTTTCAGTATCTGGCACCGATGATTTAAAACCATCGACTGCTTCCATGCCGGTCAGCTCCACCATACGGTCCACAATGTCAGGACGTGTTCCCGCGGTGATATAAAGGATCTTTTTGTTCTTATCTACTGGGATGGTCAACGGGCCGCCCCAGCCACCATTTCCTTTGGTGATATATAATGCATTTGCCATGATGTCTGCTCCTGAACCTGATTAGTTAGCGTGCATGTGCACTTCGGTGCTAAGACGGATGTTTTGTTGTTTCTCGACAAACGCGGTGGTGAAGTCAGTTACCCAGCCACGGAAGAAGTTCGAGATCATGCCGACAAACAGATAACTGATTGCCAGTGGTGCCAGTGGCAGATGCAGCGTCGTCAGACCATTGGCAATGCCTAAGTACACAAACAATTCACCCGGGTTGATATGAGGAAACAGACCGTTCATCGAATGGCAGCTGTAAGAAGCGGCTGCATAATAAGACGGTTTATAACGTTCTGGTAAGAAGCGACCCAGGCTCAAGGTCATTGGGTTCATGAACACGAATGTGCCCACGACTGGCAGCACCAGATAACGGGTGAATGGATTACCCGCACATTTTTGTGCCAGACGTTCAACACGTTCCTGACCAATAAAACGGATCAGCGCGTTCATGGCCACCATCAGTGAGATCAACAGCGGGAGAATGCCAGTGACCATACTGACAAACACCTCGCCTCCTTTCTGGAATAGTCCGATAAACCATTCCGCTGCATGAATTACTAAATCCATGACGTATTCCTCAAGTTGTTCCATCGTTGTTGAAGAAGCACATACATTCCTGAGGGAAAGATGTGCAGTTCATTACAAGCTCTAAGACTAATTACTGCTGCTCACGTAGCTCGTATATTTATATTTTCACAATGAACGAATAATTTCCTGTTTTGATTTTCACATTGTGATGTAAGTGGCATTTTTAGTTTGAAAGGTGTTACTAGCAAAACTCATTCGATACCTAATAATTATGCTAAAAATGGCTTTTTCATTTCTAAACAATCATAAAAGCCAAATTAAAGCCTCGAAGGAGGCCTAATATTTGTAAAAATTTAATCCTGGTGCGGAAAATGAGGTGTAAGAAATGAAAAAAGAATGCTTTATTTTAACTCGACATGAAAAATACAAATGAAAATAAACTTTCAAACTGAAATTTACATTTTTATCTGTAAATAACGCACTCCGATTTGCTCCTGCCACCCGCCTCTTGCTAATATCTGGATAAATGCACAGTATCAGAGGTCTTAATGGAACTCTCTGCGGTCCCGATTTCCATGTTGAAAGGTGTTGGCAGTAAGTTAGCCGAAAAGCTGACTCATCTGCGGCTGCATACTGTGCAGGATCTGCTCTTCCATCTGCCACTACGTTATGAAGATCGCACTCGTCTCTATCCCATTGCGGAATTAAGTGCCGACCATTCCTGTACCACCGAAGGCGTGATCCAAAGTTGTGATATTCAGATGGGCAAACGCCGGATGCTGTTGTGCCGGATCAGTGACGGTAATGGCTCCGTAACGCTACGATTTTTCCATTTCACCGCCGGGCAGAAAAATGCACTGGCTGTCGGTCGACGCATCCGTTGTTTTGGCGAGATCAAACGCGGGCTGCATGGTTTTGAGATCGTGCACCCGGAATACAAACTGCTGGATGATGATGCACCATTAGACACCGATACCACTTTGACGGCGGTGTACCCCACCACGGAAGGTTTGCGTCAGGCGTCATTGCGTAACCTGACCGATCAGGCACTGCAACTACTCAAAGAAAATGGCGTCAAAGAGCTGTTGCCGGATGGGTTATATCCACGCCAGCTCAGCCTCGCCGATGCCCTGCTGTTACTGCATCGCCCGCCACCGGATATTTCGCTGGCACAGTTAGAGAATGGCCAACATCCGGCCCAGCAACGGCTGGCCTTGGAAGAGCTGATCGCTCATCACCTGACTGTCTTACAGCTGCGTTACAGCACACAACAGCATCAGGCGCGCGCCTTACCCACCGATTGTTCGTTGTGCGAACAACTGCTAGCCCGTTTGCCTTTCAAACCGACCGGCGCCCAAAAGCGTGTGGGCCAGGAAATCAGCCACGATCTGACGAAACCCTACCCAATGATGCGACTGGTGCAGGGCGATGTCGGCTCGGGTAAAACGCTCGTCGCTGCGCTGGCCGCACTGCAGGTGATCGCGCATGGCGGGCAAGTGGTGCTGATGGCACCAACGGAATTGCTGGCCGAACAACACGCCAATAATTTCAGTAACTGGCTAACGCCATTAGGAATCGAAACGGGCTGGCTCGCCGGCAAAGTGAAAGGCAAGGCGCGCGAAAAGCAGCTGGAAGCCATTCGTAGTGGGCAAGTCAAAATGGTGGTCGGCACGCATGCCGTGTTTCAGGAGCAGGTTGAATTCCAGCAACTGTTGCTGGTGATTGTCGATGAACAGCATCGCTTCGGTGTGCATCAACGTTTGGCCTTGCGTGAAAAAGGCGCACAGGATGGCATTTATCCGCACCAGCTGATCATGACCGCGACACCAATCCCGCGCACGCTGGCCATGACCGTGTATGCCGATCTGGACACCTCAATCATTGATGAACTGCCACCCGGCCGCACTCCGATCACCACCGTCGCCTTACCCGATACCCGCCGCGAAATGGTGATCGAGCGCGTGCGCCAAGCCTGCATTGAAGGGCGACAGGCGTATTGGGTCTGTACTTTAATTGAAGAATCGGAAGTGCTGGAGTGTCAGGCGGCTGAGAATACAGCCGAAGACCTGCAAAACTTGTTGCCGGAATTGCATATTGGCTTAGTGCATGGCCGCATGAAACCAGCCGAAAAACAGCGCGTGATGCAGGAATTTAAAGAAGGCATTTTGCATCTGTTGGTGGCTACCACCGTGATTGAAGTTGGTGTCGATGTACCAAACGCCAGTCTGATGATCATCGAAAACCCTGAACGCTTAGGCTTGGCACAATTGCACCAATTGCGCGGTCGGGTTGGCCGTGGTTCCGTCGCGTCGCATTGTGTGCTGCTGTATCATGCGCCGCTGTCCAAAACTGCGCAGCAACGCCTCGCCGTTTTGCGCGACAGCAACGATGGTTTTGTTATTGCGCAGAAAGATTTAGAGCTGCGCGGCCCCGGTGAAATGCTCGGCGCCAAACAAACCGGCCTTGCTGATCTCAAGATCGCTGATCTGGTGCGCGATCAGGCGTTAATCCCGCAAGTGCAGCAGTTGGCACAACGAATTTTTCAACAATACCCTGCTTGCGTCACACCGCTGATCCGTCGCTGGTTCGGCGAGCGAGATGATTATTCTCAAGCCTGACGCCATCCGTTACACTGAAGGTCAAATTCGCCTTAATCGTGTGTTCTGAATGGCTTTTTTCATGCATCGTGCATTTCGTTGGTTTCTGTATAGCATTCTGGTGCTGGTGGCGGCGATCTGGCTGACGCTGGGTCTGCTCAAACCGGAACATCTGAAAGGCCCCTTCGTCGCGTGGGTGCAACAGCAGACCGGCCTGCCGCTGGAGATCGGTAAACTCAATTACAACCCGCTGTTTCCGAATGTGGTGCTGGCAGAAAATGTCTCCCTCGGCCCGGATCTCAAAGCCGACAAAGTCTATCTGGAAATCGCCAGTGGCTCTTGGTGGCAGCGCCAATTACATATCGCCCATCTTGATATCATTCGCCCACAGATCAAATGGCAGCCCGGCCTCAATTTGCCGCAACCACTGCGTCAGTTACAGATCGATGATCTGACCATTGATAAGATGAAACTCGCCTGGAACAACGGTTCACTAGACGGTGGCAGCCTGCACCTCACCAACTGGCAACCGATCCGCGATGGCGAAGTGCTGCCGTTTGCTGAAATGAAATTTGATGCCAGTGTGGATCGTTTGCAATTCCACTCATTGCAGCTGGGTAAAACCCGAGTACAGGGTACACAAGCAGATCAGCTAGTGAATATCACGGATCTGCAAAGCGAGCTGTTTCACGGTGGTATGGCAGCAAAATTCACCTGGGATTTGAAAAGCAACCAGCTCAGTGCGCCGCAACTGGCGTTAGCAAACTGGCAGTTAGATCTGCAGGCACTGCCGGTTCTACCGCTACCATTACCGCAGATCACGGTTGAAAAAGTCTCACTGGAAAATGTCAGCGTAATTGACCTGAGCCGGCATTTTGCCCTGAATCAGGCCAATGGCACTATCGAACAATTAACCTGGCAACCGGGGCAGTGGCCCACTTTCGAATACCAGGGCAAGCTTGGCGAATTTACCGATGGCCTGTTCCAATTAGCTGAGATGCAAGGTGAAGGGCGTCTGCGGCAACAAGACTGGCGTTTAGAGTTAAAAGGCTCCGCTTACGCTGGCGAATTTAATGTCGAATTAGAAGGTAACCGGCAACCGGCAACGTTAACCGTACACGAGCTGCAACTGAATAATATGCAACCCGAGCTGCGTCCCGGCTGGCGCGAATGGTTAGCCCAGCAGCCCTTCCAGCAGATTGACCTGCGCCGTCTGGATGTCAGCCATCTCTCGCTGATCTCATTTGACGACAACGTGCCATTAACTCTGAAATGGCTGGATCTGTTCCTCACCGACCTGCGCTGGACGCCGCAAGGCTGGCAAAGCAGTAATCACAAGGCTCGGTTGGAAGGCAGTTGGCTGGAGCTGGTTTGGCAGACTTTAGTCAGCCGGAAGGCTGAATTTCAGGCTGAAATGGCCGACAACGCCATAAAATTGGAACAATTCACCGCCCAACTGGAAGAGTCGGCACTGAATATCAGCGGGCAATGGGGACTTAACGCCGATATACCCCATCAGCTGAAACTGTCACTGCAGAAATTCGATCTGGAACAATTCAGTGACATGTTGGGCCCACGCTATCCGTTTGCGGGGAAAGCCGATCTCACCCTGAATTTACAAGCTAAAGGACAGGATTGGAGCAATATCAAATCGAGTTTACAGGGCACCGCCACGCTGGATGTGCTGGATCTGTTTGTCGATGGCCTGAAACTTGATGCCTATCTGGACGAACAGCTCACACCAAAAGCACCGCCATCTCAAGATTTTGAGCAACTGATCGGCAAATTACGCGGCGGCGATTCCGCCTTCAACCATACCCGCATTCAACTGCAAGCCGATAAAGGGGTACTGAATTTCAATGGTTCCGCTTTTGAATCGATTACGCACCTGATTGCCCTGAAACAAGGTTTTGATCTCAACAAAAACAGCTGGCAGCTGCAGCTTGGTCTACTCAATGATCATTACCAGCCGGAATTGCTCGGCAGCCTGAGTGGTGCATTAACAGCGCCGAAATTACAGTTTCGCTTACCTGCCGCCAATGCCGCCAGCTGGAATACCCAGCCGATCCACTATCCGCCGCAGGGTAAAGAAGGGGCTTTGCGGGAATGAACGCCTTCCCGGCAGTGGAGTTTGATGTTACAACCGCCAGCGAAGCCGGGGCGCTCATTTATTGGCAGCGAAAAGAAGAGCAATCACTAGAGGTTCGTGAAGATACCGAATTTCGCTGGTTACTGCTGGATGGCGTCGTGCAATCGGTCTTACGCCACACCGCGCCCGATGAGCTATGTTTACCCCACCAGCAAATCTTGCGAGCATTGCTGCCAGCCCATGCGGAGCAGGTGTTGCATTTAGGTTTAGGTGGCGGTGATTTCCTGCGCTGGTTACATCATCGTTACCCCGGCGTGCAACAAACCGCTATCGATCTGAACCAGCAGGTCATTCATCTCTATCAGCGGTTTTTCCAGCAAGCCGAACAGCCACAGTTACATGCTCAAGATGCTTTCGCTTGGTTGAATACAAATCAGCAGCCGTATGATCTGATCTTGATCGATCTGTTCAGTGATGACGGCAGCCCAGCACCTTTGTTCCAAGCTGAAACCTACCAGCAACTGCAAAACAACATGACTGCGGATGGCAAAGTCATTGTGAATTTACTGCCGCGCACTGAACAAGAGTGGCAGCGCGTACAGCAATTACTGGCTCATTGTGGAGATGTGCGCAGCGTACAAATCGCCGGCTACCGTAATTATTTGATCTGGACAGAACCTAAACCTGTAACCAAAAGGTAACTGGCCCGTCATTTACCAGACTGACCTGCATATCCGCTGCAAACCGGCCACTGGCCACCGGAATCGCTTTCGCTGCCATCTGCGCAATAAAGTGTTCATACAAGCTTTCCGCCTGTACCGGATCTGCATTGCGTTCGGCAAAACTCGGCCGCATGCCCTTGTGAGTGTCTGCAGCTAAGGTGAATTGAGACACCACCAGCACACGGCCACCGACCTGTTGCACATTCAAATTCATTTTACCGTCGTCATCACTGAACACCCGATAACCGGCCACCCGATGCGCTAACTTATCGGCTTTCGCCGCATCATCACCGCGTTCGACGCCCAATAACACCAGCAAGCCGTGGCCAATTTCACCGGTAATTTCGCCGTCTACTACAACACGGGCTTCACTGACCCGCTGAATCAAAGCAATCATGATTTTTCCTCAATCTTAGTATCGGCTTAGCTTAACGGAAATTTTTTCGGAATAGAAAAAAAGAGCGGCGAGAGGAGACTTCTCGCCGCTAAAGGTCCGCTTATTCAGCGTTCTACAAAGGAACTCAGTGATGGAAGCTCTGCGAAGAGAGCTTAGTGATGAACCGGATGATGGTGTGAATGCCAGTCATCCGAAGCCGGCACGGTATTGCGTGCGTGATGAGTCAGATACAGCAACACTGCACTCCCCAGCAACAACACCATGCCCAGACCAAAAATCGAAGTAACACCTAAAGCAACCAGCAAGGCACTGCCCAGTGAGGCCGATAACATTTGCCCAGCGCCTGCCAGCGCCGTTGCGGTGCCAGCCGTGCGTTTGTAGGGTTCCAGCAAACTGGCTAGCGCATTCGGGAAAGCCATGCCGTTACCAAAAGCGAACAGTGATAAACCCAACATCATCAGCAGCGCAGTATGCGGCAGTAATAGCATGCTTAAACCTGAAACAAATTGCAGCAGTGACGCCACTTGCAAGACAGTTTCTTTCGAGAAATAGTGGCGGGTTTTACTGGCCAATATGCCACCTAAAACCAGAGAGAACGCCGGTAGCAGCGTCCAGCGACCATACACATCCGCGCTCATGCCGACTTGCATTTGCATGATGAATGGCATCACCGAGATCGAGAAAACGTTCAGCGAATACTGGATCCACACCACCCCAGAGTAACAACGGAAATGGTTACTCTTCAGCAACTGAGCATACTGATGCACAAAATCGATGAAGTGCGCCCGCTCATCCGCAGACTGCGCTTGATGAGTTTCGTCAAAACGGTAGAACAACAGCACCCACAACAAGCCTAAATAACCCGCCATGGTGAAGAAAATACTGACCCAGCCAAAATGGGTAGTCAGAAAACCGCCCGCTAATGGGGTAATAGTCGGCACAAATGCCATCACAATGCCAAAATAAGCCATCGCCTGACGCAAATGCGAGCCCTCATAACGATCGCGCAGTGAAACGCGGGCAATAACCGATGCACAACCGGCACCAATACCCTGCAACACACGCCCTAAAATAATCAGCGATGCGCTGTGATGGGCGAACAGACACAGCAGAATACCAAATACCGCCACCATCAGACCGGATAACAACACCGGACGGCGGCCGTAAATATCAGATAACGGGCCATAGAACAGTTGAGACGGGCCAAAACCAAGCAGATAAGCCGACACCAGCCATTGTGTCATCTGCGAAGAAATACCCAGATCCTGATGCATTTCCGGCAGGGCTGGCAGCAATAAACTCATCCCGGTCTGACCAACAGCAATCAGTAAACAAGAGTAGATCACCGGCACCCATTTCTCGCTGCGACTTAATTCTTTTTGCTGCAGGATCACCGGTTGTTGAATAACCGCTGGATCTTTATAGTATGCGCCACTGCTACTGTCACTACTCATTTTTGTTCTCTGGATTTAGCGGGAATACATAGCCCGGACCATGAAACGACACTTTCATGGTTAAAAACTCTGTAAATCGAACGATTGACGAGGTTTTTCATAATTATCAGTAGCAAGGGTCATAACTGTCTAACGACTAATATTCATAGCCAGTGATAAGAAAAACTTTTCACCAAATTTGGCGTAGATTATGCATTTTACATTCGAGTCCCTGCCGAAGGCAGGCTGCATAAGCATCTGCGTTTCAAGGGGTTAATGTGAACGTTCGTTTTCTGGAAACATTTTTGTGGGTCGCACGGTTAAATAGTTTTCGTTTAACTGCTGAAAAACTGTTCACTACTCAGGCGTCGATCTCCAACCGCATTGCGGCACTGGAAGAGGAACTCGGCGTCAAATTGTTCGTGCGCGACAATAAAGGCGTACGTTTGACCCCAGATGGTGACAAGGTACTGGAGTATGCCGAACAGATCGTCGGACGTGCGCATGCCTTACGCATGTCACTTGGGCAAGCCAGTGGTTATGAAGGCAAAGTGCGTATCGGTGCCATCGATTCGGTAGTACAAACCTGGTTTATCGAATTGTTATCTTGGATCACCGTCAATTACCCGCATCTGGAAGTCGAAATCGCGGTCGACAGTGCGCGTGGTCTGTCGAATCAATTACAAAAAGGGTATCTGGATATCGCCTTTCAGGCGGACTTGGTGCGTCTGGAATCGATCCGCAATCTGGAGCTGGCGAAATACCCGATGCGCTGGATTGTCGCCGCTAATTCCCCGTATAACCGCCCATTCTCGTCACTGCAGGAACTGGCCAGTGAGCGGCTGATCACCTTTGTCGCCAACTCACGTCCGCACCAAGATATTCTGAGCTTGTTGCATCTGAATGGCATTACTTCACCCCGCATTAGTTGCGTAAACTCATTTGCAGCCATGACCCGCCTGATTGAAGATGGTTTTGGCATCGGCGTGATCCCGCCGGCATTGGTGCGTGAACAACTGGCGAATGGTTCCTTGGTGATTTTAAACATTGCCAATACCCAGCCTTCTTCACTGTCGATGTTGTCGCAAGTAGCTTCGTGGCGTACCGGTTCGGGGCTGGAACACTGCGAAGCGATTGTGCGGCAAGCACAAAATATCGTGCAGCGGTTCTGCAAAATCATCGGCCCGGAACGTGGTATTGCCGCCAACGGCGCCCCCACCGTGAAACAAGTCGATAGCCACGAAAGAAATTAATATACACTGACAATTTTATTCCGGAGCCTACCATGCAGTTCTTCCGTCGTTTACAGGACATCCGCGCTATCAGCTTTGATCTTGATGACACCTTATACGACAACCGTCCGGTGATTGAACACGCCGAACAATGGATGGTGGAACACATGCGCGACCGCTATCTGGCCAGCGCCATGTATGATCGGGCTTGGTGGTTACAACTGAAACACGAATTACAACATGCCGATCCGTCCCTGAAAGACGATGTCAGTCGTTGCCGGATTGCCATGCTGGAAGTCGGCTTGCAGCGCGGAGGGATGCCTGTCGAGATAGCAAAAACCGAGGCACAACGTTGTTTTGCCGAATTTCTGGAAGTCCGCTCGCAAGTGGCGGTACCGCCGGAATCAATTGAAGTATTGAAAAAACTCAGCCGACATTTCCCGCTGGCCGTGATCACCAATGGCAATGTGCTGTTGGAACGCATCGGGCTGGATGGGCATTTTAAACACGTGTTAAAAGCCGGTAACGGTCAGCGCATGAAACCGGCGCCAGATCTATTTCGTTTGATGGCCGCCCGACTGGAATTACAGCCGCAACAGATCCTGCATGTCGGCGATGACGTGAACACCGATGTATTTGGTGCGATAAGAAACGGTTATCAAGCAGCTTGGATCAACAACCAAGGGCAAGACTGGCGCAGCCTGCACACCTTGCCCCATCTGATGTTGCAGGATATTCGCGATCTGCTGACACTCATTCCGGAAGCCCAACGATGAAACTGTCCAACTACATGACCGGCTTGCTGCTGGCGATTCTGGCCGCGACCGGTTTTGCCTGCAAAGCGATTTTCGTCAAACTGGCTTATCGTTATGGCGTTGATGGCACCACGTTAGTGACCATTCGTTTACTGCTGGTCTTACCATTAATTGCCGCCATGCGGCTGCTGCGAAAAACACCGACTACCGCCTTATCCTGGCATGACCGCGGCATGATCATGCTGCTCGGTTTACTCGGATATTACTTATCCAGCTTGCTGGATTTTCTGGGTTTGGAAACCGTCAGAGCTAGTATTGAACGCCTCATTTTGTGTCTCTACCCTACCCTGACGGTATTGCTTTCCGCTTGGCTGATGCAAACCAGTATCAGCCGTCGAATGTGGTCGGCGATGGCACTGACCTACTGCGGCATGGTGTTGGTGCTCGCCCCAGATTTTGCCGGCGCAAGACTCGATCTGCTAGGCATATTTTTTGTGGTCGCCAGCACCGTCAGCTATGCGTTTTACCTGACCTGGAGCCCGCCAGTCATTAAGCGCATTGGCTCTATGCGCTTTGCCGAACTGGCATTGACTGTCTCAGCCATTGCCATGTTTATTCACTATCTGTTGACGCGACCACTTGGCATTCTGATTCACCAGCCACTGCCTGTTTGGGGTTATGGCTTGATCATGGCGCTGGTCGCCACCGTGCTGCCGCTCTATGCCCTATCCGCCGCAATGGCACGCATTGGTGCCGGAAAAACAGCACTGATCGGCAGTGTCGGCCCGATCCTGACTATATTCCTGAGTATTGGTATTCTGGATGAACACTTAAGCCCACTGCAATGGGTGGGCGTGGGAGTGGTATTAACCGGGATCTGGCTGGTTGGACAACGAAAAACCTGACGGATTTCGTAACGACACCATCCACTTGGCAAAACCGCGTGCAAATGTGCGCCGCGTCAGCTGATCGATTTGCGGCCAGCGATCCATCGGCATAAAAGCATATTGCTGCGTGTTTTGTGCTTCATTGCCATGTAACGCCACCCAACGTGGGTTGTAGCGACGCACGGCGGTTTTATCCCAGCTCAATACCTGCTTCATCGCACTTTCCATCTCAGCAGGATGACTCAGCGCGTAGGCCGGAATTTCTGCGCCAAATTGCTCACTGAGTTTGGTGACACCTTGTTGTGTCGAGGCATCCAGCGATTTATTGGCATCACTGCGTGCGCGTAACTGCGCGGTATAAAACCAGAACATCGCATCGTGGTAATGCTGTTGCTGATAGAGCTGGTAAGCCAGCGCAAACAATACGGGCGGCGTCACCTCATTCGGTTTAGCCTGCACTTGCAACAGCGTTTCGGCATTACCCTGCAACAGTTCATCGACCTGCCGTCGCGTGGTTTCCAACGGTAACAGCCGATATTCGCCTTGCGGCTGTAGCAACGGAGCTGCGGCTTCTTGCGCACAGCCACCAACGACACTCATCACGAGCAGCAATACACTACTGCCGACTATTAGCCTCATATCTACCTCTCACTGCATCCTACCCAGTGTAATACATTCAATCGGCCAATTTCCGGAAAATCGGCCCGAAGGCTTTGCCCTGTCGGATCTGACTTGTTAGACTGCGGACATGCGGCCGCCGGAGCTGGTAGCCCTCTTCGTCACAGCGCAGCCATAGCGCATAGTATAGGACATCAAGATGAAACACCTTCACGTACTGCTGCTGTGCGGCGGCGGCGGCAGTGAGCACGAAATTTCTCTGCTGAGTGCTAATTTTCTGGAAAGCCAGCTGAAATCTCTGGCCGATATCAGTGTTACCCGTGTTGAACTGTTCCCCGATCATTGGCAGACCAACGATGGTCGTTTTTGTCATTTAGGCATGGATCGTCAGCTGCATTTTGACAATATCGCGCAGCCGGTTGATTTTGTGGTGCCTTGTATTCACGGTTTCCCTGGTGAAACCGGCGATATCCAATCGATGCTGGAGCTGATCGGCCTGCCTTATCTCGGCTGTGGTTCTGAAGGCAGCAAACTGTGTTTCAATAAAGTCAGTACCAAGCTGTGGTTGTCCGCACTGGATATTCCAAACACCCCGTTCCTGTTCCTCTCAACCAACAACGAAGCGGCACATGCGCAAGCACACACCGCTTTCCGTAACTGGGGTGCTGTGTTCGTGAAAGCCGCCAGTCAGGGTTCATCGGTCGGTTGTTATAAAGTGACGGATGCCGCCGCATTATCCGAAGCGGTGAATGCGGCTTTTGGTTATTCCGACCAGGTGCTGGTCGAAAAAGCAGTGCGCCCACGCGAGTTGGAAGTAGCGGTATATCGTTACAACGATCAATTAGTCGCCACCCGTCCGGGCGAAATTGCGACCCCAAGCGATAGCTTCTACAGCTACGAAGAAAAATACAGCGCTGGCAGCCATTCCACGACCTATCTGGAAGCGCCCAACCTGAGCGAAGAACAAGTTGCCACCATCCGCGAATACGCGCTGAAAGCGTTTAGTCAGCTGGGTCTGAAAGACCTGTCGCGCATCGATTTCTTCCTGACCGAAGACAACGAAATTCTGTTGAATGAAATCAATACTTTCCCTGGTATGACGCCGATCTCCATGTTCCCGAAACTGCTGGAACACAACGGGCATGTATTTGCGGAATTCCTCGAAGGCACATTGAAAGCCTATCGTTAATCGTCAGGCATACAGAAAATCCAAAGCCCGCAATTTGCTGCGGGCTTTTTATTTGCGTCTATTTAACGCTCAATCACTAAATCGGTTTGCGGTACACAGCAACACGCCAGCGCCATATCATCGGCTAAAGCCGATAATACCGGCGAATATTCTTGCGCCACCTCGCCAGACACCACTTTGACACGGCACGCACCACATAACCCGGCCCGACAGCTGTTCGGGATCGTAATCCCCGCGTTTTCGGCCTGTAACAGCAACGAAATTTGGTTATCGCCAGTAAACGATTGGCCATCAACGGTCAATGTCAGTGCTTTTCGGCCAACAGACGTAACCGCAACGAACGGATTATCCGCGACAGACTGCCCGGCTTTGTCGGCATAAAACTCTTTTTCTTTGTATTCCAATACCTCGATCGGATCACCCACCTGAATAATGCCTTCATTTTTTGCAATCAGATTTTGACCGAAGAAAACGCGGCCTTGTTCATCTGCGCGGAATTCCGACAAAGTGCGCAACGGTTCTTTCGTTGACCGAAATTCCGCTGTTTCAAGATCGATCGTCGTCAGAATGCAGCGTTCACAGGGTTTCGCAATTTCAAATTCAACTGCACCGATGCGAATGCGTTTCCAGCTATCTTCCACAAAGGATTCATTGCTCTGCACGACCAAATTCGTGCGAAACTGATCCATACTATGCCATGCCGGGCTACGACGGTTCAGCTCATCTAACGAGGCCTGACTAATGACCAGCAAGGGATAACCATCCGCAAAGCTCACTGAATGCCCTACTGGCTCACGCACCCGATTCGACTGCTCACCGCAATATAACAACGTCACCTCCAGCCCCAATAACTGGCTGAACCATTGATTAGCTGCATCCGTCGTACTGTAAGCAATAAAGGTATCGCGCCATACCGTTGCTTCTGTTTCCTGGCGCTGTAAGTCTGCATATTTTAATGTAAACGGTAACTGCTCTGCAGCCGTGAAGACCAAGCCATCCTGAATCAAAGTACAACGAACCGTTACCAGCACCGGATATTTGCGGGCAGTAATCATATTGCCCGCACGATCTTTCAGCATAAATCGGCGATCAAAAACAAGTCCTTGTTTTTCCACCCATGCATTCGAAACGACGAGACCACCCAGTGATTTCACTGGATAAATATTAATTTGCGCAAGTGATGCAGTGCTCATGGACCACCTTTTCATTAATTATGAACCGACGCATTGGAAACAATGCAACCTTATCATAGCCATTGGTGATCGGGGGAAAAGAGACGGCAGTGCTTCACCGAAAAAGCACTGCCTGACAGAATTACGCGCGATCGCGTTCCAGCAACGGTTTCAGGAAACGCGCGGTGTGCGACTCAGTACATTCTGCCACCTGTTCCGGTGTACCCGCCACCAGAATAGTGCCGCCACCGGAACCGCCTTCTGGCCCCAGATCGACAATCCAATCCGCGGTTTTCACCACATCCAGATTGTGTTCGATGATGACGATGGTATTGCCGTTATCACGCAGCTTTTCCAACACATTCAGCAGTTGCTGAATATCGTGGAAATGCAGGCCCGTAGTCGGCTCGTCCAGAATATACAGCGTCTGGCCGGTATCACGCTTCGACAGCTCTTTCGCCAGTTTCACGCGCTGCGCTTCACCACCAGACAGTGTCGTCGCCGACTGCCCTAATCGGATATAAGACAGACCAACATCCATCAACGTCTGTAATTTACGCGCCAGCGCCGGCACCGCATCAAAGAACGCTCGGGCATCTTCCACGGTCATATCCAACACTTCGTGGATACTCTTGTGTTTGTATTTTACTTCCAGCGTTTCGCGGTTATAGCGTTTGCCTTTACAGACATCACACGGCACATACACATCTGGCAGGAAGTGCATTTCCACCTTGATCACGCCATCGCCCTGACAGGCTTCACAGCGTCCACCTTTGACGTTAAACGAGAAACGACCTGGCTGATAACCACGAGAGCGCGCCTCTTGTGTCGCAGCAAACAACTCGCGGATCGGCGTAAACAAACCAGTGTAAGTAGCCGGATTAGACCGCGGCGTGCGGCCAATCGGGCTTTGATCGATATCGACGACTTTGTCGAGCAACTCCATCCCCTGAATATCACGATACGGGGCTGGTTTTTCGACGGTTGCGCCATTCAGATCACGATGGGCAATACGGAATAAGGTGTCGTTGATCAGCGTCGATTTCCCTGACCCGGAAACGCCGGTAATACAGGTCATCACGCCAATTGGCACATGCAAATCAACATTTTTCAGGTTGTTACCGGTCGCGCCCAACAATTTCAGCCATTTATCGCCGATCGGGCGACGTTGTCCCGGCACCTGAATTTTCTGCCGACCCGACAGGTATTCACCGGTCAACGAATCTGGGTTGGCCATCACTTCCGCAGGTGTACCTTGTGCCACAATCGCACCACCGTGCACACCGGCACCCGGCCCGATGTCGACCACGTAATCGGCACTGCGGATCGCATCTTCATCATGCTCGACCACAATCACGGTATTACCTAAATTGCGCAGATGGAATAAGGTGCCGAGCAGACGTTCATTATCGCGTTGATGCAAACCGATCGACGGTTCATCCAGCACATACATCACACCGACCAGACCGGCACCGATCTGGCTCGCCAGACGGATACGTTGCGCTTCACCACCCGACAGGGTTTCCGCCGAACGAGACAGCGACAGGTAATTCAGGCCAACATTGACCAGAAAACCCAGCCGTTCAATGATCTCTTTTAAGATTTTTTCAGCAATTTGTGCACGCTGGCCATCTAAAGCCAAATTCTGGAAGAAACTTAACGTTTCACCAATCGACATCTCGGCCACTTGCGGCAACGTCGTTTTCGCCACATACACATGACGCGCTTCCTGTCGCAAACGGCTACCGTTACAGCTTGGGCACGGCTGATTGGCAATATATTTCGCCAACTCTTCGCGCACGCTGTTTGATTCCGTTTCGCGGTAGCGACGTTCCATATTGTGTAACACGCCTTCAAAGGCATGATTACGCACGACCACATCACCGCGATCGTTCATGTAACGGAATTCGATCTGGGTATGCCCGCTGCCATGTAACACCACTTTTTTCGCTTGTGGCGTCAACGCTTCAAACGGTTCATCGAGATCGAATTTATAATGCTCGGCGACCGATTTCAGCATCTGGAAATAATAAAAACTGCGCTTATCCCAACCACGGATCGCACCACCCGCGAGACTTAGCTCAGGGTTAGTCACCACTTTGTGCGGATCAAAATATTGCTGTACCCCCAGCCCGTCGCAGGTCGGGCAGGCACCCGCCGGGTTATTAAACGAAAACAGCCGCGGTTCGAGTTCACTCAGCGAATAACCACACTCCGGACAGGCAAAATTGGCCGAAAAAATCAGCGGATGCGCTTTGTCATCGTCCATATCCGCGACATACACCAGCCCGCCCGATAGCGTCAGCGCCGTTTCGAACGATTCCGCCAAGCGTAGTTGCAGGTCATCACGCACTTTAAAGCGATCGACCACCACCTCGATGGTGTGCTTTTTTTGCAGCTCCAGCGTCGGCGGATCGGATAAATCACACACTTCGCCGTCAATCCGAGCCCGGATGTAACCTTGCGCCGACAGGTTTTCCAGCAGCTGTTTGTGCTCACCTTTACGGTTACGCACTACCGGTGCCAGGATCATCATCTTGCGATTTTCCGGCTCAGCCAACACCCGATCGACCATCTGGCTGATGGTCTGTGCCGCTAGCGGTAAGTCGTGATCAGGGCAGCGCGGTTCACCAACCCGCGCATAAAGCAGACGCAGGTAGTCGTAAATTTCGGTGATGGTACCGACGGTAGAACGTGGGTTATGCGACGTCGATTTTTGTTCAATCGAGATCGCGGGCGACAACCCTTCGATATGATCGACGTCCGGTTTTTCCATCAGACTTAAGAACTGGCGGGCGTATGCCGACAGCGATTCGACATAACGGCGTTGCCCTTCGGCATATAACGTATCAAACGCGAGCGATGATTTGCCGGAGCCAGAAAGGCCGGTAATAACGATGAGCTTGTCGCGCGGCAGCGTCAGATTGATATTTTTCAGATTATGGGTACGTGCGCCCCGGATCTCGATTTTGTCCATAGAGAGCCAACTGTGAACTGCATCAAAATGTCAGTATCGCATAGCCAGCACTGGATGAATAGCCAGTATTGCTGCAAATATGTTAATGTCTGCGCTGCAAACTATTTGTGCCCTGTCATAGCTGTCGATCTGACTTTAACGGTGATTATTGCTAAGATAGGCGGTTAGAGAATTCGAACTTTTTACGGAGCAGATCATGGCCAGAGGCGTGAATAAAGTCATTATCGTTGGCAATCTGGGGCAAGACCCGGAAGTGCGCTACATGCCAAACGGCAATGCGGTAGCCAATATCACCGTTGCCACCAGCGAAAGCTGGAAAGACCAGCAAGGTCAAATGCAGGAGCGTACTGAATGGCATCGTATCGTGCTGTACCGTCGTCTGGCTGAAATCGCTGGTGAATATCTGCGTAAAGGCTCGAAAGTTTATCTGGAAGGTCGTCTGCAAACCCGTGAATGGCAAGATCAGCAAGGCCAGAAACGTTACACCACCGAAATCATCGCTAACGAAATGCAGATGCTGGATGGTCGTGGCGCAGGCGCACCTCAGGGTGGCAACATGGGTGCTCCGGCACAACAGCCACAGCAAGGTAACTGGGGTCGCCCATCTGCACCTGCTGCTGCCCCTCAGGGTGGCACCAACCCAGGTTATGCGCCACAACAAGCTGCACCACAAGGTGGTTACGCACCGGCGCCGGCAGCACAGCAACCAACTTATAACGAACCCCCAATGGATTTCGACGACGACATTCCGTTCTGATCTCAACATCAAAACGGTATATCATCATCCAAGTAAAAACCCGTGCGGTGTTAAATCGCATGGGTTTTTTCTATTTTTAATACCTTTTTACCGCATTGAGAGGCCACTATGACCTACACGTTAACTCCCGAAGAATATCAGGCAACACTGGCACTCGATGCCGATCAGCGTTATGAACATTTCCTGCAACAAGTTGTTGAGAATAAAGAAGTCTGGATCCTGAAAGACGATGAAGGCTGCATGCTGCTAACCGCCGATGGTGACGACTGTATTCCGGTTTGGCCGCACCCCGATTATGCAAAAGCCTGGGCAGTCGATGACTGGAGTAAAAGCCAGCCATTTGCCATTCCATTGCAAGTATGGCTCGACCGTTGGACAACAGGCATGGCAGAAGATGGCGTCGCAGTAGCAGTATTCCCGTTACAGGAAGAAGCCGGAGTTATTGAAGAGTCTGCCGATGTAGCTGCCAGCTTGCAGAAAAAAATAGCCAAACAAGCACGTAAGCAATAGACATTAAGGCCTGATCTTTCGACTGCATAACAGCCTAAACCTATCTCAATGGATTAGGCTGTTAGAGCATCCCATTTAGCCTTTTAATGCTACTGGCATCTCCTGCGAGCTATCCAGCCACTGCACTAAATCCTCTGCTGGCATAGGGTAGGCAAACATAAAACCCTGCATCTGCCGGTAACCGATCTGTTGCAATTTTTCATATTCAATCTGATTTTCTACCCCTTCCGCGATCAGTCCCATATGCATGTTGGTTGCCATATCAAAGACCGCTTGCGACAGCGATGAATCGCCTTCTGCCAATAACATCACAAATGAACGATCTAATTTAACGGTATCAAAGGGTAAATCCCGTAGACGAGCCAGTGACGAATAACCAGTACCAAAATCATCCAGATGTAAGCTGACACCCGCATCGACGAATTGACGCATAGTCTGCTCTACCTGCTCAGGGTAAAGCAGCATCGCCCCTTCGGTTAGCTCAACCGTGAGAGCCGATGAAGGCAAGCCATACTCGGAAACCATTTGCAAGATAGTAACCGCCAGCTGGCGATCGGCAAATTGCAGCGGCGATAAATTGATCTGCAATTTCAGCTCAGGATTATGCCGCCGAAACTGACTCAGCGCCGTCAAGCCTTTGGTCAGCAATTGCATAGACAGAGGATGGATCAGACCTAAATCTTCCGCCAGACGGATAAAACCCAGTGTCGGCACAAATTCACCGTCCCGCTGCCAACGAGCCAGCATTTCAACTGACAAGGTCTGACCCGTGCTGGTATCAATCACTGGCTGGAAATAGGGCTCGATAGTTTGATCGGTGATCGCCTGCCGCAGCGATTGCTCCAGCGTCATGCGTTCGGAAACTACCTCACACATGCCGGAGTCAAACTGACGAACACACGATTTTCCTTCCCGTTTCGCCGCATACATGGCCAGATCGGCTTGGCGCATTAGCTCCAGACCATCGGTTTTACCGTCCCACTGCGCCACCCCGATAGAACCGGAAACGCTTAATTTATGATGACCAAAATGGATCGGTTGCTGTAACAGCTCTATCAGCCGTTCCGCCAGCAGCAGCCCTTGCTCTGTCGTGGTATTCGGCATCAACACCGTAAATTCATCACCGCCCATACGGAATAGTCGGTCCTGTTTACGCATCACCTGCCGCATGCACAGGGCCACTTCCTGCAATAATAAATCGCCAGCGGCATGGCCAAGACTGTCGTTGATCAGTTTAAAACCATCTAGGTCCATCAACAGCATGGTCAATGACATGCTAGGCTGACAGTTTTTCATCATCCGCTCGACCTGTTCTTCCATGCCGCGCCGGTTACCTAATGCAGTTAACGCATCAGTAATACTCAAATCATGCATATTCTTATGCGCAACCTGAACCTCATCCATCAATTCATTAAAAGCGCGAGCCAGCAGATCCAGTTCATTTTTGCCTTCGACTGGCCAGTAAACCCGCTCACCTTGCGTCCGTCGCCAGGCCAGATCGGCAAAAGTTTCAACTCGTGCTACCACCAAGCGGTTGAGCAAGCGCTGTAATACCCAGGCGGCAAATAACAACACCAGCAGTAAACCACCAACGAATAACGCCATGGTGATATAGCGTGGTTGCCAATTAACGTCTTTCGTCACCTGTAACCATACGTTCGGTGTCTGCCAGCCGATTAACGCTTTACCGGCCGTTTGTTCCTTGTGGTATAACGCCGTTGTAGCCGCTGGTGTCGGCTCTTGTGTTAATAACTGCAGCCGACTTTCTGCTAGTTGTTGCAGAAGTTGCAGATAGTCGCCATCCAGATAGCGACCAAACACCATCAAACCCCGACTGGGATTATCAAGCAAAGAGTCGAAAATGCCGGAAACAGCGATCAACAAAGGTCGCCCATCCACCATCGTCAGGTAAGTATTAGGGCGGCCTTCGGCATTCGCCCCATGCTGCCATTCCGGTAACTTAGTCAACAACGACAAGAGTAACGGCGAGCGGAGTGGCAGTGTGCTTTTAGGGTCGGAGAAGGCAGGATTAATTTCGGAGGAAAACAAGACTTTATCCGGCTCGGTCAGCACAGCCACGAAATCTAATTTCATAACGTCGAGTGATTGCTGAGTAAAGTTGTCACTTTCAAATTTACGATTCGGCTGATTTACATACTCGTAAGCATCGTTCCAGACGGCATAATCCCGCACGGCACGGCCAAGACCATCTTTTTCATTTTGCAGTAATAACTCGACTTTGGTTAATTCCGCCGCGACTTGTTCTGCATCGGTTTTGTGATACAACCAACTCATAATGCCAAGACAACTGGCGGTGACCAATACAGCCAACGCAATAACAATGACACCAACACGATTAACAATCTGTTGGTGTAACCGGGTAGTCACCATTAATTTTTTCACTAACTCGAAGTCCATTGAGAGCACCCAATTTATGGCGCATAGCACTGGCCAATGTAAACATCTGGAAAAACAGACATAAACGGGCCATATGGTGTTTGTACCAATGATAGATGAAATTGAGGGCAGACTGACAGTGAAGCCGGCAAAATGCAAACAAAAGCCCGATTATTGGCAGTGGAAGGGGTTTAATTAGGGAAGGTGCGAACAAGTTCCTGATATGAGATCATGTTTGTCATCTGGAGCCATGGAACAGGGTTCATCATGAGTCATCAACTTACCTTCGCCGACAGTGAATTCAGCAGTAAGCGCCGTCAGACCCGAAAAGAGATTTTCCTCTCCCGCATGGAGCATATCCTGCCATGGCAGGATATGAGCGCCGTCATCGAGCCGTTTTATCCCAAAGCCGGTAATGGTCGTCGGCCCTATCCGCTGGAAACCATGCTGCGCATTCACTGCATGCAGCATTGGTACAACCTGAGCGATGGCGCGATGGAAGATG
>ERZ650302.205-NODE-205-length-30410-cov-16.758326_pt1 | contig 30410 bp, 19 predicted proteins | sample MGYA00376238_ERZ650302 | MGnify/ENA primary metagenome ERZ650302 (study PRJEB26733, sample SAMN07839298) | wastewater metagenome | biome: urban; feature: wastewater treatment plant; material: waste water | place: USA: North Carolina | collected 2016-04-28 ... | reverse complement strand
GCCGCCCCGAACTTGCGCCGGCTGCGCCGTCGCTTCGAACATGCGGGGCGGACTTTCCCCCGGTTTTCTGCGATGCTCGGCGCGCTTTACGGGGAGGTAAAGCGGCTAGGCGCGGCGGGCAAGGCACTGAAAGTATTGTTTTTTTAAATGGGCGAGATGCGTCACGAATGGGGCACATCGTTGTGTGCCGCCTCGGTGCTTTACCCCTCCCCCGCGTCGTCCCCGCGCAGGCGGGGACCCAGGCAAGGAACCACAGCGTGGCGGCGGTGAAATCTCGTTGACCGCAGTTTGATGAGTAACGCACACACCCCACGCTGTGGTGGATTCTGGATTCCCGCCTGCGCGGGAATGACGGGTGAAGCGCAAGGTCTGGCGCACGCACGCCGATGACGCCCGCACCGAAATCACGACAGCAAGCACGCATCACCCAGTCCGAGACATCAAGCATCACCGGTAAACGTTTCACCCCAAGATGGTTACCCGGCCCGCCAGCCCCCGGCGGGAGAAGGTTCACCCCAAATCGGTTTTGCCCGCGTGAGCGGCGCAAGGCCCGCTACCCTGAAATCTTGGCTGTCAGCAGCCGCGGAGAGTGATTTTGAACACCACACCCCCATTTGCGCCCGCGCGGCGTTCGCTTTACTGGCTGGCTGCGCCTTTGACTGCGCTGGCCTTGAGCGCTTGCCAGGATAAACAAGAAGGCATGCCGGCCATGCCGCCGCCGGAGGTGACCGTGGTGACGGTCAAGCCGGCGGATGTGCCTTTGCCGCTGGAGTATGTCGGCCAGACTGCCGGTTCGCGCGAGGTGGAGGTGCGCGCGCGGGTGAGCGGGATTTTGCTCAAGCGCTTGTACGCGGAAGGCCGGCCGGTGAAGGCTGGCGATGCGCTGTATCAGATCGACCCGGAACAAGCCAAGGCGGCGCTGGATCAGGCGCGCGGCGCGTTGGAGGTTGAGCAGGCCAAGCTGATTCGCGCCAAGCAGGATCAGGCGCGCATTCTGCCTTTGTTTGCCGAAAACGCCGTCAGCCAGAAAGACCGCGACGAGGCGGTGGCCAATTTTGAGTCGGCGCAGGCCTCGGTGGCGGCGGCGCGCGCGCGCGTGCGCGAGGCGCAGATCAATATGGATTACACCCGCGTCACCGCGCCGATTTCCGGCATGACTTCAAAAGAAGTCCGCTCGGAAGGCAGCCTGGTGTCGCCCAGCGGTGACGCCAGCCTGCTGACCAAGATTTCCCAGCTCGACCCAATGTATGTGAATTTCTCGATGTCTGATAACGAGCTCTTGCGTCTGCGCACCTGGCAGGCGCAGGGCCGTTTTGAGCCGCCTGAGGGCGAGCGCTATACGGTGGAAGTCAAGCTGTCGGATGGTTCGATGTTCCCCACCGTGGGCCGGCTGAACTTTACCGACAACCTGATCGACCCGAGCACCGGCGCCATCCGCTCGCGCGCCGAGTTTGCCAACCCGGATGGCGTGTTGCTGCCCGGCCAGTTTGTGCGCGTTTACCTGAAGGGCGGCAAGCTGAAAAACGCCATGCTGATTCCGCAGCGCGCGGTGTTGTCCACCCAGCAGGGCAAGCTGGTGTTTGTCGCCAATGCGCAGAACAAGGCCGAGCCGCGTCCGGTGGAGTTGGGCGATGAGGTGAAAAACGAGGTGATCGTGGTGCGTGGCCTGCAAGCCGGCGACCGGGTGATTGTCGATGGCAATATCAAGGCCCGTCCGGGCGCGCCGGTGAAGGTGGTGGATCCGACCGCCGCCGGCAAGCCGGCCGCCGCGCCGGCGAAGGGGGCGTAAATCATGTTCTCGGCTTTCTTTATCCGCCGGCCGATTTTTGCCTGCGTGATCTCCATCATCATCCTGCTGGCCGGCTTTGCCGCCATGCGGGCGCTGTCGGTGGAGCAATACCCGCAGATCGTGCCGCCGCAGGTGCAGGTGACGGCAATTTACCCCGGCGCGTCCGCCGAGGTGATCGCCCAGACCGTGGCCGCGCCGCTGGAGCAGCAGATCAACGGTGTGGACAATATGCTCTACATCAATTCGGCCAGCGCTTCCAACGGCCAGCTGGCGCTGACGGTGACCTTCGCCATCGGCACCAATGCCGACCAGGCCACCATCAACGTCAACAACCGCGTGCAATCGGCGCTGGCGCAGTTGCCGGAAGAGGTGCGCCGCCAGGGGGTGACGGTGCAAAAGCAGTCGGCCAACTTCCTGCAGGTGATTGCGCTGGATGCGCCGGACAAGCGTTATGACTCGGTGTACATCAGCAACTATGCGCTGGTGAACGTGCTGGACGAGATCAAGCGCATTCCGGGTGTGGGCGAGGCGATGATTTTTGGCGCCAAGGATTACTCGATGCGCATCTGGCTCAAGCCCGACCGCATGGCCCAGCTCAAGCTGACGCCGTCGCAGGTGGCCGAGGCCATCCGCGAGCAGAACGCCCAGTTTGCCGCCGGCAAGGTGGGCGCCGAGCCGACGCGCAGCCCGGTGGAATTCACCTACACGGTGACCACGCAGGGTCGGCTGCAAAGCACGGAAGAGTTCGAGAACATCATCGTGCGCGCCAACCCGGATGGCTCCAAGGTGCGGGTGAAGGACATCGCCCGCGTCGAGCTGGGCGCGCGCGACTATAGCTTCTCGGCCACCCGCAACGGCCAGCCGACCATCCCCATCGGCATTTATCTGGCGCCGGGCGCCAACCAGCTGGACACCGCCCAGGCGGTGCGCGCCAAGATGGTGGAGCTGAAAAAACGCTTCCCGGCCGGCCTGGAGTACAAGATCCCTTACGACACCACGCGCTTTGTGGAAGTCTCGATCGACGAGGTGGTCAAGACCCTGGGCGAAGCCATGGTGCTGGTGTTCCTGGTGGTGTATCTGTTCCTGCAAAACTGGCGCGCCACGCTGATTCCGTCGCTGGCGGTGCCGGTGTCGATTGTCGGCACCTTTGCCGGCATGTATCTCTTGGGTTTTTCCATCAATACGCTGACCTTGTTCGGCATGGTGCTGGCCATCGGCATTGTGGTGGATGACGCCATCGTGGTGCTGGAAAACGTCGAACGCATCATGGAGGAAGACAAGCTCTCGCCAGTGGACGCCACGCTGAAAGCCATGCAGGAAGTCACCGGTCCGGTGATCGCCATTGTGCTGGTGCTGTGCGCGGTGTTCATTCCGGTGGCGTTTCTGGGCGGCCTGGCCGGGCAGATGTACAAGCAGTTCGCCATCACCATCGCCATGTCGGTGGTGATTTCCGGCATTGTCGCGCTGACGCTGACCCCGGCGCTGTGCGCGGTGTTGCTCAAGCCTGGCCATCAGGCGGCGCACAAGTTCTTTGACGTGTTCAATAACTGGTTTGCCCGCATGACCGGCCGCTACACCCGTGGCGTGGCGTTTTTTGTCCGCCGCAGCGCGCTGGGCCTGTTGGTGTGCGGCGGCATTGTCGCGGTCACCCTCGGTTTGTTCCGCGTGGTGCCGGGCGGCCTGGTGCCGGACGAAGACCAGGGCTATGTGATTGCCGTGACCCTGCTGCCCGACGGCGCGTCGCTGTCGCGCACCCAGCACGCCACCCAGCAGGTGGATAAATTGGCCATGGCCCACCCGGCAGTGACCGATGTGCTGACCTTCACCGGCTTTGACCTGCTCACCGGCTCGTTCAAGACCAACTCGGGCGCCTCGTTCCTGACGCTGAAAGACTGGAAAGAACGCCACGCCGAAAGCGACCAGGCGCAGTCGATTGTCGGCTATATGTTTGGCGCCGGCATGGGCGTGAAAGAAGCCATGGTGCTGGCCTTCAACCCGCCGCCGATTTCCGGCATGTCCAGCACGGGCGGCTTTGAGGTGTACGTGCAAAACCGTGGCAATGGCGGCTCGAAAGACCTGGCCGCCGCCACGCAAAAGCTGATCGAAGCCGCGCACAAGCGCCCCGAGCTTGGCCAGTTGTCCACCACCTTCAGCGCCGATGTGCCGCAGTTGTTCATCGAGCTGGATCGGGAAAAAGCCAAGACCTACGGCGTGCCGATCAACGATGTGTTCGACACCATGCAAAGCACCTTTGGCGAGCTGTACGTCAACGACTTCAACAAGCTGGGCCGCACCTTCCGCGTGCAGCTGCAATCGGAAGCCGACTTCCGCTCGCGCCCGGAGGATATCCGCAATATCCACGTGCGCTCGCAAAGCGGCGAGATGATTCCGCTGACCGCGCTGGTGACGGTCAAGCAGGTGACCGGCCCGGAAATCGTCGAACGCTACAATATCTTCCCGTCGGCCAAGATTGTCGGCGGCCCGGCGCCGGGCTACAGCTCGGGCCAGGCGATTGCCGCCATGGAAGAACTGGCCGCACAAGTGTTGTCCGACGATTACAGCCTTGCCTGGACCGGCTCGGCCTTCCAGGAAAAACAAACCGGCGGCGCCTCCACCCTGGTGTTTGTGTTTGCCCTGGTGATGGTGTTTTTGATTCTGGCCGCGCAGTACGAGCGCTGGAACCTGCCGATTGCCGTGCTGCTGGCGGTGCCGTTTGCCGTGTTTGGCGCCATCAGCGCCAACTGGCTGCGCGGCATGGCCAATGATGTGTACTTCCAGATTGCCCTGGTGACGCTGATTGGCCTGGCGGCGAAAAACGCCATCCTGATTGTGGAATTCGCCATGCTCAAGCTGGAGGAAGGCCTGTCGCTGGCCGACGCGGCCATTGCCGCCGCCCGCCTGCGTTTCCGGCCGATCATCATGACCTCGCTGGCCTTTGTGCTGGGCTGCGTGCCGCTGGCCATCAGCACTGGCGCGGGCGCGGCCTCGCGCCATTCGATTGGCACCGGGGTGATTGGCGGCATGCTGGCGGCCACGTTTATTGCCACGTTTTTCATTCCGATGTTGTTCATGCTGATCATGCGCCTGGGCCGTCGCCCCGCGCCGGTCGCGGTCAGCCAGCATGATGGAAAGGACGCCTGATGCGCCGACTGATTTTGCTTGCACTCACCTCTGGCCTGTTGTCGGCCTGCGCCATCGGCCCCGACTACCAGCGCGACACCCCGCCGCTGCCCGACGCCTGGCGGCTGGACGCCGAGGCGCACAAGCCGGCGCTGGACGCGCGCTGGTGGACGCGCTTTGACGACCCGGTGCTGGACGCGCTGATCGCCGCCGCCGAGCAACACAACCAGGACTTGCGCCTGGCGGTGGCGCGGGTGGACGAGGCGCGCGCGCTGGCCGGCATCGCCCAGGCCGACCTGCTGCCCAGCCTGAACGCCAGCGCCCAGGGCAGCCGCGCCCGCGGCAGCACGGTGGGCCTGCAACCTGTGCCCGGCCGACCGATTGTGGAAGACAAACAAGCCGCCGCCACGCTGAGCTTTGAGCTGGACCTGTGGGGCAAGCTGCGCCGCGCCAACGAAGCCGCGCAAGCCAGCCTGTTGTCCAGCCAGGCCAACCGCGACGCCGTGCGGCTGACCCTGCTGGCGCAGGTGGCGCAGGGCTATTTCAGCCTGCGCGCGCTGGATGAGCAATTCAGCCTGGCGGAAAGCACGCTGGCCACCCGCCAGCAGGCGCTGCTCTTGCAGGAAAAACGCTTCAAGGGCGGCATCACCTCCGAGCTGGACTACCGCCAGGCGCAGGCCGAAGCCGCAGTGGCCGCCGCCGCCGTGCCGGCGCTGGCGCAGCAGGCGCAACAAGCCGAAAGCGCGCTGGCGGTGCTGGTGGGGCGCAGCCCGCGCGACATCGTTGCCGGCGGCCTGCCGCGCGGCAAGGCGATTGGCGCGCTGACCGCGCCGCCCGCCGTGCCGGCCGGCCTGCCTTCCAGCCTGCTCACCCGCCGCCCGGACTTGCAGGCGGCCGAGCAAAACCTGGTGGCGGCCAATGCCCGCATCGGCGTGGCGCGCGCGGCTTTCTTGCCCAGCATCTCGCTGACCGGCCTGCTGGGCTCGGAAAGTGTGGCGCTGAACAATCTGTTCAACGGCCCGGCCGCCACCTGGAGCTTTGCCGCCAATCTGGCCATGCCGCTGTTTGACTTTGGCAAAACCGCCGCCGGGGTGGACGCCGCCAGCGCGCGGCAACGCCAGGCGCTGGCGCAATACCAGTTGGCCATCCAGACCGCCTTTAAAGAGGCGCAGGATGCGCTGGTGGCGCACCGCAAAACCCGCGAAGCCGCCGAGGCGCGCGCCACCCAGGTGGGCGCGCTCAAGCGCTCGCTGCGACTGGCGCGGCTGCGCTACGACAATGGCTATTCCAGCTATCTGGAAGTGCTGGACGCCGAGCGCGGGCTGTTTCAGGCCGAGCTGGACGCCATCGACGCCCAGCGCCAGCGCCTGAGCGCGACGGTGGAGTTGTATAAGGCGTTGGGCGGCGGCTGGCAGGCTGCGCAGCCGTAACCGGCATCTCCCATACCGGGCGACCGCCCATCCGCCTTGCATGCCAGGACGGCTTATCCAGCGTCCTGGCATGTTTTTTTCTTGCGCTTTCATCGGCTTGCGGCCAGGCTGGCTGTTTTCGGCCAGCCGGGGCGACGGGCGCCGCCTGGGGCTGTGCATGCGCCAAGAAATGAGAACTGTTTGTAATTACTTGTAATTCAAGGGTTTTTTGCCATTTTTTCTTTGATTCGGCCTACGCTGCACCTACAATACGCCACAGGGGCAAGCCAGCCGACGTTCGCAAGCCAGCCCGTTTACGACAACTTATGTGGAGAACGCCATGAAGGGCGACAACACAATCATCGACATTCTCAATGAGCTTCTGGCTGGCGAGCTGACCGCTGTCGATCAATACCTGATCCACGGCGAAATGTACGCTGACATGGGCCTGCACGCGCTGGCGGAAAAAACCATCCACGAATCCGAGCACGAGCGCCAGCACGCCCGCGCGCTGATTCAGCGCATCCTGTTCCTGGAAGGCACGCCCAATCTGGCCAAGCGCGAGCCGCTGCATGTTGGCCAGACCGTGCCGGAGATGCTGCAAGCCGATCTGGACGTGGAATACAAAGTGGACGCCGCGCTCAAGCAGGCGATTGCCGCCTGCGAGGCCGCGCAGGACTACGTCAGCCGCGACATGCTGCAAGTGCAGCTGGAAGACACCGAAATGGATCACGCCTACTTCCTGGAAAAACAACTGCGCCTGATCAAGCTGGTGACCCTGCCCAACTACCTGCAAAGCCAGATGGGTTCTGGCAGCCCCACCTGACGCAAGGAGCCACACATGCAAGGCGACAAACAAGTCATCGACACCCTGAACAAGGTGCTGCGCAACGAGCTGACCGCCATCAACCAGTATTTCCTGCACGCGCGGATGTTTCGCAACTGGGGCCTGGAAAAGCTCAACGACTACCAATACAAGCAATCCATCCGGGTGATGAAAGAAGCCGACGAGCTGATCGAACGCATTCTGTTCCTGGAAGGCCTGCCCAATCTGCAAGACCTGGGCAAGCTGCTGATTGGCGAGCACGTGGAAGAATGCCTGCAAGGCGACCTCACCTACGAACGCGACATTCAGCGCCCGCTCCTGGTGCAGGCCATCGCCCTGTGCGAAACCGCCGGCGACTATGTCAGCCGCGAGCTGCTGGAAGACCTGCTGGAGCACTGTGAAGAAGCCATCGACTGGCTGGAAACCCAGCACAGCCTGATCGCCAATGTGACCTTGCCGAATTACCTGCAAGCGCATATGGACGACTAAGTCGCCCATCGCAGCATCGCCCCCCTCGGCCCCGGCCCGCCTTGTGCGCGCCGGGGCCGATTTCCTCCTGGCGTGCTTGCCGCGTCTTGTCACACGCTTGATCCGCACCGCTGCGCTGAGCTTTCTGCGCGGTTTTCACCGGGTGCGAAATTTCCCCAATAGCTCGAAGCGGCCGCCTGCTTTTATCATGCGGGCTGCATTCCCCCACAGGAGCCCCACTGATGTTCTCTTCCCTGCGTCCCCTGGCCCTGGCTGCTGCCCTGTTGCCCAGCCTGGCTTTTGCCCAGTTCACCCTGCCGCCGCTGCCCTACGCCGCCGATGCGCTGGAGCCGGTGATCGACAAGACCACCATGGAAATCCACCACGATCGCCACCACGCCGCTTATGTGAACAACCTCAACGCCCAGATCAAGAGCTATCCCGAGCTGGATCACCTCAGCCTGGATGCGCTGCAAGGCAAGATCAGCCAGTACAACGTTGCCGTGCGCAACAACGGCGGCGGCCACTACAACCATGATCTGTTCTGGAAGGTGATGGCCGAGCCCGGCCTGGGCGGCGAGCCCAGCGCGGCGCTGAAACAGGCCATCGACGCCCAGTTTGGCAATCTGGACGAGCTGAAAAAACGCTTTGACCAGGCCGCCGTCAGCCGCTTTGGCTCGGGCTGGGCCTGGCTGGTGGTGACCGCCGACAAAAAGCTGGCCATCACCTCCACCGCCAATCAGGACAACCCGCTGATGGACCTGCCGGAGATTGCCCAGCGCGGCACGCCGATTCTGGCGCTGGACGTGTGGGAGCACGCCTACTATCTGAAATACCAGAACAAGCGCGCCGACTATGTCACCCAATGGTGGAAAGTGGTGAACTGGAATGAGGTCAGCCGCCGTTACGCGGCGGCCTTGCGTTAAGCGCGGCTCACAACATCCTCCTGGCGCGGTGCGTGCACGGTTTGCTCACGCCCGCCAGGGCCGCTGTGCTGGATTTGCTGAGCGGCGCCAGGCTGCGGGTTGATCTTCAATAGGGGTTTTTGACGCGGCTCAGGCATAATCACCCGATCGTCATCCCCCGGCGCGGATCATGTCCAAGCTTGTGCCTTTGCTGCTGTCTTTGTGGTCATCGTTGGCGCTGAGCGCTGGCGTGGCCAGTTTTTCTCCCCAGGGTGAAAATCCCCGGCCTGAACAACTGCGCATCACCTTCAGTACGCCGATGACGGCGCTGGCTGCCGGCGCCACCGCCCCGGCGCCCATCCGCTGGGATTGTCCGCTGAACGGCGCTGGCCGCTGGGTGGACGACAAAAACTGGGTGTTCAGTCTGTCCGCCACGCCGCAGGCCAACACCACTTGCGCCATCAGCCTGATGCCCGGCCTGAAAGACCTCAAGGGCGATGTCCTGCCTGCGGCCCGCTTTGCCTTTCGCACCGGTGCGCCGTCCATCGTGCGCAGTTGGCCATTCGACAGCAGCCAGGTGGATGAAGACCAGGTCTTTGCCCTGCAATTCAATACCGTGCTGGCCAGTACGCCCAAGGTGTATTGCCAATCCTCTGCCTGGCCAGAGCAGCTATTGATGCAGCCCATCGCGGCCGAGGCGCGCCGCCGCTTGCTGGCCCATCTGGCCAATGACGAGGGCTTGGCGCCAAAAGACGCCGACCGGGTGGCCACGCTCAGTTGCCCGCGCCGTTTGCCTGCTGACAGCGCCTTGCTGTTGCGCCTGGCGCGTGATGATCAGCAGGTGCAGCGCATCAATTATTCGGTGCGCGCGCCGTTCACCGCGACAGTGCGTTGCCAGCGTGAAAATGCCCGCGCGCAATGCAATCCGCTGACCGCGATCTCCCTGGTTTTTAGCGAGCCGATTCTTCGCGCCCAGGCCGCCGCCATCCGGCTGGGCGGCAAGGCGGCCGGATTGGGCCAGCAGGAGCGCGAAGTGACGGAGCTGGTATTTGCGCCGCCCTTCACACCCCGTCAGACGCTGGGACTCAGCTTGCCGGCCAATGTGCGGGATGTCAGCGGCCGGCTGCTGAGCAATCTGGCCGAGCTGCAAAGCGGCGTGCGCATTGCTGACTATTCGCCGTTGGCCAAATTCAGCGCGGCGCCGTTTGGCGTGCTGGAAGCCGCCGACCCGGTGCTGCCACTGACGCTACGCGGGGTGGAAGGCAATCTGTCTGGCGTCACCCCGCAATTGCGCGGCAAGACTCTGTGGCTGAACGACGACCGCGCCATGATGCGCTGGCTGGGCAAGTTCGAGCAGTATCACGAATCCTCTATTCCACCAAGCCGTCAGCTTGAGGGCGCGCAGCCGGTGGAAAGCCGCCGGCTGAGCCTGCTGAACAGCCAGCGCCAGGCCAGCGAGCTGAAGTTGCCGAGCACGCCAGATAAACAAGGCCACTGGCCGTTTGAGGTGATTGGCCTGCCCCTGCCAAAACGCGGCCTGCATCTGGTCGAGCTGGAATCGCGCGTCTTGGGCCAGGCCTTGCTGGGCGAGCCGCAGCCGATGTATGTGCGCACTGCCGCGCTGGTGACCAATCTGGCTGTGCATCTGAAAATCACCCCGGAAAACGCGGCCGTGTGGGTCAGCACGCTCAATCGCGCCCGGCCGGTGGCCAAGGCCAGTGTCCGGGTGTACGACTGCACGCAAGCCCTGCTGTGGCAAGGCGACACCGACGCCCAGGGCGTGGCGCGTATTCCCCATGCCCTGAAAGAACCGCAGTGCGACAAGCCGGGCGAGCTGAGTGGACTGTTTGTGGTGGCGCGCGCGCGTGATGCCCAGGGTACTGAAGACATGGCCTTTGCCCGCAGCGGCTGGAATCAAGGCCTGGAAGCCTGGCGCTTTCCGTTTTCAGCACCGGAGGATGGCGCACCGCCCTTGGTGGCGCACAGCATTCTGGACCGCAGCCTGCTGCGCCCGGGCGAAACCGTTTCCATGAAGCACATCTTGCGCACGCGCGATGCGCGCGGTCTGCATGTGTTTGAGCACGACGCCCTGCCCGACGAAGTGCGCATCAGCCACAAGCAGAGCGAGCAAACCTATACCCTGCCGCTGACCTGGCGGCAGCGCCGCTATGCGGAAACCCGCTTTACCCTGCCGGTCAATGCCGCGCTGGGCGAATACAGCATCACCCTGGTGCGCAAGGGCCGACGCGTGAGCGGTGCGGAGCAGGCGGCCAACCCGCGCGATGATGGCTACCAGCTGGAAAGCTCGGCTTTTCGGGTTGAGGAGTTTGTCCTGCCCGCCTTGTTTGGCCAGATCCATGCCGCGCCCGGCGCTGGCGTGGCGGCCCGTGAATTGCCGCTGAGCGTGCAGGTGAACTGGGCCAATGGCGGGCCTGCGCGCGACTGGCCGCTGACCGTCAGCGCCATGCTGCACCCCCGCGAGAGCGGGGTGGCCGGCTACGAGACATACAGCTTTGAACCGATGGAAGATACTGGCGCGCAGGCGCTGAATGGCAAGCTGGTGCTGGACAAGGCCGCGCTCAAGCTGGATGCCCAGGGCAATGGCCGCCTGCTGATCTCCAGGCTGCCAGCGCTGGATCGCCCCTATTGGCTGAAAACCGAAGCCTCGCTCAGCGACCCATCCGGGGAGCGGCAAACCGTGTCGCGCTGGATTGCCCTGTGGCCGGCGGCCACCCGCGTGGGCGTTACCGCCAGCCCGGCCGGCAAGGATGGCGCCCGCTGGCGGGTGGATGCCCTCACCCTTGATCTGGCCGGCAAGCCGCAGGCGGGGCGCAAGCTGCGCGTGCGCATGGTCGGCCACGATACCCTGTCGGCGCGCAAGCGGGTGGTGGGCGGGTTTTATGCCTGGGAACACGCGCAAACCCGTCGGGATGAAGGCGAGGTGTGTCAAGGCGTCAGCGACAGCCAGGGCCGTTTTGACTGCCAGGTGACGGTGAAGCCGCACGAGCAGGTGGAATTCATCGCCGAGGCAGAAGACGACCGCGGCCAGCGCGCCCGCGCCAGCTATTCGGTGTGGCCGGCCTCCGGTGAAGACGCCTGGTTTGACGCGGCCGACCACGACCGCATCGACATCATCCCCGACAAAACCGAATACCAGCCCGGCGAGCGCGCCCGTTTTCAGGTGCGCATGCCGTTCCGGCGCGCCACCGCCTGGGTGGCGATCGAGCGTGGCGGCGTGTTGGACACCCGGGTGATCGAGCTGGATCGCCCCGAGTTCGAGCTGGACATCGCCCCGGACTGGACACCGAATGTCTATGTGTCGGTGCTGGCGGTGCGTGGCCGTTTGCGTGAAGTGCCGTGGTATTCGTTTTTTGCCTGGGGCTGGCGCCGCCCGAAAGACTGGTGGGATGCCTTCTGGCATGAACGCCCGGACTACACCCCGGCCAGTGCGCTGGTGGATTTGTCGCGGCCGGCAGTCAAGTACGGCATTGCCCAGATTCGCGTGGGCGACCGCGCCCACCGCCTGAGCGTGACGGTGACCCCGGAGCGCGAGCGCTATGGGGTGCGCCAGACCGCACGGGCGCGGGTGCAGGTGCGCCTGCCCGATGGCCGCCCGGCCCCGGCCGGCAGTGAAGTGGCTTTTGCCGCCGTGGACGAAGCCCTGCTGGAATTGCAGCCCAATGCCAGTTGGAACCTGCTGCGCGAGATGTTTCCCGACTATGGCTACCGTGGCGAAATCGCCACCAGCCAGCAACAAGTGGTGGGCAAGCGCCATTACGGTCGCAAGGCGTTGCCGCCAGGCGGTGGCGGCGGCAAGGCGCCCACCCGTCAGCTGCTGGATACCCTGCTCACCTGGCAACCGGCGGTCAAGCTGGATGCGCGCGGCGAAGCCATGGTGGACATTCCGGTGAATGACGTGCTCAGCCGCTTTCGGCTGGTGGCGGTGGCCGATGTCGGCGAGCAGCTGTTTGGCGCCGGCGAGGCCAGTTTTGAGGTGGCGCAAGATGTGCAACTGGTGTCTGGTCTGTCGCCGCTGACGCGTGAAGGCGATGCCATGACGGCGGCGGTGACGGTGCGCAATGGCAGCAAGCGGCCGCTGACGCTGACGGTCAGCGCCAGCCGCGACAGTCAGACCCTGCCTGCCCAGCGGCTGACCCTGGCTGCCGGCGACGCTCGCCAGCTGAGTTGGGCGGTGACGACCCCGGCCGGCGTCAGCGCCCAGCAATGGCTGTTTGCCGCCCGCGCGGAAGATGGCTCGGCCAGCGACCGGCTGAGCCTGCGCCAGCGTGTCGAGCCGGCCGTGCCGGTTAGCGTCTGGCAGGGGGCGTTTATTCGGCTGGAGGGCGAGCAATCGCTGCCTGTGGCGCTGCCTGCCGGCGCCTTGCCTGGCCAGGGTGGCGTACGTGTCAGCGTGCAGTCGCGGCTGGCAGGTGAGCTGCCCGGTGTGGCGCGCTGGCTGGAGGACTACCCGTTCAGCTGCCTGGAACAGCGCGCCGCCGTGGCGCTGGGTCGCCGCGATGCCACCGCCTGGGCCAAGCTGCAAGAAGACCTGCCCGGCTACCTGGACGAGCACGGCCTGGCGGATTATTTTCCGCGCAGCAGCGCCAATGGGCCATCCGGCAGCGATGTGCTCACCAGCCATCTGCTCAGCGTCAGCCACGAAGCCGGCCAGCCGCTGCCTGATGCGCTGCGCGAGCGCATGCTGGCCGGGCTGTCGGCCTTTGTTGAAGGCCGCATCAAGCGCGAGCTGCCCGGTGGCGCCGCCGGGCTGGACGCGCGCCGGCTGGCTGCCATGCTGGCCTTGCAGCGCCATGGACGCTTCCGCCCGGCCATGCTCGACGTGCTGAGCGTGCAGCCACAAACCTGGCCAACGCCGATGCTGGTGAACTGGGCCGAGCTGCTGCTGCGCCAGCCGGCCATCCCCGCTCGCGATGCCCGACTGGCACAGGCCAGCCAGCTGCTGCGCGCGCGCCTGTTGTATCAGGGCGCGCGGCTGGCGCTGGCGCGCGAGCAGCAGGACAGCGCCTGGTGGCTGATGGAAGACGGCGATCTTGCCAGCGCGCGCCTGCTGTGGCTGGCCAGCCAACTGCCGGATTGGCGCGACGATGCGCCACGTCTGGCGGTGGGTTTGCTGGCCCGTCAGCAGGGCGGCCACTGGCGCACCACCACCGCCAATCTGTGGGGTGTGCTGGCTACGCGGGCGTTTTCGGCGCAGTTCGAGCGTGTGCCGGTTCGCGGTCAGACCACGGCGGCGCTGGGCGAAGCCAGGGCCACCGTCACGCCGGCAGAGGCGCCAGTCAGTGCGCCGCTGTTGCCGTGGCCGGCCAGCGGTCAGGGCACGCTGCGGCTGAGCCACCAGGGCAGCGGTGCGCCGTGGGCGTCGGTGCTGGCGCTGGCAGCGGTGAAATTTGATGGCCAACGCAGCGCCGGCTACAGCGTGCAAAAAACCCTGACTCCGCTGAGCCAGCGCACGCCTGGCCAGTACAGCCCTGGTGATGTGCTCAAGGTCACGCTGGACATCCGCGCCGAAGCCGGCATGGGCTGGGTGGCGCTGAACGATCCGATTCCAGCCGGCGCCAGCCTGCTGGGCAGCGGTCTGGGCCGGGATTCGCAGATTGCTGTCAGCCAGGCGGGCAACGACGACAGCGTGACGCCAAGCTTCGTCGAGCGCCGCCACAGCGGTTATCTGGCGTATTTCCGCCAACTGCCGGCCGGCGTACACCGCCTGAGCTACACCCTGCGGCTGAACCAGGCCGGGGTGTTCCAGTTGCCGCCCACCCGCATCGAGGCAATGTACGCCCCTGAGCAATACGGCATGCTGGCCAATGCGCCGCTGACGGTGACGCATGCGCGTTAAGACGGGATGGCGCGCGCTCGTGCTGGCCTGCGGGTTGATGCTGGCCAGCACAGCGCAGGCGACACCCAGTCTGGCCGAGGTCAAGGCTGCCTGGCTGGCGTCGGATGTGGTGTATGTCGATCGCCATGGCGAAGAAATCCAGCGCCTGCGCCGCGACAAGCAGGCGCGCCGGCAGGACTGGGTGAGCCTGGCCGAGATGTCGCCGGCACTGCGCCATGCCCTGGTCTTGTCTGAAGATCGACGCTTTTACCAGCATAGTGGCGTGGATTGGTCGGGGGTGGCTGCTGCCGCCTGGGCCAATCTGTGGAACACCCGCACCCGTGGCGCCTCGACGCTGACCATGCAACTGGCCGGCCTGCTGGACGCCGAGCTGAAGGCGGGCGCTGGCGGGCGCAGCGTCTGGCAGAAACTGGGCCAGGGCTGGTCGGCTGTTGCGCTGGAGCGCCATTGGCGCAAGGCCGAGATTTTGGAGGCGTATCTGAATCTGGTGAGCTTTCGCGGCGAGCTGGTGGGCGTGGGCGCGGTGTCGCGGGCCTTGTTCGACAAACTGCCCGACGGTTTGAACCGCCAGGAAGCCGCCATCCTGGCCGCCCTGCTGCGTGGCCCGAATGCCGACGCTGCCACGCTCAGCCGCCGCGCCTGCACGGTATATCAAGACATGCAGGCTGACGAGGCCGTCCAACTGCATCTGCCCGCACCAGACGCCGCCGCCGGCCAGCGCGCCTGCCAGCAACTGACCTTGCTGACCCAGCAGGCGCTTGGCCGTCGGCAGGGTGGCCAGGCGCTGACCGTACAACTGGCCCCGCATTTTGCCCGCAAGCTGGCCGAGCAGCGCCGCGACCCGGCCGGCCGGGTGGTGCACACCACGCTGGACGCCCGCCTGCAACGGCTGGCTGCCGCTGTTCTGCACCGCCATCTGGCCAGCCTGGCCCGGCGTCATGTAGAAGACGGCGCGGTGCTGGTGCTGGATAACGCCAGCGGTGACATCCTGGCCTGGGTGGGCTCCAGTGGTGAATTGTCCGCCGCGCGCGAGGTGGACGGCGTCACCGCGCCGCGCCAGGCCGGCTCGACGCTCAAGCCGTTTTTGTATCAGCTGGCGCTGCAACAGCGCTACCTCACCGCCGCCGCCTTGCTGGACGACAGTCCGCTGGACATGGCCACCGCTGGCGGGCTGTATTCGCCGCAAAATTATTCCCGTGATTTCAAAGGCCTGGTGTCGGTGCGCAGTGCGCTGGGCGCGTCGTTGAACATTCCTGCCGTGCGCACCGTCGCGATGGTCAGCCCGCGCCTGTTGCGTGACCGCCTGCACGCGCTGGGCCTGGGCACGCTGACCCGTGACGGTGATTTTTATGGCTATAGTCTGGCCCTGGGCGCGGCGGATGTGCGCCTGCTGGATTTGACCAATGCCTACCGCACGCTGGCGCAGGGCGGATTGGCCAGCCCGCCGCGCTGGACGCTGGATGCCCCGCCGGCCAGGCCGGTGCGCCTGCTGGACGCGGCATCCAGCTTTATCATCGCCGACATTCTGGCCGACCGTGGCGCGCGCTCGCGCACCTTCGGGCTGGAAAGCGCCCTGTCCACCCGCTATTGGAGCGCAGTGAAAACCGGCACCAGCAAGGACATGCGCGACAACTGGGCATTGGGCTTCAGCCGCCGCTATACCGTCGGCGTGTGGGTGGGCAACGCCAGCGGCCAGCCGATGTGGGATGTGTCTGGCATGCACGGCGCGGCGCCGGTGTGGCTGGATGTGCTCAACGCCCTGCACCAGCACACGCCGTCGTCACCACCCGCGCCGCCGGCCGGCGTGCTGCGTCAGCGCGTGCACTACGCCGACGAGGTGGAAGCCGAGCGTGAGGAGTATTTTCTGGCAGGCAGCGAGCAGCGCGAGATTGTTGCCGTGCGCGCCAGCGACAGTCAGGCGCCTGGCATTGTTTCGCCGCTGCCTGGCAGTGTGTACGCCATCGACCCGGACATCCCGCCCAAACACCAGCGCCTGCTGCTGCGCGCGCGCGGCGTGCCCGGTGCACAATGGCGCATCGACGGCCGCCCTGCTGGCCAGGGCGACGCCGTGCCGTGGTTTCCCTGGCCTGGCCGCCACCGGCTGGCCTTGCTGAATGCGCAAGGCCAGCCGGTGCAAACCCTGACTTTTGACGTGCGCGGCGCCGTGGCCAAGCCTGGCGCCCGGCCGCCGCGTTGAAGGGCCAATATGGCCGCGCTGTGGCCCGCTACACGACCCTGCCGGATGTTTCCCCTGTCTGCCGTCGTGTGAGCGTGGTGCGGATCACGCGGTTTCAACTGCGCCTGCGCGCCACGCGAAAGCGGCCGATGCGCTCGGCCAGGGCGGCGATTTCGCCGCGCACTGCGGTCACGCCGGCATTCACCGCCGTCAGGCGATGCTGGTCGCAGCCGGTTTGCTGGTGGGCGGTTTCCACCTGTTGGCGGGTGACGGTGACCGCCTCGCTCAGCGCCGCGCAGGCCTGGGCAATCTGGCCCACTCGCGCGCTCATCGCCTCGCTATGGCCGGCCATGGCCGCCACCGTGTCGCGGCTGGCGTCCACCGCTGCGCTGGCGCTGTGCGTGTGGCGGGCGGCGGCCTGCATGCTGTGGCGCGCGTGCTGGCTGACCGCGCGGATATCGCCGGCGCGCTGGCTGATTGAGGCAATGCTGCCGCTGGTGTGCTCGGCCAGCTTGCGCACTTCGTCGGCCACCACGGCAAATCCCCGGCCAGACTCGCCCGCGCGGGCGGCTTCGATGGCGGCGTTCAGCGCCAGCAAATGGGTTTGCGCGGCGATGTCGCCAATCAGCGCCGACATTTTTTCCACCTGACGCAAGGCGTCTTCCAGTTGGTTGAGCGTGTCGCTGGCGGCGTCCACCGTGGCGCGGGCGTCGGCGGCGGCGTCTGCCGCCATGGTCAGCCGACGACGCCCTTCCGCCGCCAGCGCCAGCGAATCGCGCGCGGCCTCGGCGCAGGCCTGCGCATCGGCGTCGGCGCGGCCCACCGCCGCCAGATTGTCGGCGCTGATGGCGCGCAGCTGCGCCATTTCGTCCAGCCGCTGCTGCGCGGACTGGCCCAGGGCGTCAATGTCGGCCAGCAAGGCCAGGTTTTCTTGCTCGGTGGTGTGCGCCGCCGCGCCGACTTCGTCGAGCAGCACCTGCAAATGCCCTTGCATCACCGCCAATGCCTCCAGCACGCGGCCCACTTCGTCCTGACCGCCCACCGGGATTTCATGGCTGAGGTCGCCCTCGGCCATGCGATGAAAATGGCCAATGATGTCGCCCAGCCCGCGCAGCGTGCGCCGCCCCAGCCAGCGCGCGCTCAGCAGGGTCAAGAGCCAGCAGCCGCCGGCCAGCGCCGCCAGCCCGCCTTCGCGCCCGGCCAGCCAGGCCGGCGCCCACCACAGCAGGCCGGCGCACAGGGCCGACAAGGTGGCCGCCGCGCCCAGCGCCGCCAGCAGGTGAAACGCCGTCACCCGCGTCCAGTCTGGCCCGCGTCCTTCGTGATAACGGCGCGCGCCAGCGTGGATGTCGCGATAGCGTTGTTCTTCGGCGGCGATGCGCTGCGGGCTGGCCTCGCTGCGGATCGACATATAGCCGGTGACTTCGCCGCGCTTGAGCACCGGGATGATCAAGGACTCCGACCACACATAGCCGCCATCGCGGCGCAAGGTTTTGGCCATGCCGCGCCAGGGCTGGCCGCGCCCGGTGGTGGCGCGGATGTCGTCCAGCAGCGCCTGCGGAATGCCGGGGTGGGCAATGCGTTTCAGCGGCTGGCCCACCAGTTCTTCGCGGCTGTAGCCCAGCATGCGGGCAAACGCCGGGTTGACGTAGGTCAGATGAAAATTAAAATCATACTGGCACACCACCACCTGGCCGCGCGGAAACGGCCGCTCGGTGGACATCGGCGTGACGGACGGCATCGGCTGCATGGCCAACTCCTTGCAGAATGGGCAAAAAAAGACCTCCGACTGCCGGCGGAGGCCCAAGCTGGGGAAACGCAACGCCACCCAATCAGGCAGACGCTGAAACACCCATCAGAAGGTATGGCGCAAGCCGACGGCAAAGCCGCGCGGATCCGCCCCGGCCGCCACCCCGCCAATGCTGCCGATGCCAAAGTCGTAATTGGCCGCGCGGTGATTGCGGATCTCGCTGTAAATCGCCTTGAACAGCGTGCGCTTGGACAAATCATGCTCATAGCCCAGCGTGTAGTGACGCGCCTTGCCGCTGTCGGCCACGGTCGTGTTGCCACCGCTGAGTTTGCCAGCCTGACCATACTGGGCAATGATGCGGCCGTTGTCGCCGATGCCCAGCGCGCCGTTGACATACCACACCGACTGCTTCAGATCGCTGCCGCCATAGGCCAGCGAGCCTGCGCGGGTCAGATTGCCGTCGGTGCGGTCATACATCAGGCCGATGCGGGTGTTGGCCGAAAAGCGATAGCTCAGCGCCGCGCGCAGATCGCTGACTTTTTCGAACGCGCTGACGCTGGTCGCCGAATTGTTGTCCGCGCCGGTGGTCGAGCGGGTGTACGCCAGCGCGGCAAACCAGGCGCCGTCGTCGTACTTCACGCCGATATTGGCGTTGTAAGCACGCGGGCCGACGCCATTCTCGCCCGTGCTGTACAGCGCACTGCCCGAAAAGTTGTTGAAGGTCGGCGTGGTGTACTGCACCGAATTGCGCAAGCGGCTGTCAAACAGCGCAATCTGGCCAGTGGCCTGGGTTTTCAGCGCGGCATCAGTCACCGCCAGATTGCCCAACTTGCCCAACAACGCCGCCGACATGCCAATGCCGGTGCCGGCCTTGTTGATATCAAAAATCCCGCCCATCGCGCGGGCGGACGAAGTCAGATAACCCAATTGCAGCGTGCCCATGCTCGGGCTGGTCAGGCCGATAAAAGTGTCGCGGGTGCCAAAATTGCCACCGCCAGTGTCGATGGCCAAGCCGCTCTCCACCTGCCAGATGGCTTTCAGGCCATTGCCCAGATCTTCAGCGCCCTTGAAACCGATCAGCGAACTGTTGGACGTCACGCGGGTGGTCTGGCCGATGTTCAGCGCGCTATTGGCCGCGCCACGGGCGGACACGCTCTCCAGGGTTTCGTCGATGGCGCCGTACAGGGTGACGTCGGCCAGGGCGGCGGTGGACAGGCCGCTGAGGGTGAGGGCCAGCAGGGTGCGATTCAGGGTCATGGGTGTCTTCCTCCAATGGTTGTTGTGGTGAACAGCAGAATCCGGCAAGGCTCAGCGCAGCCAGTCGGCCGGGCGTTTTTCCAGAAAGGCGGCGATGCCTTCGCGCGCTTCGGCGGTGGCGCGCTGACGGGCAATGCGCTGGGCGGTGTCTTCGTCGGTGGCTTCGCCCAGCGGGCGGCCGTGCACGGCGGCAATCAGCTCGCGGGCGGCGCGTTGCGCGCACGGGCCGCCCGCGCACAGCGACTCGGCCAGCGCCGCCACCCGCGCGTCCAGCTGGGCGGCCGGGGCCACCTCGCTGACCAGGCCCATGGCCAAGGCGCGCGCGGCGTCAAAACGCTCGCCGCTTTGAAAATAGCGCTGCGCCTGGCGCGGGCCGATGGCCTGCAACACATAGGGGCTGATCACCGCCGGGATGATGCCAAAGCGCACTTCCGAGGTAGAAAACACCGCGTCATCGCTGGCGATGGCCATCTGGCAGGCGGCGGTCAGCCCGGCGCCGCCGCCCAGCGCCGCGCCGTGCACGCGGGCGACGGTGGGTTTGGACAAGGTGGCCAGGGTGCGCAGCATGCGGGCAAACTGGCGGGCGTCGGCCAGGTTTTCTGCCTCGCCGTGGCTGGCGGCGCGGCGCATCCAGTTCAGGTCGGCGCCCGCCGAAAAATGCCGGCCGCGCCCGGCCAGCACCACCACGCGCACGCTGTCGTCGTGGTCCAGCGCCTGGCAGGCCTGGGTGAGCTCGGCGATCAATTGCTCGTCAAAGGCGTTGAACACTTCCGGGCGGTTCATCCACAGCGTGGCCACTGCGCCGTCGCGCTGGATTTCAAGGGTGGAATAAGACATGGCTCTCTCTATTGATGGCGGAACACCGGCTTGCGCTTGTCGGCAAACGCCTGCATGCCTTCGCGCTGGTCGTCCAGGGTGAAGGTGGCGTGAAACACCCGACGCTCGAACAGCAGGCCTTCGTTCAGGCTGCTTTCAAAGGCGCGATTGACCGACTCCTTGATCATCATCGTCACCGGCAGCGAGAAGCCGGCGATGGTCTGCGCGGCTTTCAGGGTTTCTTCCAGCAGTTGCGCCGCCGGGTAGAGGCGCGCCACCAGGCCGGCGCGCTCGGCTTCGGCGGCGTCCATCATGCGCGCGCTCAGGCACAGGTCCATGGCCTTGGCCTTGCCCACCGCGCGCGGCAGGCGCTGGGTGCCGCCGGCGCCGGGCATGGTGCCCAGGCGGATTTCCGGCTGGCCGAATTTGGCGGTGTCGGCGGCAAAAATCATGTCGCACATCATCGCCAGCTCGCAGCCGCCGCCCAGGGCAAAGCCCGCCACGGCGGCAATCACCGGCTTGCGGGTGGTTTTCAGCCGCTCCCAGCCGCCGGTGGTGACAAAGTCTGTCCGGTAGGCGTGCAGATAGCTGAAATCCTTCATGAAGCCGATGTCGGCGCCAGCGGCAAACACCGTGTCGCTGCCGGTGAGCACCAGGCAGCCGATGTCCGGGTTGGCTTCAAAGTCGTCGATGGCGGCGGCCAGCGCCGCCACCACGTCGGCGTTCAGCGCATTCATCGCCTCGGGGCGGTTAAAGCGGATCAGCCCCACCCGGCCGTGGGTTTCGGTGAGCACAGAATCAGTCATGACGGCCCTTTCACTTGCTGCCCAACAACGCCCAGTCGCCGGCTTTGATTTCCACCAGGCGGAAGGCCGACAAATCCAGGCCCATATGGTCGCTGGCGCTCATATTCACCTTGCCGCTGGCGCCGACATAACCCTTGGTGGCTTCCAGCGCGTCGCGCACCTTGGCCTTGTCGGCGCTGCCAGCGCGCTTGATGGCGTCCACCGTCAGCATCAGCCCGTCGTAGGCATAACCGCCAAACGAAGACACATCGGTTTTCCAGCGCGCCTGAAACGCACGGGCGTAGTCGGTGACCACCGGTTTTTGCGGGTCTTTGGCGTCCAGTTTGTCGATCACCAGCAAAGCCGTCGCCGGCAGTCGCACGCCTTCGGCCGCCGGGCCGGCCAGCTTGATGAACTCTTCCGAGGCCACGCCGTGGGCGTGGTACAAGGGCAGGGTCAGCCCCAGTTGCTTGTAGTTCTTGGTGGCGATGGCCGGGCCCTGGCCCAGGCCAAAGATGAACAGCGCCTGCACGCCGGGGGTGTTCTTGATCTTGGTCAGCTGCGGGCTCATGTCGGTGTCTTTGGGCCCATAGGTTTCATTGGCCACCAGGCTGACGCCGTACTTGCCGGCCACCGCTTCGGTTTCTTTTTTGCCCGACTGGCCAAAGCCCGAGGTTTCCGACAGCAGCGCCACCTTGCTCAGGCCGCGTTTTTTCATGTCTTCAAAGACTTTTTCGGCGGCCATGCGGTCGGTGTGCGGGGTTTTGAACACCCATTTTTTCACCGGCTCGATAATCGGCACCGCGCCGGCCAGCGAGATAAACGGCAGGCCGGCGCGCTCGACCAGCGGCACCATCGACATGGTCGAGCCAGTGGTGGTGCCGCCAATCAGCACGTCCACCTTGTCGTCGTCGATCAGCCGCTTGGCAAAACCATTGGCCTTGTTGGCGTCGCTGCCGTCGTCGTAGTGCACCAGTTGCAAGGGCCGGCCCAGCACGCCGCCTTTTTTGTTGATGTCCTCGACGTACATTTGCAGGGTTTTCAGCTCGGGGTCGCCCAAAAACGCCGCCGGGCCGGTGACCGACAGCACCGAGCCGATTTTGATCGGCTCATTGGCGCTGGCGTGACCGGCAGCCACGGCGAGCGCCAGGCCAAACAGGGTGTTGCGGATGGATGCTTGCATGATGTGGTCTCTCCTGATGGTTATGGGGTAAAGCGCGGTCACACCCGCTCGATCACCATGGCGATGCCCTGGCCCACGCCAATGCACATGGTGCACAGCGCGTAGCGGCCGCCACGGCGGCGCAGTTCATACGCGGCAGTGGTCACCAGCCGGGCGCCGCTCATGCCCAGCGGGTGGCCCATGGCGATGGCGCCGCCATTGGGGTTGACGTGGCTGGCGTCGTCGGCCAGCCCCAGGTCGCGCAGCACGGCCAGCGCCTGGGCGGCAAAGGCTTCGTTGAGTTCGATCACGTCCATGTCGGCCAGCGTCAGGCCGGTGTGCGCCAGCACTTTTTTCACCGCCGGGGCCGGGCCAAAGCCCATGATGCGCGGCGGCACGCCGGCGGTGGCCATGCCCACCACCCGCGCCAGCGGGGTCAGGCCATGGCGCTGGGCGGCGGCGGCCGAGGCCAGCAACAGCGCGCAGGCGCCGTCGTTGACGCCAGACGAATTGCCGGCGGTGACGCTCAGTTCCGGGCCGTTGACGCCCTTGAGCCGCGCCAGTTGTTCCAGCGTGGTGTCCGGGCGCGGGTGCTCGTCGCGCGTCACCGTGGCGGGCTCGCCTTTTTTCTGCGGAATCCGCAGCGGAATCAGCTCGTCGGCAAAGCGCCCGGCGGCGTCGGCGGCGGCCCAGCGCTGCTGGCTGCGCCAGGCAAAGGCATCCTGGTCGGCGCGGCTGATGGCGAATTCGGCGGCCACGTTGTCGGCGGTTTGCGGCATCGAGTGGGTGTCGTACAGCGCCTTCATGCGCGGATTGGCAAAGCGCCAGCCGATGGTGGTGTCGTAAATCGCCGCCTGGCGCGAAAACGCGCTGTCGGCCTTGGCCAGCACAAACGGCGCGCGCGACATGCTTTCCACCCCGCCGGCCAGCATCAGCTCGGCTTCGCCGGCCTTGATCGCCCGCGCCGCCTGGCCAATGGCGTCCATGCCCGAGCCGCACAGGCGGTTGATGGTGGTGCCCGGCGCCTGGATGGGCAGCCCGGCCAGCAGCGCCGACATGCGCGCCACATTGCGGTTGTCCTCGCCGGCCTGGTTGGCGCAGCCATACAGAATGTCGTCCACCGCCGCCCAATCCAGCTGCGGGTGGCGCGCCATCAGCGCCTGCAAGGGCGCCGCGCCCAGGTCGTCGGCGCGCACGCCGGCCAAGGCGCCGCCATAGCGGCCAATCGGGGTGCGCACGGCGTCACAGATAAAAGCCTGGTTCATGGGCTGCTCCTTATTGCTTGGGCCGTTCGTCAATCACCCGGCGGGCCTTGCCCACCACGGTGCGCGGAATGCCGTCCACTTCCAGCACGCTGATGCGGGTGGAGACGCCGATAATGGTCTTGATGCGGTGCTGCAAGCTCTTGGCGATTTCCTGCACCTGGGCCGGATTCAGCCGGCCGGACAGCTCGCGTTGCAGCTCGCAGCGCACTTCCAGGTTGTCCAGATGGCCATCGCGGCTGATCACCACCTGGTAATTGCCCGACAGGCGGGCGTCGCGCAGGATTTGTTCTTCGATCTGGGTGGGGAACACATTCACGCCGCGAATAATCAGCATGTCGTCCGAGCGGCCGGTGATCTTGTCGATGCGGCGGAACGCGCGCGAGGTGGGCGGCAGCAGCCGGGTGAGGTCGCGGGTGCGGTAGCGAATCACCGGAAAGGCTTCTTTGGTGAGCGAGGTGAACACCAGCTCGCCTTCGCTGCCGTCGGGCAGCACTTCGCCGGTGTCCGGGTCGATGATCTCGGGGTAAAAGTGGTCTTCCCAGATCACCGGGCCGTCCTTGCTTTCGATGCACTCACAGGCCACGCCGGGGCCCATGACTTCGGTCAGGCCGTAGATGTCGATGGCGTCGATGCCGAGTTTTTTCTCGATTTCGTTGCGCATGCCCTCGCCCCACGGCTCGGCGCCAAAAATGCCCACCTTCAGCGAAATGTCCTGCGGGGCGATGCCCAGGCGCTCGAACTCTTCGGCAATCACCAACGAATACGACGGGGTGACCATGATGATGTTCGGGCGGAAGTCGACAATCTGCTGCACTTGTTTTTCGGTCTGGCCGCCGGACATCGGCACCACGGTGCAACCCAGCCGCTCGGCGCCGTAATGCGCGCCCAGGCCGCCGGTAAACATGCCGTAGCCGTAGGCCACATGCACCATATCGCCAGGCCGCCCGCCAGCGGCGCGGATCGAGCGGGCCACCAGGTCGGCCCAGTGGTGCAAATCCTGCTGGGTGTAGCCCACCACCACCGATTTGCCAGTGGTGCCGCTGGAGGCGTGCAGGCGGGCGATGCGCTCGCGCGGCACCGCCAGCAGGCCAAACGGGTAGTGGTCGCGCAGGTCGGATTTGGTCGTGAACGGAAACAGCGACAAATCCGACAGCTGTTTCAGGTCATCCGGGTGCACCCCCTTGGCCTGGCAGCGCTGGCGGTAGGGGGCGACATGGTCGTAGCAATGGCGCAGCGACCATTTCAGACGTTGCAATTGCAGGGCGGCGATTTCGTCGCGGCTGGCGGTCTCGATCGGGTCGAGCTCGCCGGGCTGGGGCAGACGGGCGGTCATGGTGAAGTCTCCTGATGTCTGTGTAGGGGGCATGGCGCGGTGGGCCGCGCTCTGTTGTCTGCGGCGTTAGCCGGCGGCCTGCAAACCGGCAATCACCTCGCCGCGAATGCGATGGCTCTTGCCGCGAAACAGCGCCAGCAGCTGGCCGTCGCTGCGGTGCACGCTGACGTCGTACACACCAGCGCGGCCGCTGGCGGCCTGTTCGCTGGCGCTGGCGATCAGCGTGTCGCCTTCGTGCGCCGGCGCCAGAAAATCAATCTGGCAGGCCGAGGCGACGGTGTTGTGGTTGCCGCTGTTGCAGGCGTAGGCAAAGGCGGTGTCGGCCAGGCTGAACAGCATGCCGCCGTGGCAGATGTGGTGGCCGTTCACCATGTCGGCGCGCACGGTCATGCTCAGCGTGGCGCTGCCGGGGCTGATGGCTTCCAGTTGCATGCCCAGGCTGCGGGCGGCGGTGTCGCGGCGCCACATGGCGGCGGCGGCGGCTTCGGCCAGCGCCTGGGGCGACAGGGCGGCGATGTCAGTCATGCAGGATTCTCCCGGTGAGCGCCGCGCGTTGCAGGCGCGGCGAAATGCGGTAGCGGTCTTCGCCGTAGCAGGCGGCCAGATGGGCCAGCACCTGGCGCACCTGCGCCAGGCCAATCTGCTCGGCCCAGGCCAGCGGGCCGCGTGGGTAGTTGACGCCCAATTGCATGGCGGCGTCGGCGTCGGCGGCCGAGCACACGCCCTGATGCACGGCGTCGGCGGCTTCGTTGGCCAGCATGGCCACCGTGCGCATCACCACCAGGCCGGGGGCGTCGTCCAAGAGGCTGACGGCCAAGCCGGCGGCTTGCAGCAAGCCCAGCCCGGCGTCGCGCGCGGCCGGCGCGCAGCCATCGGCGGCGGCGGCGGCCAGGCGCGGGGCCAGGTGGTAATCCAGCGCCAGGTCGATCAGCAGCAGATTGGGCAGCGCCAGGTCGGCGGCGCGCTGGCTGGCGCTGCGGCCATCGGTGACGAACAACACGGCGTCATCGGCCTGGGCCACCCGGCCATCGACAGAGGGCAGCGCGGCAAAGGCCACGCCGTGGGCGTGCAGCCGGGCGGCCAGGGCGCGCGCGGCCGGGCTGTCGCCGCACACCGCCAGCTGAGCGGGCGGCGGCAGCGGCGGCGCGCTGTCGGCCTGCGGCATGGCGGCGCCGTCGCGGTAGTCATAAAAGCCGCGTCCGCGCTTGCGCCCCAGAAAGCCCGCCTCGACCAGGTCTTGCTGCATCAGCGAGGGCAAAAAACGCGGGTCATGAAAATAGCCGCGCCACACCGACGAGGTGACGGCAAAGTTGACGTCGTGGCCGATCATGTCCATCAGCTCGAACGGCCCCATGCGAAAACCGCCCGCCTCGCGCAATAGCGCATCCAGCGTGGCCGGGCTGGCCGCGCCTTCCTGCGCCAGGCGCAGCGCCTCGGCGTAATACGGCCGCGCCACCCGGTTGACGATAAAGCCCGGCGTGGATTTGGCGCGCACCGGGGTTTTGCCCCAGGCGCGGGCGGTGGCCATCAGCGTGTCGATCACCTCGGGCGCGGTGGCCAGGCCGGCAATCACTTCCACCAGCGCCATGCGCGGCGCCGGGTTGAAAAAATGCAAACCCGCCAGCCGTTGCGGGCGGGTAAGCGGCGCGGCGATGGCGGTCAGCGAAATCGACGAGGTGTTGCTGGCCAGCAGGGCGTCGTCGCCGACGATGGCTTCCAGCTGGCTGAACAGCGCCTGTTTGGCCTCCAGCTGTTCGACAATCGCTTCGATCACCAGCGCGCAGCCGGCCAGCTCGGCCAGCTCGCTCACCGCCGACAGCCGCGCGCTGGCGGCCTCGGCCAGCGCGGCGTCCAGCCGACCCTTGCCGGCCAGTTGCGCCAGCTGGGCGCGCTGGCTGTCCACCGCCTGGCGGGCGGCGTCGGCGCGCAGGTCAAACAGGCGCACCGGGTGGCCGGCCAGCGCCGCCACCTGGGCAATGCCGGCGCCCATCGCCCCGGCGCCGACCACGCCCACCGGCTGCAAAGCAGACAAAGCAGCCATATTCATGCCCCGCTAAAGCGCGGCGCGCGCTTTTCCACAAAGGCGGCCACGCCTTCGGCGTAGTCGGCGCTCCAGCCCAGCTCGCGCATCAGCCCGCCTTCCAGGGTGAGCTGTTGCTCCAGGGTGTGGCTGGCGGCGGTGTGCATGGCCAGCCGGGTGCGCACCAGCGCCTTGGTGGGCATGGCCGCCAGGCGCGCGGCCAGCGCATCGACATGGGCGCGAAACTCGCCATCGGCCACGCAGGCCCAGATCAAGCCCCACTCGGCGGCGCGCGCCGCCGGCAGTTTGTCGGCCAGCAAGGCCAGGCCCATGGCGCGGGCCATGCCCACCCGTTGCGGCAGCGCCCAGGTGGCGCCGGTGTCGGGAATCAGGCCGATCTTGCTGAATGCTTGCAAAAACGACGCGGATTCCGCCGCCACCACCAGGTCGCAGGCCAGCGCCAGCGACGCCCCGGCGCCTGCCGCCACGCCATTGACCGCCGCCACGGTGGGCACGCGCAGGTTTTGCAGGCGCAGCACCAAGGGTTTGTAGTTGCGCTCGACGATGTCGCCCAGGTCAGGCAGCTTGCCGTCCACCGCCTGCATGCCCGGATCGGCCAAATCCTGCCCGGCGCAAAAGCCGCGCCCGGCGCCGCTGAGCACCAGCACGCGAATGGCCGGGTCGGCCTGCACCTGATCCAGCGCGGCGCGCAGCTCGATGTGCATGGCGTCGGTCAGGCTGTTGAGCGCGTCCGGGCGGTTGAGCGTCAGCCGCGCCACGCCGTCGCGCGCCTCAAACAGAATGTGTTGAAAGCCCATGGCCGGTTCCTCAGACATGGCGACGGCGTTGCACAACGCAGAAGCGGTTGGCGACAAAGGCCGAATTGGCGTAGGCGGCGTTGGCCGCCGGGTTGCCGCCCGTGCCGTGGTAATCGGAGAACGCCGCCGACTGGTTGACGAACACGCCGCCCGTGAGGTTGATCGACAGCGCCACCTTGCCGCGCCAGGTGACGGCGGTGGCGGCGTCGATGATGTCTTCACGGGTGGAGTACACGCCCACGGTCAAGGCGCCATGCTGGCTGACCAGCCGTTCGCACAGCGCCAGCGAGGCGGCGGTGTCGGCGGTTTTGACCACAAAGCTGATCGGGCCGAAGCGCTCTTCCATGTACAGCGCCTCGTCGGCGGCGTCGCAGGCCAGCAAGGCCGGCGTGCGCACCTGGGCGGCGGGGAATTCCGGGTTGTCCAGCGCGCTGGCGGCCAGCAGCACCTGGCCCAGCTCGCCGCGATTGGCTTGGTCGATGCGCGCCAGGGTGTCGGCCGACTGGATGGCGCCCAGCACGGCGTGGGCGACTTCCGGCTTGCCCAACAGGCGCTGCACGGCGCGGGCCAGGTCGGCGCAGACCTCATCAAAGCTTTTGTGGCCTTCGTCGGTGTCGATGCCGCCCGCCGGCACCAGGATGGCCTGGCTGGTGGTGCACATCTGCCCGGAATACAGCGACAGGGTAAAGGCCAGATTGCCCAGCATGGCTTTGTATTGGTCGGTGGAGTCGATGACGATGTTGTTGACCCCGGCCAGCTCGGCGTACACCTGGGCTTGCGGGCAGTGTTGCAGCAGCCATTGGCCAAAGGCGTTGCCGCCAGTGAAATCCACCGAGCGCACCGCCGGATCGCGGGCCAGCGCCTGGGTGGCGGCGCGCGAGGGGCTGACGCACAGGCTGACCAGATTCGGGTCCAGCCCGTGTTCGGCCAGCACGGCGCGCAGGGTGCGCACGGTGATGGCGGCCGGCAGGATGGCCTGGTTATGCGGTTTGATGATCACCGGGTTGCCGGTGGCCAGCGCGGCAAACAGGCCGGGGTAGGTGTTCCAGGTGGGGAAGGTGGCGCAGCCAATCACCAGCGCCACGCCACGGCCGACGATTTCAAAGTGTTTTTCCATCACCAGCGCCGGGTTCTTGCCCTGCGGTTTTTCCCAGTGCGCGCGCGTCGGGATGAAGCTTTGCTCGCGCCAGGCGTAGGCCACCGCCTCCAGCCCGCGATCCTGGGCATGCGGCGCGCCGGCCTGAAACGCCATCATCCAGCCCTGGCCAGTGGTCATCATCACCGCGTGGGCCAGTTCAAAGCTTTGCGCATTCAGCCGCGCCAGCATTTCCAGACACACGCCAGTGCGCCCGGCGGCGCCCAGCGCCTGCCAGCCGGGCATGGCCGCCTGCGCGGCGGCAACGAGCGCCTCGGGCGCGCACACCGGATAACTCACCTCCAGCGCCACGCCATACGGCGAGCGCTCGCCGCCCTGCCAGCCGGTCTGGCCCGGCTGCTCCAGGGCAAAGCGCTGGCCCAGATGCGCTTCGAACGCGCGCTTGCCGGCGTCGGCGGCGTGTTCGCCATACAGCTTGGGGCTGGGCATCTCGGCATAGGCCGACCAGTAGCCACGGGTGGCGATGGCGTTCAGCGCGCCTTCCAGGGTGGCGCGATGCTGCTCAAACAGGGGGTGAGTCATCGGTTCAGTCTCCGCAAAGTGGGTGTGTTCGCGAAAAAGTTACGAACAAACTCGCTTTGTGTCAACTTTACGTATCATATTTTTTCTTGCTGCGCGCGCACATTTCACCATGTAAAAACGAATTTTGTTAATCGTAATCTGTTTTTTATCAATAATTTAATAGGCAATTTTCTGCTGTTTTTGCGCAGCATACGCCAGTGTTGCGCCGACAGCCCACACACTCACCCCACACAAAGCGATACATTTTTTGTTGACATGTATTTTTTTACGTATCACTATTGCCGCCACAAGCAGACGGGACACTGCTTGCAGACCACCCACCACAGATGAGGAGACGCCATGTCCAGCCACAAGGAACGCTTTGCCGACAAGATGGAATTTCCGCCGGCCACCCCGCAGCCCAACGTCTATCCGCTGTCCTGGCACAGCAAGACCAAAAAATTGCAAGAAGTGTGGGAAGCCGCGCTGCGTGAGAACTGGGACCCGGAAAAACTCCCCTGGGACACCCTGGATGTGGACAGCTACAGCTGGGAAGAGCGCGAATCCATCGCCTATTGGTGGACGCTGTTGTCGGTGTTCGACGCCTCGGCGCCGCCGGTATTTGCCGAAGCGCTGATCAAAACCTACGAAGTTCACGAAGAAGACCCGGTGCGCAAGTGCTTCTTCTCGGTGACCCGCGACGAGCAAAACCACGAAATCATGTGCGGCCTGGCCATCACCAAGCTGCTGGGCCACCCGGACCCGCTGACCTACCAACCCAAGACCGAGCTGGGCAAGCGTCTGCAAAAAAACGCCCAATGGCTGTATTTCAACGGCGGCCGCTACTGGAATGGCTATAAGCAAGCCGTGCCCAAGTACGACCTGGCCGTGCTGTTCAGCTCTTTCCTGATGGGCGAAATCGCTGCGGCGACCATCTTCAAGCAGATGTACGACAACTCGCGTGAAGCGGTTTTCAAGGAAGGCTTCAAGAACATCG
>ERZ650302.204-NODE-204-length-30422-cov-24.284486_pt1 | contig 30422 bp, 19 predicted proteins | sample MGYA00376238_ERZ650302 | MGnify/ENA primary metagenome ERZ650302 (study PRJEB26733, sample SAMN07839298) | wastewater metagenome | biome: urban; feature: wastewater treatment plant; material: waste water | place: USA: North Carolina | collected 2016-04-28 ... | reverse complement strand
GTCATGTGGCGCTTGCTCTGGTCGTTGATGATCTGGGCGTATTCCTTGTACGTGTTCCAGTTGTTGGCACGCGTGCTGTGCTGCAACTTGGCAATCGCGTCCGGCGTCCACATGTGGTCTTCGCCACGGGCGCGCCAGGCGTATTCACCACCCGCGTCCAGCATGGTTTCGAGCACAGGGTCGTCACCAAACGCGGCCTTGTGCATGCGAATGGCTTCTTCGGCGATTTCGAACACGCCAATGCCTTCCACGCGGCTGGCGGTGCCGGTGAAGTACTTGCTGACGGTTTCCGTGTTCAGACCGATGGCCTCGAACAACTGCGCCCCGCAGTAGCTCATGTACGTGCTCACGCCCATCTTGGACATGATCTTGGACAGACCCTTGCCGATGGCCTTGACGTAGTTGTAGATGGCCTTGTCGGCAGACAGGTCGCCGCCCAGGTCCTTGTGCATGTCGGCCAGGGTTTCCATGGCCAGGTAGGGGTGCACGGCCTCGGCGCCGTAGCCTGCCAGCACGGCGAAGTGGTGCACTTCGCGGGCCGTACCGGTCTCAACCACCAGACCGGCAGTGGTGCGCAGGCCTGCAACCACCAGGTGCTGGTGGATGGCCGACAACGCCAGCAGCGCGGGGATGGCCACCTGCGTGGCGCTCACGGCGCGGTCGCTGATGATGAGGATGTTGGCACCGCCCTTGATGGCGTCCACAGCCTGCGCGCACAGCGAGGCCAGCTTGGCTTCCACGCCTTCACGGCCCCAGCTCAGGGGGTAGGTGATGTCGATGGTCACGCTCTTGAACTTGCCGTTGGTGTGGCGTTCAATGTCGCGCAGCTTGGCCATGTCGGCGAAGTTCAGCACAGGCTGGCTGACTTCGAGGCGCATGGGCGGGTTGACCTGGTTGATGTCCAGCAGGTTGGGCTTGGGGCCGATGAAGCTGTTGAGCGACATCACGATCGCTTCGCGGATCGGGTCGATCGGCGGGTTGGTCACCTGCGCAAACAGCTGCTTGAAGTAGTTGTACAGCGGCTTGTTCTTGCCCGAGAGTACGGCCAGCGGGCTGTCGTTGCCCATGGAGCCAATGCCTTCTTCGCCATTTTTGGCCATGGGGGCCATCAGGAACTTGATGTCTTCCTGCGTGTAGCCAAAGGCTTGCTGGCGGTCCAGCAGGGGCAGGTCAGCAGTTTGTGGGGCCACAGCATCAGCACCGGTTTCAATGCTGTCGAGCTTGATGCGCAGGTTCTCGATCCACTGCTTGTAGGGCTTGGTGTTGACGATGTTAGCCTTGAGCTCATCGTCATCGATCATGCGGCCTTGTTCCAAGTCGATCAGGAACATCTTGCCAGGCTGCAGGCGCCACTTGCGCACGATCTTGTTCTCGGGGATGGGCAACACGCCCGACTCCGAGCCCATGATGACCAGATCGTCGTCGGTGATGCAATAGCGCGAGGGGCGCAGGCCGTTGCGGTCCAGCGTGGCGCCGATCTGGCGACCATCGGTGAACACGATGGAGGCAGGGCCGTCCCAAGGCTCGAGCATGGCGGCGTGGTATTCATAGAAGGCGCGACGGCGCTCATCCATGGTGGTGTGCTGCTCCCAGGGTTCTGGGATCATCATCATCACGGCCTGGCTGATGGGGTAGCCTGCCATCGTCAGCAATTCCAGGCAGTTGTCGAACGTGGCGGTGTCGGACTGGTCGGCAAAGCTGATGGGGTAGAGCTTTTGCAGGTCTGCCGCCAGCACGGGCGAGGCCATCACGCCTTCGCGCGCCTTCATCCAGTTGTAGTTGCCCTTGACGGTGTTGATTTCACCGTTGTGCGCCACATAGCGGTAGGGGTGGGCCAGTGGCCACTCAGGGAAGGTGTTGGTGGAGAAGCGTTGGTGCACCAGGCCGATGGCCGAAACGCAGCGCTCGTCCTGCAGGTCGAGGTAGTACTTGCCCACCTGGTCGGCCAGCAGCAGGCCCTTGTAGACCACGGTGCGGCTGGACATGGACGGAACGTAGTATTCCTTGCTGTGCTTGAGCTTGAGCGCCTGGATGTTGGCGCTGGCCGTCTTGCGGATCACGTACAGCTTGCGCTCCAGCGCGTCCTGCACGATCACGTCGTTGCCACGGCCGATGAAGACCTGGCGCAGGATGGGCTCCTTCTTGCGCACGGTGGGGGACATGGGCATGTCCACATTCACCGGTACATCGCGCCAGCCCAGCAGCACCTGGCCTTCGGCCTTGATGGCGCGCTCCATCTCCTGCTCGCAAGCCAGGCGGGAAGCATGCTCTTTGGGCAGGAAGATCATGCCCACACCGTACTCGCCCGCCGCAGGCAAGGTCACGCCTTGCTTGGCCATTTCTTCGCGGTACAGAGCGTCCGGAATCTGGATCAGGATGCCCGCGCCATCGCCCATCAGCGGGTCGGCACCCACGGCGCCACGGTGGTCAATGTTCTCCAGGATCTTCAGCGCTTGCGTCACGATGTCGTGGCGCTTCACACCCTTGATGTGGGCCACAAAGCCGAGCCCGCAGGCGTCGTGTTCGTTACCCGATGAATACAAACCGTGTTGTTGCAGATGCTGAATCTCGGCGGCCGTGGTCATGGCGCACTCCTCATATTTTTCGCAGGGATGCCGAGATTAGTGCAATGCAACATGAGTTGCAAGAAATTTAATTAGGGTCAGATACTAATTAATAAATCACCAGATTGGTGCTTACATTTATTGGGGACACATTAAATACGCACCAAAAAAAGGCATGCATAGAAAGCCTTCAGTTTTCGACGGGAGTCTTGCGTGGCCTGCCAGGCTTGGACTTGATGATGCGCCGAGGGGTTTGTTGCTGCAAGCCCTGCACAAACTCCGGACTGCCGAGCGCCCAGCCGCTCAGCGCAGCATCCGCCAGCAAGCGCTCCACTTGCTGTGATTGACCCTCTTGGAGCATGGAGGCATAGGCTGCCTCGCGGGCAAACGGGGTGTTGCCCAAAGCCCAGTAGGCTGCGTGCGGGCTCAACATGCGGTCATGCCGCAAGCCCAGCCAATGGGCAGCGCTGGACCACGGGTAATCTGCCGCTTGGGCCACCATGCCCGAACGCACGGGGTTCGAGTCAATGAAAGCCATGCAGGGCAACAAGTAGGTCTGCGCTTCCAGCACGGTGGCACGGTAGCGCCCTTCCCACAGCGTGCCGGTGCGTTGGTGCCGCTTGTTGAAATATTGGGCATAGGCCCTGCCGACCGACTGCATCATCTTGGGCAAGCCCTCTTCCGAAGCAGGCGTCACCAAAAGATGAAAATGGTTGGGCATGGCCACGTAGGCATGCACCTGCACCTGGTTTTTGACCGAATGCTCTGCCAGCAGCGCCAAAAACTTTTCAAAGTCTTCAGCATCCGTGAAGACAACCTGGCGGTTGTTTCCACGCTGAATGACGTGGTGGGGATGCTGGGGCAGCGTCAGTCGAGGGAGTCGGGCCATGGAGCGGGCAGTGAGGGCAAGAAGAAACAAAGCCCAATACTAACCCGTCCCCATTTTATTTCTCAGGCTGCGCTGTTCCCAGGCCGAACCGCGGGCCCATGGATTGCTCCAGACCGAACTCGCGCAGCAGCGCCACCAAGCGCTCTGCCGCACTGCGCTTTTTCTGACCGGTGTACCGCGCGATGATCAGCTCGTTCTTCATGCTGTGCTCCCACCCCACCAGCTCGGTCACCGTGACTTGGTAACCCTGCGCCTCCAGATAGAGGCAGCGCAACACGTTGGTCACCTGGCTGCCCAACTCCCGGGTGTGCAGTGGGTGGCGCCACAACTCGGCCAGCGGTGTGCGCCCCAGCTGCAAAGCCTTGTCACGCCGCAAGCAGGCCGCCATTTCAGCCTGGCAGCAAGGCACCAGCACCATGGCCCTGGCCTGCTTCTGAAGGCCGAAGGCAATGGCGTCATCGGTCGCGGTATCGCAGGCATGCAAGGCAGTGACCACATCAATCTGGGCGGGCAACTCGGCCGCATCCATCGACTCGGCCACCGATAGATTGAGAAATGACATGCGGCCAAAACCTAGGCGCGCCGCCAATAACCGTGATCGCTCGACCAGTTCGGCGCGCGTTTCAATGCCATAGATATGACCACGACCCAGCGCCTTGAAGTACAGGTCGTACAGAATGAACCCCAGGTACGACTTGCCCGCTCCATGGTCCGCCAGCGTAGGGCTGCGCCCCTCCGCCGAGAAGTCTTGCAGCAAAGGCTCAATGAAATTGAACAGGTGGTACACCTGCTTGAGCTTGCGGCGAGAGTCCTGGTTCAGCTTTCCTTCTCTGGTCAGGATGTGCAGTTCCTGCAGCAGCTCAATGGATTGACCAGGACGCAGTTCCTGCATCACCGCAGCATCAGCGCCGCGCTCCTTCGCCGTTACATGAGAGGTCGGCTTTCCCGTTTTCATTCCCTGACGGTTCGCTTGGCGTGGAGCATTCATGCATGTTCCCCCTGGCCGTTCACTGAAGGCTGCGCATGCATAGGGCACCTGGGCCCTACATCCAGGTCCGCCCACCCCTGCGGCCCCAGGCCTTCCAGCACTTCAATATTTCTCTCAAAAATGGCATCAGCCTCGGGGAAAACCGCTACAGCACGGTCGATGCTTTCTTCACGCAACAAATGCAAGGTGGGATACGGCGTGCGGTTGGTGCAATTGGAAACGTCGTCTGCCTGCGTGCCAGCAAACTGGAACTGGGGGTGGAAAAAAGCCACCTGCAAGATACCGTCAAGCTCCAGTTCTTCAATCAAATCATCGGCCAGCGCCGTGAAGTCATTGAAATCCAAGAAGTCTTCCATGCACGCAGGCGCGATCAGCAACGTCGTATCGCGCTCTTCGGCAGAGATCGCGTTCAGCGCCAAGAGCTCGCGCCGCAAATCGCCCAGCAACGCCTGCGGATCTGCCGCCGGGCTGACCACGTAATGCACCTGCCCTTTGACGTGCACGCCTTTGGCAAACGGGCATAGATTGAGGCCGATGACCGCGCGCTCCAGCCATCGCACGGTGTCTTGCAGCACCACGTCTTCACGGATGCCGTTGGGTAAAGGGCTGGTTTCGGTCAAAGAGGAATGTGGGGAAGATGGCATCAGGCACGCAGGGTGAGGGGTCGCGACACGCGAAGGCGCAAATTGTAGGCGCCGGGCCGCCTTGGCCGCTCGGCTACGCTCCATCAAGCCATCAAACGCTCACCCGACAGACGCTCGTGTTCGCGGATGGCAAACCTGTCTGTCATTCCGGCGATGAAGTCAGCCACAGTCACTGCGCGCACCGTGTCGTCACCCTGCTGCGCCTTCCATGCGAAGGCTGGCTTCATCTCAGCCGGACTGTGCACGTAAATGGCAAACAAATCTCGCACAATCCGCTTCGCATTTCCCGTCATCTCCATCACCTGGGGGTGACGGTACAGGGAACGGAACAAAAACCGCTTGAGCTCTAGAGACTGCTCACGCATCAATGGACTGAAACGCACCAGAACCGGCAATGCACGCACCGACTCCACGTCGGTCGGCCGGTATTCATTGATCGCCTCACGCGTCGCGTCCATCACATCGTAAACCTGCGCGCTGAGCATTCGACGGATGGATTCATGCAAACAGCGGCGCTGCATGCCTTGGCCCAGCAAATGCGGATGTTCTGTGGTCGCTTCGTCACGAAAGCGCGCAAACAGCGGCACATCGTCCAGCTGATCCAACGTCAAAAGCCCCGAGCGCACACCATCGTCAATATCGTGCGCGTTGTAGGCAATTTCGTCAGCCAAGTTGCACAGCTGGGCTTCCAGGCTCGGTTGCTGCTTGTGCAAAAACCGCCATCCCACGCCATTCGGCTCTTGCCCTTCCAGGCGCTGCGCATTTTGCAAAGAGCAATGCTTGAGGATGCCCTCCCGGGTTTCAAACGTGAGATTGAGGCCATCGTAGGCGGGGTATCTCTCTTCCAGGCTATCGACCACCCGCAAACTCTGCAGGTTGTGCTCAAACCCACCAAAAGGCTTCATGCATTCGTTGAGCGCATCCTGCCCCGCATGGCCAAACGGGGTATGCCCCAAATCATGCGCCAGCGAGATGGCCTCCACCAAATCCTCATTGATCTGAAGCGCCCGGGCAATGGAACGCCCCAGCTGGGCAACCTCCAGGGAATGCGTCAACCGCGTACGAAAAAGGTCACCTTCATGGTTCAGGAACACCTGCGTCTTGTAGACAAGGCGCCGGAACGCGGTGGAGTGAACGATGCGGTCGCGATCCCTCTGGTAGTCCGTGCGGGTCGGAGCGGCCACCTCAGGGTGCAGGCGCCCTTTGCTGTTGGCAGGATGACAGGCAAACGGGGCAAGATTCATGGCTTCGCATTAAAACGACCTCTAGCGCTTATCAGATAAGCGCTAGAAGCTATCAAATTAATAGCAATCAAGCACAACAGGCATCAATCACTTCACGCACCAGCGCGTCAGGCGCCCCACGCACCACGGCCTTGCCAGGTCCATCAATCAGCACAAACCGAATCTCACCAGCTTCAGATTTCTTGTCGATGCGCATCAATTCCAGATATCGGCCAGCGTTGTCCGAAGCATCCAGCACAGGGCCACGCACGGGCAGCCCGGCCCGTTCAATGAGCGACTTCAAGCGCTGAACGAACGCTTCATCCACCATGCCCAAGCGACGCGAAAGTTCTGCAGCCATCACCATGCCGGCAGCCACACCTTCGCCGTGCAGCCAGACACCGTAGCCCATGCCTGCTTCGATGGCGTGGCCGAAGGTGTGACCGAAATTGAGGATGGCGCGGAGACCAGTCTCCCGCTCATCCCGTCCCACCACCGCCGCCTTGATTTCACAGGATCTGTGCACAGCGAACGCCAGGGACTTCATATCCTTGGCAAGCACTTGCTCGACCGAAGTCTCAAGCCATTGCATGAAATCCATGTCGAAAATGGGCCCGTATTTAATTACCTCGGCCAGACCTGCACTCAATTCTCTAGACGGCAATGTGGACAGCGTCTCCAAATTACAGATCACAGCCTTGGGCTGATAAAACGCGCCAATCATGTTTTTACCCAAGGGATGGTTGATCGCCGTTTTCCCCCCTACAGACGAATCCACTTGAGCCAACAACGTAGTGGGTACCTGCACGAACGGAATTCCTCGCATGAAGGTTGCCGCCGCAAATCCCGCCATATCACCAACAACACCACCTCCCAAAGCAAAAATCACAGTATTGCGATCGCACTCATTATGAAGCAGTACGTCATAAATTTTGTTGAGAGAATTCCAATTCTTCGCCGCTTCCCCATCTTCCAAAGAAATATGAAAAATTCTTTGAAAATTTTCACTGATTCCTTTTTTCAGCACAGAAAGGTAATAACCCTCTACAACAGTATTGGTAACAATCAATGCATTATGCGCCGAAGGAATAACGCCAAAAGTGCTACCGATTTGATCCAAGTTTGCTGCAAAAATTTCAATTGGATATGAACGCTGAGCACCAAGGCTCACCATCAAAGCAGAATATTTCATAGAAACCGCAGTAAATATCAAATCTTAATTGAGCAAGAACAAATAAAAAGGAGCAGCCTTGCTGCTCCTTTTTTTAGCACTTCTTATTAGTTAGGAGATGTGCATTCCTGCGCCCCATAAGGAGGCTTCAAGAATGATCCATTCTCCATGTCTCCTTTGACAGCCTCCGTCCGATAGATTTTCTCAACAACCCCCTCTGAGCCAGCAACATTTGTTGTCACCTTCACTGCATAATCAATCCAATATGCAACACTTTGAGGATATTCAACTTGAATTACTGTTCTTCCGTTAGCACCAGTGACCTGACCACCAACATAAGAAATAATAACATCTGCTTTACGAGGCTCAATTTTTCCGTTTCTATTGATATCTTCGTCAACAAGGACACCATTGATCAGCAAGCCAGAGTCAATGAGACCATTGCGATTCAAATCCTCATTTTTGCAAATATACAAGGGATCAATGTAACCTGGAGCATCATTGACGGAAACTATACCTTTCGCTTTCCTGTAATAAATCAAATCGATACTGGCTGAGATTTGTGCATTTGGAATAGCGTTACCCGCAGCATCAGCAACTGCCACATCAAATTTCTTAATATAGGTAAGCTCGCTGTTACCTTTCTCGAGCTTGTTGTTGTCACCCAAAGTGCTCGAGAGCGGGGAGCTTGCAACCGTCATAGTTGCTATCTGGAAATTAGGGCATGCATTGCCAGCAATTGCGGCATCAGTGGCCGCGTAACACGCACGAATTACCACTCCGTTGGTAGGACTGGAGCGAGTACCTGCGATGTAATCAGCCGTTGCAATACCATTTTGGTCTGTATAGACAATCGCATTGCCTGTTGAAATTTTCTCATCAGCACCCAAGTCAGGCTTCTCGATTACGAACCGAACGCGTACATTTTTGATCGCCCGGTTGGAGGCATCTTGGAAGAGTGCACGCAACGCAGCTCTGCTCGTCGTTACGCCAGCAGCATTCGGAGTAATCGTGTTTGGAGTAATTGCAAGACTAGCAGCCGAAATGGTTCCTACGGCGTCGGGGACTCCAGCGGAGGGGCTGATTACTTGAATTTCTCGAGTCTCTGTCACACCAGAACCCGTGCTTTCCACGGTGTAAATACCACCAGCAGTTGGAGCAGCTGCAATGACGGCACTCGCAGTTCCTGTGGAATCGGTATTCACAGTTCCTTTGAAGCCAAGGCTTCCACCCAAAGTCACGGGCACACCAGCGATTCCAACGCCATTGACGTCAACAACTTTGATCGCCAAACTCACTTGCGCGCCCGGGGCGGGTGCAGCGGGGACCGTAGACAAACTGATTTTGCTTCCTGTAACGGAAATTTTGTCTGTCTTGGCTTTATCACCCATCGTCATCGACAGGTTAATGGCTCTGTTTGATTTATTAGCCCCAGTGGAAATTTTCCCCACCACCTTACCAGAGGAATCAGTCACAGTGGTAACAGGAGTATAAATACCGGAATCCGCGCTCACCTTGAATGTCACCCCAGAAACCGGGTTGTTGGTGGCATCCAATGCGGTTGCAGTCAAGGTAGCTTCGTCAGCGCCGGAGTTTGAAATGGCGTTTTTGTCAAGAACGTAGTCAAAACTAGCGACAGAAACAGTTGATCCACCGGGAGTAGTACCTGCACTCCCCCCACCCCCACCGCAGGACGCGAGCAAAATTGTTGCCGCCAGCGAAAAATATTTTATTGCGCTTCTCATACTTTTCCTCTACACAAGTTTCTTATTTACTAGCCGAGCGATCGGCAATCACCTTTGGCGTAATGAAAATTAACATTTCACGTTTTACCGCCTCTTTGGTTCTGTTTTTGAACAAATTACCAACAACCGGAACATCCCCCAAAACAGGAATTTTATTTTCCTGATTTGACTCTTCCATCTCAAAAATACCACCAATAACAACCGTACCACCATTTTCAATCAAAACTTGAGTTTTAATATGTTTTGTATCAATGGCGACACCTTGAGTTGTTGTTTCACCTCGACTGTCCTTGTTAACATCCAAGTCCAAGATAATATTACCTTCTGGCGTTATTTGAGGTGTGACTTCGAGCTTCAAAACAGCTTTCTTGAAAGCAATAGTAGTGGCTCCGTTAGGTGCGGTAACCGAATAGGGGTACTCAGTCCCCTGCTCGATCAGAGCTTTTGTCTGATCCGCAGTGATCAATCTTGGGCTAGAAACAATTTTACCTTGCCCTTCCGCCTCCATGGCAGAGAGTTCAAGCGTCAAAAATCTGTTAGCTGCTGAGTTGAAAATGGAAAGAGCAAAAGATCCAAAATTTTCTGTGCCAGACAATGACGCTGGCAAATTGACAAATGTACCCGAGGTGTCAAAAGTAGAACCATAACCCGTAGAAGTGGTTGCGTTTTGGTAGCTGGTGCCAAATGCTATGCGATTGTTCCCACCAATGCCGTACCCCCCATCTCCCCCGCGCTGAGCGCGAAGGTCTCCACCTCCAAGCTTCACACCGAGAGAGCGACCAAATGTGTCACGAGCCTCAACAATCCGAGCCTCAATTACAACCTGACGTACGGCGACATCCAAGGTATTCAAAAGCTGGCGAACCTCTTCCAGCTTTGCTGGCGTATCCGTGACAAAAATTTGATTAGTTCGAGGTTCAGAAATCGCACTCCCTCTCTCAGAGAGAAACCTGTTTGAACTACTACCAGCGGTGGAGCCGCTAGAAGTGGTGAGTTGGTTAACCATATCAGCGGCTTTGGCATAATTCAACTGAAATGCCTGAGTCCGCAAAGGCTCCAATTTCTGAATTGCTTGAGCAGCCTGATAATCCTTCTTCGTACGATCATCTATCTCGTCTTTAGGAGCGATCCACAGCACGCTGCCAGTTTTTCGCATCCCGAGACCCTTGGCATCCATGATGATTTGCAAAGCCTGGTCCCACGGAACGTCTTTTAAACGGAGGGTAAGTGCCCCAGTTACCGTATCTGACGTGACAATATTGAAATTGGTAAAGTCTGCAATAACCTGCAAAAGGGAGCGAACTTCAATATTCTGGAAGTTCAAAGACAATTTTTCTCCGCTATAGCTTGGGCCAGAAGTCAGCTTTGAAAGATCGATTTTTTTCTGACGAACCTCAATGACAAACTGATTATCGCTTTGGTAAGCACTATGCTCCCACTCACCGACTGGCTCAACCAACATCCGAACTTTATCGCCCTGCTGAGTAGTGGTCACCGTTTGAATGGGGGTACCAAAGTCACCCACATCTAACCGGCGACGCAAGCCCTCAGGCAAGCTAGACCGAAGAAACTCAACCGCTAGTCCTTTACCCTGCTGCTGAAGATCAACACCTATCTGATTGTTAGGGAGTTCCACGATCACTCGTCCAGAGCCATCAGCGCCACGACGAAAATCAATATCTTTGATTGCAAGAGTATTGTTGTTATAGCTATCCGAAAACTTTACAGGGGTCTGCACCTGATTCAGAGACGAAGAGCTCACCGCATCCAACATGATCAGCAGCGAGTTGCCCTGCAACTCTGCCTTGTACGATGTGGGCTGTTTAAGGTTCAGAACGATTCGTGATCGCCCACCTGCCTCCACCACGTTTGCAGACCTAAGATTGCCTTGATTAATTTCCACCACGCTCCGCCCCGAGCCGTTTGTGGCTCCGGGGAAATCCAACGCAATGCGAGCAGGGGATTGCGTGGAAAAGCCGGTTGGCAAGGCAGACAAAGGCTCGGCGAGTTCTACACGGAGCACCTCTGCCCCCCCCTGAACGGAGCCAGTCACTGATCGTATGGACTGATCTGCAATAGCAAAGAACGGAACGGCGACAGCGCAGAAGGCCAAAGTCCCTCGTTGGATATTCTTGATGAATAAATTATTTTTCAGGATCATTTTTTTGCACCCTCTTGCAAATCGAGTGAAGTCATTTTCTCGGTCCAATCCCCAGTGGAGTCCTGGACAATTTCCCTCAACTGAATTGCAGATTCAGTTATTTTCACTACACGACCGTAATTCTGCCCAAGATAATCACCGACTTGAACTTGGTATAGAAGATTATCAACCTTTAACAAAGCAGTCGGCTTGCCAGCTTTGGTGAGACTTCCCACCATTGCCATGGTATCCAATGGATACGCCTCCAAAGGCTGCTTCCGCCTGATTTGCTCCGGCGCTATGAGCGAAGCATTCGCACCTGTTTGGGAAGAGTCCCGTTTCAACGCCTGAACCAATTTCAAACTGTTAAACGGATCCACTTCAGACGCCACAACGTAGGCCTGAGGTTCGAACTTTTTCGGCTCCGATATAGGAGTCACACGAGGTTTAGTTTGCGCCCTCTCATTTGCCATCCACTGCTGCAAATCATCTTCACTAGAGGAAACACATGCAGAAAGCATCCCTGCAATCAGAGGTATAAGTACTAATTTAGGCGCAATCACTTGGAAGCTCCCGGTTTAGTGGAACCAGCTTTTCGTTGAGCCTGAATTTCTTCCCCATCTAAGTACCTAAAAGTTCGAGCCGTCCCCTCCAAAACTAGCACATTGGTGTCTTTCGGATTTCCAGAAATCGATAGATCATTCAGAGTGACAATGCGAGAAAGATGTGCCACATCAGCAGCAAAAGAGCCAATGTCGTGATACTTGCCAGTTACTTTTAACGCAATAGGCAATTCTGCGTAATAGTCTCTAACCACTAACTGCCCAGGCCTGAAAAGCTCAAACTGCAAACTGCGCCCAAGACCTGCTTGATTGATATCAGAGAGCAAAGCAGCCATTTCCGCCTTGCTGGGCAATTGTTTCTCTAACTGAAGAACATACTGCTGCACCTGCTCACGCTGCTTTTTCAAAGCATCCAAGCTCACAGCTTTTAAGAGTTTTTTCTGATAATCAGCACGAAGTGATACCTCTGTGCCTCGCTCAGTCTCCAGCTCTGCCACATAATCTTGCAAGACCACAAACCACAGAACCACTGCCACGATCATGGAGGTAGCAACATACAACAAAACGCGCGGCAAAACAGGCCAAAGCGACGGATCTTTTGCATCCAACCCACCAAATTGACGCTGCAGATATATCTGCAGATCCTCTAGGTTAAGTCGCGAAGATGATTTCTTATTGGTCATGGTTGCTTTTCCCCTGACACACCAGTTTTTGTGGATGAAGCACCGGAAGCTTTTGCAACTTCACTAGGACGCATCAGGGTGAATTGCATCTTAAAGCTAGCCACACGGCGCTGATCTTTAGGGCCCACAGAAACATTCGCTGCAGTAATCTCAAGCAACTCCGGTTTAGAAATCCATGGCGTGTTGTTTGAAAGGTTTCTTAGGAGTTCAGAAACTCGCTCGTTCGACTGCGCCACCCCCTGCATCATGACGGTGTTGTTGCTTTGCTTAAAATTAGATACATACACCCCATCAGGCAACTGACGCACCAGTTCATTCAGCAAATGAACTGGCATATTTCTATCTGCCTGAAGATTTTCGACAGCTTTTTGCCGAGAAATAAGCGCTGATATTTCCTCCTCGATCGTGGCTATTTCCTTGATCTGCCCTTCCAAAACGGCAATTTCCCTACTCAAAAATTGGTTTCTTCCCTGCTGATCTGCTATCAGCATTTGCAGCCACCAGTAAATCACACCCGCTATGATTAGCCCCACCAAAAAAGAGGCAAACAAAGATGCCTGGAATGCTTCCCGGCGGCGCTTTCTGGCAACCTCTCGGTGAGGAAGTAAATTAATCAAAATCACCGCAAAAACCTCCGCATAGCCAGTCCACACGATGTGAGATAAGAGGGCGCCTCACGCACCATCTTCTTCAATCGCACCCCGCTTCCAATCTCCATACCATCAAAAGGATTGAGGGAGCTGCATGGAAAACCAGATTGCTGAGTCACAGCCTCAGTCAATCCCGGCAAAGGGGCGGAGCCTCCGGCCAGCATGATGTGATCCACACGGTTGTGCGGGGTACTGGTGAAAAAGAACTGAAGAGCTCTTACGATCTCTTGAGCCATACTATCGACGAAGGGGCGCAGAACCGCCGACTGGTAGTCCTCCGGCAGATCACCGTTTCGCTTCTTGGTCTCAGCCTCCTCCACGGAGAATCCATATTGGCGGACGATGAGTTGTGTAAGCTGGGCACCACCGAATGCCTGATCTCGGTCGTACAGCACCTCGTCGTTCAAAATCACCTGCATGCTCGTGGTCAAAGCACCCACCTCGAAGAGGGCCACCATGGCATTTGAGCCTTTCCCCGGCAAGGCTTCTATGAGCCGCCCGGCAGCCAAGCGGGATGCATTGGACTCGATGTCAACAACGATAGGCTTGAGGCCTGCCGCCTCCGCCAAGCCCTGTCGATCTTGGACTTTCTCCCGCCGCGAGGCAGCAATAAGCACATCAATGTCACCAGGGGAGTTTTTGCTAGGGCCAATAACGCAAAAATCTAAACTCACCTCATCCAGCGAGAACGGAATGTACTGATTTGCCTCAGACTCCACCTGAACCTCAAGCTCCTGCTCAGTCATCCCCCCGGGCAAAGTTATGCGCTTGGTGATCACGGCTGATGAAGGGAGAGCGAGCGCTACGTTCTTTGTGCGAGTACCACTTTTCTTGACAACGCGGCGCACTGCTTCAGCAACCTCGTCGAATTTTTCGATGTTGCCATCCGTTATCCAGCCACGCTCCAAGGGCTCGATAGCGCAACGTTCAAGAACGAGGCCTCCCGCCTTGTCCTTTCCCAACTCGACCAGCTTGACACTAGACGAACTGATGTCGATACCCAGCAGAGGTGCAGCCTGACGACTGAACAAAGATCCCATTGAGATCAAGATTGGCCCCCTGTAATTTGTATAAATAACGCAACAAAACTTAACACTTCACTTGAATGCTATCAGTAAGATAGTTCTCCGACAAAGAATTTTGCCTGCTTAAGAGCCCTCGAACGTTGCCAAAACAAGACGGTTTTTTGCGTCTCCTGTGAGTTACATAGCCACTCTGCCGTTTTCAACGGCATTGAGCCCATCCATTACTTCAACTCGGCATAATTTTTGCCAGCATTTTTATAATGCTCTGAACAGTTTTGAGCAGCGATATGCCTTCCCGCCCCTCCGATCAAGCCCCACATGCCACCCCGAAGTCCAGCGCCAGCCGCAAATGGACAAGCACTCTTCTCAAAATTTTGGCCTGGGGCTTAGGCCTAGCAGCGGCATCGACGGTCGGTTTAGCGCTGACTGTGCTGATCGCTCTCGCGGTCGCTTACCCCAATCTTCCAGACGTATCGGACTTGGCGGACTACCGCCCCAAGCTGCCACTGCGCGTCTTCTCTTCTGAGGGGGCCTTGCTTGGCGAGTTTGGGGAAGAGAGGCGAAATTTGACTCCGATCCAAGACATCCCCAAAGTGATGAAGGATGCCGTTTTAGCAATTGAGGATGCTCGCTTCTTTCAGCACGGCGGCGTGGACTACAAAGGGGTCGTGCGTGCGGGGCTGGCAAACGTTGGCAGGGTTAAAAGCCAAGGCGCTTCTACGATTACCATGCAAGTTGCCAGAAATGTTTACCTCTCCTCAGAAAAAACATTTACTCGCAAAATTTACGAAATACTACTCACATTCAAGCTTGAGCACTTGCTCACGAAAGATCAGATTCTTGAAATATATATGAATCAGATTTTTCTTGGTAACCGTGCATATGGTTTCGCAGCAGCCTCTGAAGCATATTTTGGCAAGCCTCTCCAATCTATCTCCATCGCCGAGGCGGCTATGCTGGCAGGCCTTCCCAAGGCCCCATCAGCTTACAACCCCATCAACAATCCTAAGCGTGCCCGGTCGCGTCAGTTGTACATCATTGAACGCATGGAGGAGAACGGCTTCATCACAGAACAGGAAGCCATTGAAGCGAAAAAGGAAGAACTGAAAATCCGGTCAGGGTTGAGCAATACGCGAGTGCACGCGGAGTACGTGGCAGAGATGGCCCGGCAACTTATCTTTGCTCAGTATGGCAACGAAGCCTACACACGCGGTCTTAACGTGTACACCACGCTCAACGCTGGGGACCAAGAAGCCGCCTACACCGCTCTGCGGCGTGGGATCATGGATTACGAGCGTCGGCAACATTACAGGGGGCCGGAGAAATTCGTAGCACTCCCATCGGGAGAGGGGCCAGAAGTAGAAGATGCGATTGACGAAGCTCTGGCCAGCCACCCCGATAACGGCGATGTGCTTGCTGCTGTGGTGCTTGAAGCCACGGCAAAAAAAGTTGTGGTCGCACGTGCCAACGGGGATGTCATTGAGGTCACGGGCGATGGACTGAAGCCGGTGCAGTCTGGCTTGAGCGACAAAGCAGCCCCCAATATCAAAATCCGCCGGGGTGCTGTCATACGAATCTCCAAAGGAGCAAAGAACTGGGAGATTACACAGCTGCCAGAAGTCGAGGGGGCGTTTGTCGCTTTGGACCCTCGTTCAGGAGCCATCAAAGCTCTAGTGGGGGGGTTCGACTTCGATAAAAACAAGTTCAATCACGCCGCTCAAGCCTGGAGACAGCCAGGGTCGAGTTTCAAACCCTTCATCTACTCGGCAGCCTTGGAGAAAGGCTTTACTCCTGCCACGGTGATCAACGATGCCCCGCTGTTTTTTGATGCCGGCACGACAGGCGGTCAACCCTGGGAGCCAAAAAACTACGATGGCAAATATGACGGGCCAATGACCATGCGGACGGGCTTGGCCAAATCTAAAAATATGATTTCCATCCGGATTCTTCAGTCAGTGGGCCCAAAAACGGCTCAGGAATGGGTATCACGTTTTGGATTTGATGCCGAGAAGCACCCAGCCTATCTGACCATGGCACTGGGCGCAGGTTCGGTCACGCCTATGCAGATGGCGGCGGCTTACTCGGTATTTGCTAACGGCGGCTATCGCGTGCACCCATGGCTGATCACTAAAGTCACAGATCACAAAGGCCGAGTTATCTCGGAAACCACACCTCCGACACTCGACGAGACGAATCGGGCTATTGATGCACGAAATGCATTTGTGATGAACAGCCTGCTGCAAGAGGTGACCCGCTCTGGAACTGCCGCTAGAGCACAGGCAACGCTCAAACGCACGGATTTGGCGGGCAAAACAGGCACTACGAATGACTCTGTGGACGCTTGGTTTGCGGGGTACCAACCCACTGTGGCGGCGGTCACCTGGATCGGATACGACACACCGCGAAATCTGGGCAGTCGCGAAACTGGAGGGGGGCTGAGCTTACCCGTGTGGATCAGTTTCATGGACAGAGCACTCAAAGGCGTGCCAATCACGGAACCTAAGGTGCCTGCGGGCGTGGTGAACGTTGGGGGTGATTGGTTCTATGAAGAATATGCACGCAGCGGCGTACCTAGCCTGGGCTTGGAAGACAAAGGATCTTCCACGACACCTCTTGCAGCGCCGCCACAGCAGCCGGCGGCAGAAGAGCGCAACCGTATTTTGGATCTTTTCAAAAACTAGGTCGGGGTATCAGCGCGCCGCCCAGTTCAATTGACATTCGCTGGAGCACGACATGGATTGGGGCAACCCTGCCCCGCTGTCTTATCCCGCGAATGTCAAAGGGATCCCGGCCTGAAGTGAGGCAGCTCGACTCAAGCAAGCGAAAAATTCACCCTCGCCTTTGGTGTCTTGCCAAGAAGACCCGTCATATCGATAGTGGTATCCGCCCGATCTAGCAGCCATCCAGATCTCGTGAAGAGGTTTTTGCAGATTGATCACGATTTGGGTTCGGTTGGGAAAGGTCAAAGTGATCATTCCTCCGGACCGCTGGTTATCAATATCGGCATCAGAGGCCTCATTGATGTCATCGCAGCTACGCTCTACCGCAAGCAGGAGCTTCTCCGCAAGATCCATGAATTCAAGATCAGTCATTACAATTTGCATATGTTGAAAGCAGCCCAAATTCTAGTGAGTGCGCTTGTCCTTGCTGGCAGTGCGGCAGCCTTGGTCGGATGCGGGCAGCGCGGGCCCCTTTATTTACCGAGTTCTCCCGAGGCTCAAAAGCGAGCAACGTTGCCCGAGACACTGAACCCCGCCTCATCCGAACCAAGAGAAAAAACCAAGTAACGATTTCTGTGCGAACTAGGGTCGTACAGCCTCTCCTGAGGTGAAGATTCGATGAAACTGTTGACGTGGTGCCCCCCCGGGGTTTGAACTTCAACTGAACAGATTCGAACTGAATTGCTGTGGCTGCTTGCATCGCAGAAGTTGGTAGCTGATCGGCATGAAGAGTCTTCTGAGACTGGATAGGCGAACCGATCACAATCAACGCAAGTGACACAGATTGAGCTATAAACCGGCATCTCAACACTTTTAAATCACAGAGCATCTATGAACCGCGCAGAACTCGTTGAAATCCTCGCCTCCAAGAATGACCTGTCCAAGGCAGCCGCCAATGCTGTACTGGAAACGCTGATCGACACCATTCAAACAGCAGTCAAGAAGGGCGATGCTGTCCAACTCGTGGGATTTGGTACTTTCAAATCTGCGAAGCGTGCAGCACGCACAGGCAAGAATCCTTCCACTGGCGCCGCCCTGAAGATTCCTGCGACCACTGTGCCTAAGTTTGTGGCGGGTGCGAAGTTCAAGGCAGTGGTGGACCCGAAAGCAGCCAAGCGCAAAGCAGAGAAGGCAGGCAAATAAATCTCTGCAGCATTGCTAGCGATATGCAACCGCCAATGCCTAACCGCATTGGCGGTTTTTTATTGCCCGGCAGCCTAGGCAAGCCTCATGTGAGACAGAGATGCATCACTGGTAAGCGCAGTGCGGGCAGAACCAGAATCCAACTTGAAAGCTGACACCGTGCTCACCAAGTCACGGGCTTGCCCATTCAAGCTCGCCGCGGCAGCAGCCATCTCTTCGACCAGCGCAGCGTTCTGCTGCGTGGCTTGATCCATGTGCGTGACGGCCTCGTTGACCTGATCCACTCCCTGGCTCTGCTCTGAGCTGGCAGCGCTGATTTCACTGACGATATCGGTCACACGACGGATGGAAGTCACTACTTCGCTCATGGTCTGCCCCGCCTGATCGACCAACGTCGAGCCTGCCTCTACTCTTTCAACACTCGCACTGATCAGGCTCTTGATCTCACGGGCGGCCTCGGCAGAGCGACCTGCGAGACTGCGAACCTCGCTCGCCACTACGGCAAATCCACGCCCCTGCTCTCCAGCGCGGGCGGCTTCAACAGCCGCATTCAAGGCAAGGATGTTGGTTTGGAATGCGATGCTGTCGATCACACCGATGATGTCGGAGATGCGGTTCGAACTTTCGTTGATTTCCTTCATGGTCCGAACCACGTCGCTCACCACTGCTCCCCCTTGCACGGCAACCGTTGAGGCAGCGTGCGCCATCTGGCTGGCCTGGCGGGCGTTTTCTGCGTTTTGGCGTACTGTGGAGTTCAGTTGCTCCATGGAAGCGGCCGTCTCCTCCAATGAACTGGCTTGGCTTTCGGTGCGTGAAGACAGGTCACTGTTGCCCTGCGCAATCTCTGCCGATGCGTTGGATACCGCTTCAGCGCCTTGGTGCACGTTACTCACCAGGGTAATCAGGGCGTTTTGCATATCACCCAGAGCCTGCAGCAGTTGCGCCGTTTCGCTGCGTCCCTCAGCGCGGATACTGCGGGTGAGGTCGCCCGCAGCAACTGCACGAGCCAAATCTACGGCCTCCTGCAGGGGTGCCGTGGTGGATTTCGTGATGCGAACGCCAACGACCGCAGCCGTCACCAATGCCAGCACAGCAAGCGTGATGACCGCAAACCGCAAGGTATCCAGCGCGGACGCGGCAGTTTTCTCGGCATTCTTCGCCAGCGATTGCTGGAAACCGATGAGCCGATCCACTCCCTGGAAATAGGCGTCTTGTTTGGCACCCATCTGCACCAACAAAATCTGTCTGGCGCCATCTACATCACCCACATTGGCTTTCGCGTAGAAGTCTTGCAAGTGCTTCGTGTATTCCTGGCGCGCAACCACGGTCTCCTCCAGCAGGCGCCTGCCTTCTGCAGAGGTAATGCTCTTGGAAAGCTCGTCAAAAAGCCGGGTGATTTGTTTGCGCTTTTCCTGAATGAGATCTTCCTGCTCCTTCACGTTTGCTGGCGCTGGGTCCAACAGGATCTTGGCCAGCGCCAGCTCCGCGGTCACCACACCCTCCTTGAGGACATGCAGGTTGATAACCTTTGGCAGCCGGTCTTCCGTCACTATATGGAACTGCTCATCCGCCCTGTTGGTGAAAAAGCCGTCTCGCCACTCATCACGAGTGGTCAGCGATAGGTGGTAGATCGCCAATTGACGCCATCGCGCTTCATGGGGATTGCCCAGACCCACTCAGGGCAGACGGTCTGGTTCACCAGGCTTGTGGCGGGGCATTGGTGCACAGCACACCCGAGGCACCAGCCACAGCACGATCAACGCCAGCGCAGTACAAAGCAAAGCCGTACTTTCACGCCCCAGCCCCGTGGCCACGCCAATCGCAGCGGTCAACCAGATTCCGGCAGCCGTCGTCAGGCCTCGCACCTGGCTTTCCGCATCGCCTTTGAGGATGGTGCCGGCACCCAAGAAGCCGATCCCGGCGATGATGCCTTGGAGCACGCGGCTGTTGTCCGCCGGTTGCACGCCCGCTTGCTCGGCAGTCAAGACCAAGAGGGCAGCGCCCATGGCCACCAACATGTGGGTGCGAACACCGGCGGCCTTGCCTGCGTGTTCGCGCTCGTAGCCCAGCAGGCCACCCAACAATGCGGCCATACCCAAGCGCACCACAATTCTGGTGGCCTGCGCAGCATCAGGCACATCCGAAAACTCCGCTGCAATAGTTTCGCTTACCTGCACCCAAAGGTCATTCACAGTCACCTCCCGCCAAGCAAAAAGTCAGAGTCCACTCCAAAGCCAGGATCCGCGCTGTGGCCATTCTTTAGAACTCTCGCTGCCATTCCCTCGATGCCACGGCGCTCTGGGAATCACATCAGTGCAAAGCAGGGCGGAAACCTGAATGAGCTACTGTGACGCAGGCCTCACTAGCCACCCATTCGCGTGCAGGCAGACCTTGTGCAGGACAAAACCCACAGTGCCCCGCACACCTGCACGCCAACCATCAGACGCAGCGAAGGGCAAGGTACGCGAGCGAGTAGCAAGAGGCTCATGCTGCACCTGTCCTTGGCCACAAGCCCTAGTTCCATCGAACGATGGCCGCCCCCACTGACACAAGCCGGTAAGTCCTAGGAGGTATTCACAGCCCCCGTTCCCATCCCTACCATTGCCGCATCCCCTCTTGAATCCACCGGTGGGCCAATCCACGGCCTGCACCTTCCGAGAAATGCACCATGCAATGGTTTAACCGTTTCAGCATCAAAAGCCGTTTGATCGCTTCGTTCCTCGTGCTATTCGCTCTGCTGGCCACGGTGGTCGGTGTGGCATGGCTCAACAATGCACGCAGCCAGGTGGCGGTCAAGGGCATCGTCGAGCAGGACATGGTGAAGCTGGAACTGGTCGCAGAAATCGACAGCATGACCAAGGCCAACGCTCGCAACACGCTGGAGCTGTTCGTGATTGAACCCTCCGCACGGCCGGCAGTGCGAGCCCGCATGGGCACTTTGCGAAAGCAATTGGACGAGTTGTTCCAGCGCCTGGAGCCTATGCTCCAAAGCAACGAAGGGCGGGCACTGTTTGTTGAAATGCGTACCCGTCGGCTGGCCTATGTGGCGGCCTTCACCGCAGCGGCAGACATGCTGGAATCAGATGCAGCGGCCGCCAACCAACTGCTCACGCAAAAAGTTCTCCCGGCCATTGACGCATTGGCGCAGCCCATCACGCAACTCAAAGCGTTGCAACTGAAGATTGCCAACGCGTCGGGGAGCCGACTGGAAGCGCAGATGCAGCGCCAGAACCAGATCAACCTGGCCATTGGTGCGGTGGCGGTAATTCTGGTGGTGGTGCTGGCAGGCTCACTGGTCAGGGCCATCATGCAGCCCTTGGAACACGCCATGAAGGTGGCGGCCACAGTCGCGCAAGGGGATCTGACCTTGCCCATCCGTACAGACGGAGACCACGAATTCACCCGGCTCCTGGAGTCGCTCAAGGCCATGCAAAGCCATTTATCCGCAACCCTCATGCGGGTGCAGGAGAACACCACGGAAGTGGCCTCAGCCTCATCCCAGATCGCGGCTGCGAACCTGGACCTGAGCGCACGAACCGAGGCCCAGGCCAGCTCACTGGAACAAACCGCAGCCTCAATGGAGCAAATTACTGCGTCCGTCCAAAGTAACCAGCAGATGACCCAGACGGCCAACCAGTTGTCGGCCACAGCCGCCAAGCACGCCAAGGACGTGGGCGAGCGTGTGCAAGAAGTGGTGGGAATGATTCGCGACCTGCACGAATCTTCGCAGCGCATCCGCGACATCACCAGCGTCATCGACGGCATCGCTTTTCAGACCAACATTCTGGCGCTGAACGCGGCCGTGGAGGCCGCACGCGCCGGCGAGCAAGGCAGGGGCTTCGCCGTGGTGGCCGCCGAAGTGCGCTCGCTGGCCAAGCGCTCGGCAGAAGCTGCGCAAGAAATCAAGACCATCATCCAGACGAACACCGAAAAGATGGATGCGGGCACAGAGCTGGCAGAAAAAGCTGGTACCGCAGTCCAGGAGGTGGTCACGTCGATTGAGCGAGTCAACGCCACTGCTGCCGATGTCGCCGTAGCCTCCCGCGAGCAATCCGATGGCATCGATCAAATCAGCCAGGCCGTCATGCAGCTGGACCAAGCCACCCAGCAAAACGCAGCCTTGGTAGAGGAAACCTCTGCCGCCACCAGCAACCTGGACGACCAGGTGCAATCACTCAAGCAGCAGATTTCACGCTTCCGCCTGGCCTGAGGCTCAGCGAACAAGGCTGCTTCGTCTGCGAGCGCTTGAACGAAGCGAGCCTTGGCGTAGAACGCCACCGTATTGCCCCCTCCTCCATCAAAACCACTTTTTGAGTCGCGGCCGGGAAGTCCTCATAATGGCTGCGCAACCGAACTCTTCGCAGTGACCGACCATGCCAAAGCGTACCGATGCTTCCACCCGGGCTCCGCGAGCCTTGTGCCATGACTGAGCATCCCTTCCCCTACGAGGGCCCCGAGGAGTTACGCCAGCCCATCCTGACGGCGCTGCGCCGCGTGGTGGACCCAGAAGTGGCGCTGAACGTGGTCGATGTCGGTCTCATCTACGGCGTCACCGTGGCCGATGGCAAGCTGCATGCCCAGGTCACCATGACCTCTGCGGCGTGTCCGGTGACCGATGTGATCCTGGAGGACATCGAAACACAGCTGGACCGCGACATGCCACCCGAATTGTTGATACAGGTCGAGCTGGTGTGGTCCCCGCCCTGGTCCACCGAGCGCATGAGCGAGCGGGCTCGCCGCTTCATGGGATGGTGACCCCACCTCCTCCCTCGGCACCCATGCGAACACGCGTCGCGCCCGCCAGGCCTCGCACGCTGGCGCCGCTGGTTCTGATCCTGGTAGCGCTGGCACTGGTGAGCGGTATCACCGGGGGCCTCGTTCGCGCTGGGGTGCCCCTGCCCTCCCTCTTCCCGCTTTCGGGTTGGGCGGGGCATGCCGCGGTGGCCCACGCTGGGCTGATGATTTGCGGCTTCATGGGCACAGTGATTGGCGTGGAGCGAGCCGTGGCCGTGAAATTGCGTGCGGCCTGGCTCGCCCCACTGGCATCTGGCGTTGGGGCCCTGTGCCTGCTGGTCAATAAGACCGACGTCGGCGCCGTGCTGTGGCTCGCCGCTGCCGTGTTCTTCACCGCCGTCAACGTTGTCGTTGTGCATCGTCAGCGGGCCGCGCACACCCTGCTGCTGCTCGGGGGGGCTTTGGCGTGGTTGATTGGCTGCGTGCTGTTTTTGCGCCGGCCTGGCGACGCTGCCAGCCTGCCCTGGTGGTTCGCCTTTCTGGTCATGACCATTGCTGCAGAACGCCTGGAGATGACGCGGCTGATGCGCAGGCGCCCTGGTGCCAACGCATCGCTTTGGCTGCTGCTGGGGTTGATGGCACTGGGCGCTGCGTTGACGAGTTTTTCGGTGCGCGTAGGCGGCGTGTTGTACGGCCTGTCGCTGCTGCTCCTGGCGCTGTGGCTGGGAGTGTTCGACATCGCACGCCGCACGGTGTTTGCCCACGGGCTGGCCCGCTACATGGCCGTGTGTCTGCTCGGGGGCTACGCCTGGCTTGCGGTTGCTGGCTGGGCCTGGACGGGCACCACGCTCGGTTTGCCCCTGCGAGACATGGCCCTGCATGCACTCGGGCTGGGCTTCATTGTGAGCATGATGCTGGGGCATGCCCCGGTCATCCTTCCTGCCATTGCACGCATCAAAATTGAATTCGGTAAGTTCTTCTACCTGCCCTTGGTGGCCTTGCACCTGTCACTGATCGTGCGCCTGGTCTGGGGTCTGGATGACCCGCACTGGCGCGCCACGGGGGCGCTGCTAAACACGGGTGCCATGGCGCTTTTTGCCGCCACCATGCTGGGGGGAGCGCTGTTGTGGCGAGTGCGTCACGCGCGTGCGGGCAACGACGGCGAATAAACACGACCAGCACGACACCACACTCCACTCCCGCTGCAAGCTCCCCCCTTAAAAAGCGCAGTCTTCACGCCCCCACCAGGCTGTTGATCTGCGCTTGTTTGCGTGACATGTCGTCATCAGAGTCGGCAAACCTCGCAGCAATGGCTCGAAACGATTCCTGCAGCTCCACAAACGCGTCGGTGATGTCGGGATCGAAATGAACGCCCCGCCCCTCTTGAATGATGGCCACCGCTTGTTCGTGGGGAACACTGTTTTTGTAGACCCGGCGGCTGATGAGCGCGTCGTACACATCGGCCACCGCCATCAGCCGCGCAGACAGAGGGATCGCCTCCCCCGCCAGCCCTTGTGGGTAGCCAGAGCCGTCCCACTTTTCCTGGTGTGACAACGCAATCTCTTTGGCGGTGGACAGAAACTCCACTGGCATGCCCAACTGGATTTCCGCATGCTCGATGGCATCCCGGCCCAGGGTGGTGTGGGTTTTCATGATCTCAAACTCTTCCGGGGTCAGGCGCCCCGGTTTGAGCAGGATGCGGTCAGGGATGCCCACTTTGCCGATGTCATGCAGGGGAGCCGACTTGAACAGCATCTGGATGTAGTTGTCCGTCAACACGCTCGCGAACCGAGGGTGCGTGCGCAGTTTTTCTGCCAGCGCCTTGACGTAGTGCTGCGTGCGGCGAATGTGGTTTCCGGTGTCCAGGTCACGGGTTTCCGCCAGGGTGGCCATGGCCAGGATGGTGACGTCCTGGATGGCGAGCACCTCGCGGGTGCGCTTGCTCACCTCGGCTTCCAAAAAATCGCTCTTGTCCCGCAAAAAGTCTGCATGGGCCTTGAGTGCCAGATGGATCTTGACCCGCGCCAGCACCACGGGTGGGCTGATGGGCTTGGTGATGTAATCCACCGCCCCCAGTTCCAGCCCCCGCTTTTCATCTTCCACATCGGCCTTGGCGGTCAGAAAAACCACCGGGATGTCGCGCGTAGCAGCGTCTGCCTTGAGCCTTCGGCAGACCTCGTAGCCATCCATGACCGGCATCATGATGTCCAGCAGGATCAGATCGGGCTGCGGCTGCATGGCCGCCAGTTTCAACGCCCGCTCGCCCCCATTGGCCAACTGAACCTGGTAGTCCTTGCGGAGCAACTCCCGCATCAGCGACAGGTTGTCAGGTGTGTCGTCCACGACCAGAATCGTCGGCTTCACAACCCCTTCGATGGGATATGACATGCGGGGGGCGTCCTAGGTAGTGCTTGGGTTAAAACATTTTGCAACAAAGCGACTTTCCGCCAAAAGCTATTTTTCACTATCGCCACCCCGCCACACTCTGTCGGTGGCATGCGCCAGCCCTCCGGCGTCAAGCGCCAAGGCGCCGTGAAAGTCCCCTCATCCCCGTGCCCGTAGCAATGCCAGAGCCGCTTCGAAGTCGAAGTTGTTGACGTGATCAAAAATCTGGCCCCATCGTTCCGGGTAAGCCGCGCGCCAAAGATCGGCATGCTGCTCACACAGGTCCAGCGCCGCAGAGTCACCCCGGTCCAGCAGTTCGGCCAGCTGCTTACGCAGGGCCGCCAGTTTCCCGGCATCCACCGCCACGGCAGGCGATGAGGCCACAGCCTCGTCACCCAGCAGACCATGCAACGCAGCCACCACCGGCTGCAGGGCGTCGAGCGCCTGGTGCAGCAAGGATTCAATCTGATCAGGTGCAGCCCGCTGCTGGCAGGCGCGTTCCAGGGCTTCCGCAGCCTCCTTCACCTCTTTGGCGCCAATAGTGCCCGCCGTTCCTCGCAGCGTGTGGGCGCAACGCTCAGCCTCTGACGGGTCGGCTGAGGCCAGCGCCTCGGCAAAGAGCCTGGCAAAGTCCTTTTGACCATCGTAGAACTTGCGCAGCAAGCGGCGGTACAGGGCCTCGTTGCCCATGGCAGTCGCCAAGCCAGCGCGCACATCCACCCCTGGCACAGATATATCATCAAATTGGCCTCTAGCGCCCGCCCCCAAAGCGCCACTAGCTACCGAATTCATAGCAATCGTTTCAGCCTGCAACGCCCGCTTCGGGTGAATCCACCTGGCCATGGTGCCAAACATGGTCTCCAGGTTCAGGGGCTTGGCAATATGGTCGTTCATGCCCGCATTCAGCACCTTTTCCTTGTCGCCCGCCATGGCGTTGGCCGTCAGGGCAATGATGGGCAGGCTGTGGAAGGCGGGGTTCTTGCGAATCTCCCGCGTGGCGGTGTAGCCGTCCATCACGGGCATCTGGCAGTCCATCAGCACCCCGTCAAAGTTCGGGTCTTGGGCCAGGATGCTCAAGGCTTCCTGGCCGTGGTTGGCCAGCACCACGGTCATGCCCGCCTCGCTGAGTAACTCCATGGCCAGCTCCTGGTTCATGTCATTGTCTTCCACCAGCAAGATGCGGGCACCGCGCAACGCTTGGGTCGCTTCGGCGTAACTGTCCGCGCGCACCCCCTTGCGAGTGCCCACCGCATGGCCTTTGCCCAGCGACTCACCAATCGCCTCCAGCAAGGTCGATGGCGTCACGGGCTTGGTCAGCACGGCCTGCAGCACCACCCCCCGCTCGCTGGCACTCACCATCGCATCGTCACGCCCGTAGGCCGTCGCCATGATGACGGTGGGCACGGTGTTGAGCTGCTCGTTGCGCAGTTGGCGCACGGTTTCCACCCCGTCCATGCTGGGCATTTTCCAGTCCATCAGCACCAGCTCGTAAGGGCGGGGGGTTTTGTCTGCCGCCGCGATCAGCCGCAGGGCTTCGGCGCCGTTCCATGCCACGTCTACGTCCAGCCCAAAGGTCTTGGCCATGCTGGCCAGGATCTCACGCGCCGAGGCGTTGTCGTCCACCAGCAACATGCGCACGCCCTGCAATTCGTCGGCCCTGAACATGCGCCGCACCTGGGGTTGGGCCTGAGTACCAAAGCGGGCCTGGAAATGGAAGGTAGAGCCCATGCCCGGCACGCTCTCGACCCAGATGCGCCCGCCCATGGCCTCCACCAGGCTCTTGGAGATGGCTAGGCCCAGACCCGTGCCGCCGTACTTTCGCGTGGTGGACGAGTCGGCCTGGGTGAAGCTCTGGAACAGCTTGCCGCACTGCTCCGGGGTCATGCCAATGCCTGTGTCGCGAACCCAGAAGTGCAGGTCTACTCCGCCCTCGTGCTCACCCATCTTGGCCACGCCAACGATGATCTCGCCGCGGTCCGTGAACTTGGCGGCATTGCTGCCCAGGTTGATCAACACCTGGCCCAGCCGCAGTGGGTCGCCGACCAGGGAGGTGGGCACATCGGGGGCCGAGTCAAACAGCAGCTCGAGGCCTTTGTCCTCGGCCTTCAGGCTGAGCACGCTGGCCAGGTTCTCCAGCACATCGTCCAGATGGAAATCGACGGTCTCCAGACTCATCTTGCCGGCTTCAATCTTGGAGAAGTCCAGGATGTCGTTGATGATGCCCAGCAGGATTTCACCCGAGCGGCACACTTTTTCAATGTAGTTGCGCTGGCGCTTGTCCAGGTCGGTCTTCAGCACCAGGTGGCTCATGCCGATGATGGCGTTCATGGGCGTGCGGATCTCATGGCTCATGTTGGCCAGGAAATCGCTCTTGCTGCGGTTGGCAGACTCCGCCAGCGCATGCGCCTTCTTGATTTCTTCGATGGCCGCCCGCTCCAGAGAAATGTCTTCCACGATACAGACCAGATCTTGCGAAATCTCGCCCGTCTCCACGGCTCGCGCGGACAGGCGTGCCCAGAAATGGGTGCCATCCTTGCGCACCAGTTCGCGCTCCGCTACGTGAACCTGGCCCAGGTCAGCGCGGCCGTATACCTCTTCGCCAGCTTTCATGTAGGCCGCTTCTGTGGGGTACCACATGCGTACATTGCAGCCGATTTGCGCCCCCGCCGGATAGCCCATCATTTCGTCCAGCATCCGGTTGCAGCGCAGAATGGTCCGGTCGCGCATCAAGACAATGCCCACGCTGGCGGCTTCAAACAAGGCGCTTTGCTCGCGCAACGCCGCCCCCAGCTCCTGAGTGCGCAGGGCCACCAACTCTTCCAGGTGCTGGCGATGGCGCTCCAGCTCATCGCTCATGCGCTTCTTCTCGGTGATGTCTTCCTTGATGGCGAGATAGTGGGTAACGCGGCCGCCCGGCTGGTGAATGGGCGCAATGGTGGCGAACTCCACGTACTCGCTGCCATCCTTGCGGCGATTGATCAGCTCACCACGCCAGATCTCGCCCCGGGTCAGCGCAGCCCACATGGCGTCGTGGGTCGCCTTGGGCGTATGGCCTGACTTGAGCACGCGGGGGTTCAGGCCGATGGCTTCGCTGCGGCTGTAGCCGGTGTTGCGCTCAAACGCTTCGTTGACGTATTCAATGCGTGCGTCAGTGTTGGTGATGACGATGCTTTCAGGGCTTTGCTCCACCGCCAGTACCAGCTTGCGCAACTGCTCTTCCTGCTGGCGCTTGGCGGTAATGTCTTCCTTGATCGCCACATAGTGCGAGACGCGCCCATCAGCCTGAATCAGGGGCACGATGATGGCCATTTCGATGTGCTCTACACCATCGCGCGCATGGTTGACGAATTCACCCACCCAGGTCTTGCCGCCCAACAAGGTCTGCCACATGTCCTCGTAGGTCTCCACGGGCGTCTTGCCGGACTTGAGCAGCCGCGGGTTTTGGCCGAGCACTTCCTCACGGGAAAAACCGGTGTTGCGCACAAAGGCGTCATTGACGTACTCGATGTTCGCATCCAGGTCGGTCACGATGATGGAGTTCGGACTCTGCTCCACCACCAGAGACAACTTTTGCAACTGAGCAAGGTTGGCCGTGAAGGCTTCACGCGTGCGCAGGGTGCGGATGCCAAAGGACAAATCGCTCGCCATCTCGCTCAGCAGCTCCACCTCCGCGTCGCTGAAGGCATCGCTTTCTTGGGCATGCAAGCACAGCGCACCAATGCATTGCCCACCGTCCACCAGCAGTGGCAGCGCAATGGCGGCTCCATACCCACGCTGCAATGCGGCTTCTCGCCACGGAGCCAATGCGGGGTTGGTGAGCACATCACGCGTGACCACCGTGCGGCGCTCACGAATGGCCGTCCCGGTGGTACCTCGGCCCTGCGGCACATCCGCCCAGGAGATGCGCGCGGTGGCCAGGTAGTCGTCGTCAAAACCGTGGCTGGCCACGGGTCGCACGGTGCGTTCCTCGTCGTTCTCCGCAGCCCCCACCCAGGCCATCCGATAGCCGCCCACCTCCACCGCCAGGCGACAAATGCCCTGCATGAGTTGGTTTTCATGCTCCGCATGGATCAACAACTGCCCACACTGCCGCGCCGTGCGCAAGGCGCGATCGGTCTGTTCCAGCTCTCTCTCCGTGTGGCGGCGTTCAATGAAATTGGCAATGCGTTTGGCGATGGCCTCAAGCAAAGAGCGCTCTTCGGCAAGGAACGACTCACCCGCATCCGGGGGTACACCGGCCAGATAGGTCACACCTACCCGCCCAGAGCGATCCCCTGCCCCGCTGAAGTCCACCCCAAAGTTCTCTCCTGGCGCACTGCGGCCGTAGCGGCGGCCCTGGTAATCAATCCAGCCCACAGCCAGTTCCGGGTATCGCATCGCTTGAGGCAGGCGCTGCGCTACCGCCTCCAGCATCTCGTTCAGATCATGCTTGGGGTCTTCCGTGAGGTTCATCACGTCGTACAGGCACGTCATTTCCTTCATGCGCTCGCGCAGTTCGCTCTGCGACTTGCGGTAGGCCAGGCTGGTGTCTCGAAAGGCCAGCACCGCGTGTGCCAAGCTGCTCCACAGCTTGAACTTGTAGCTGGCCATGGCCTGGACGCTGGGCAACGAGGAAGGGTTGACCACGCCTTGGGCCAACGACTCCAATGTGGCGGTGAGCATGGACATGCGGGCGCTCAACCGCACCACCAGAAGCACCCAGGCGACCATCATGGACAGCAGCAACGCAGCCCCCACCAAGGCGTTGCGAACCGCATGCGTCTGGAACTTTTCTTCCCTGGCCTCGCTGCGCTGGTCTGCGAGCTCGCCCACCAAGATGGCGATGGCGCGCGATTTCTGTGAAAAATTCAGATGACTCAGCGTAGCCCGGTAGGCGTGGCGCATCGCGTTGGGCGGGTCGATGGTGGCCAGGTCCGTCGCCTGGACCAGCGCGTTGCGGTACTCGGTGAAGTCCCGCTGCAGGGCCCGCAGGTTCTCTTCCCCTACCGCCGGCTTGAGGCTGGGAAGCTGCTGCTCCAACGCCGCCAGCCGGTTGATGAGCTGGGAGTGAAATCGGTAAACCCCCGCCTCGTCCACCTGGCCCGAGGCAGCCTTCTCCAGCAGATCGACGACCTGGTCCTGGACGGTGGCGATCTCTTTATTGAAATTGCGAGTG
>ERZ650302.201-NODE-201-length-30754-cov-12.165836_pt1 | contig 30754 bp, 26 predicted proteins | sample MGYA00376238_ERZ650302 | MGnify/ENA primary metagenome ERZ650302 (study PRJEB26733, sample SAMN07839298) | wastewater metagenome | biome: urban; feature: wastewater treatment plant; material: waste water | place: USA: North Carolina | collected 2016-04-28 ... | reverse complement strand
GATTAGGTGCTCGTCTAGGACGCTATGATTAATCCAGTTTTCAGCACTGAATAATTTAACATTAATTTGGTTGCTTTTTTCAGGCGTATACTTTATTTCACCATTTTCAAAAATAAGATTTAAATGCAAGCCTTTAGGTTCATCTTTTTCAACCTTGCTGGCTTTAATCTTAAAGATGCATCCATTTACTCCTACTCCAAAAATATATCCATTATCATCAACACTTACTAAGCCTCCAGCTTTCTCTTTGACAGCAGTACCTTTTGATACGCGAACTGATTCATATAAAACATCTTGTTTTGAGATGTAAGTAAATAAGTCAATTAGGTGACATGATAAATCACCGAGTGCTCCGCTGCTTGCGTTTTGATCTGCAGTATCGCGCCAAGTTAAATGTTTTCTCCTGAGTGCTGAATCTTTATTGAAACTTGCATAGAAATAGTTGATTTTACCAAATTCATAAATTCCTATTATATTAATAATAGCCTCAATTAACTTGTTATATCTATAATTAAATGAAATGATACTTTTTTTATTAGCAACTTCGCATATCCTATATGCAGAATCAATATTTGTTGATAATGGTTTTTCACATACGATTGGAATATCCTTCAGAGTGCTGATTTCTTTTATGATCATCTCATGGGTGTGATTGGGTGTGCATATAATTATTCCATCAGATTGTTCAACGATCTCGCTAATATTGTTTTTTATGAAAATAGGTTTTGATGATACTTCTGATGCAGAATGAACATTGTTTTCATTTGTATCGTACAATAAAATAGATGCTACAATATTAATTTTTGATAAGGCTTTAATATGAGCTTTCGCTATGTTTCCGCATCCAATGATACCAATAATCATGATGTGATTCCTCTGACAACATCTAGTATTCCAAAACAGTATTTATTATCTAAAACATTGGGGAACAATATTTTTGCTGAGTTATCGGCATTATTAACTAAATAACCATTTCCTGCTTGTTTAAGCATTGGGAGATCATTGCAACTATCGCCAATGGCATGAATGACATCTGATTTTACAGATAGTTCTTTCGTCAGAAATAAAATGGTTTCATCTTTCCCACAACACATTGGAATAAATTCAACATCAAAGCAATTTTCTGGATCTCCAGCAGCTGGATTACATTTTGTGAACATAACTTTTATTCCTGATTCGTTTGCTATTTCATTTATTAATTTAAAATCCAATGTTGTAGTCTCACTGTCTTCATAATAGAAGCTATATTTATAATGTCCTTGATAGTCATCAGACTGTCTGATTAAATCAATGTTGTTATTGTTTATCTCTTTTAATATTTTTTCTATTTTATCTGAATTAAATCCAGATTTTTCAATTTGATTTTTCCATGATTTAGAAAGTACAGGCACTCCATTATCGATCCAATAGAACTCTGTTCCTAGACTACAGCATATGAAATGAGGTGCCTTGGATATATATCCATCTGATTTTTTGATAATTGATTTTAAATTTGAACCGGTAATCCATCCAATCATTATTCCAAATTCAGAGCATTTGGTTATTAAATGTTGCTCTAACTCATTTATGCCACTATTTATTTTATTTTCATTTGAAAATGGAATATAAGTTTCATCAACATCACAACACACGACGTGATTTATATTATTTGGCAATGGAAATGTATCAACGAGAAATCTATTTGAAGAAGTCATGTATAACCTCAATTATTTTATCTTGCTCATAAATAGACATATGGTTATGTAGTGGTATATGCACCAAAGAAGAGTGAAGTTGCTCTGATTTTTCAAACTGAATTGGCTCTAGGTAATTCTTTGCGTAATCAGTTTCATGCTTGTGAGACAATACTGGATAATAAACATCAAACTCGATGTTTCTTTTTTTTGCGAATTCCACTAATTGGTCTCTTTTGTTTTCGTCTACAATTAAAGGGAATAAATGCCAAGTGTTTTCTATTGTTTCTATAGGTAATTTAAATTTATTTTCATTTAGTTTTTTTAGTTCTTTAAGATATCTATGAGCTAAATATGTTCGTTTAATTGCATTATGTTCAAAATAGTTAATTTTTGAATGTAAAGTTGCTGCTTGGAGATTGTCCATGCGGCAATTATATCCCCAATTAATGGATTTTATATTTTTTTTCCCTTCAAAAAAACCATGATAAGATATCTGTCTTGATCTACTATATCCTTCATCTGAGTTTGTCAAAATTGCGCCTGACTTTCCGAAACTGCCAATGTTTTTAAATGGATTAAAACTTAAAAATAAAAAGTCACAATGTTTGATTATATCAGTAACTCCAAAACATTGAGCCGCATCTATTAATGTTTTTATATTATATTTTTTTGCTAAAGCAAAAACATCTCTGATATTTTTAGTTGAACCGTACAAACAAACAGGCAAAACAGCTTTAGTTCTCTTGGTGATTAATCGTTCAATTTCTGATGGTATTATATTAAAGGACTCATCAATGTTAGCATAAACAGGTGAGGCTCCAATTGAGAATATTGCGTTCTCAGTTGCTGCAAATGAATTTAGTGGAACAATAACTTCATCGCCGGCTTTAATTCCAGCTGCTATTAAACCTATCTTTATTGCATCAGTTCCGCTGCTTGTTGCTATGCAATACTTGGCTGTGTAGTATTCTTTGATTATATTTTCTACGAGTTGTATGTATGGACCACTTGTGAAATTTCCACTATCTACAACATCATTAATAACTTTTAAGCATAACCCTTTTTCGTCAATAGAATTTAATCTATCTAATGGCAAAAACTTTATTGAATCATGATTGTATTGTGATTCATTATTAATTAGATTGATTATTTTGTCGTGTGAATATGGTTGATTTTCTAATTCTATTGAATCTGATTTATATTCGATAAAATTATTTATAAGGATATTTATTTCTTTAATACACTTCACGATTGAGTCTCCTTTTTATATCCAAATGGAGCGTACTTCAAGTTGGGACTCGGGCGCATCATTTTTATAACGATTTTGTAACATGTATCACATTTATATCTTTGTGCGTGTTTACAGTAAAGTCACGTCATGGTTGTTGATTCGAGTTTTTTACTTGCCTGATAACTATGATAACTCTTTGTTTTCATAGAGTTAAAATTAGAGCGATTGGTTATTCGGTACGAAGTGTCATGGATAGGATCTGTACTACAAATTTTTACATCAATTTCACAACAACAAACATCAAAGTATTTTCTGCTAAGCGGTATTAAAAATAGGCATTGGTTCAATTCTCATCTCATAAACGATGGAGAACTTATCATTTAGCGTTACTATAATGGCTGGCTTTATAAGGTGAGACTTTCATTTTATCTATCTGAGTGTGATGCTATTCTCTCCATCTTGATTAATTTCAGTTCCCATATTATTGTTCCAATGTGGTAACCATAGGAACTTGTCTGCTATTTTTACAGCAATCATATTTTCATTTTCTAAGCTGACATCCGTTTCAGATACACGAGTAATGACATGGGATGGTTGGTTGTGAAAATAAGAAAGTCCAACAGAAACCCATTGCATCAAAAAACCATCATCTTTTTTTGGTGTCTTGAGAAGTGAAATTAATTGATTTTCAATATGTTGTTTATGATTTATTTTCCGATGACGGATGTTTTTTATATTCATATTTAGACGGTATTTATCATTTACAAAGTTAATGAAACCGGTGATGGCTGCTCTCTGACCAGGTTTGCTGTTCAGATAATGTTGTAATTCGTCTTGCCCTGGGTGTGCCTGCTGTTCGTTTTGACAGGAAATAAAAAATGATATTGCTGGGCGAAGAGCAAGACGTATAGAACGTAGCGTGGTTTGTTGCTTTGAATATTTATCAAACAAATAAGATCTGTAACTATCTATCATTGTGAGAAAATTAGTTTTTAAACTGGATTGCTCTATCATCTTATTTATCTGCTGAATTTCGGATGTCTCTTTTTTACGAGTCGGGTCTATCTCAATACCGTATTCTGAGTGAAGCCAAGAAACGGGCTTTTTGGCACGACGTAATGATTCAATCCCAAATAATTCAACAAGTTGTTCCGATGATGGCAAATCCTCAAAGCTATTATCTAACTGAATAAAAAATAATAGATGCTTGTTGATGGTAATTGCCGCTTTTTGTGCGCCAGATTCTTTCAACAGCCACGCGCTGAATTGAGTGTAATAAGTCGCAAATAATTCATGTCGGAATGCGGCCTTGTTGAGTTCTACTCTCTTGCGAAAAGTATTGAGCCATGTGCATGTTTCACACAGTGTAACGCGTCCCGCAGGCATTTGATTATGACACTGAGTACAGTGTGTAGTTTTCGCTATTGAGCACAGAGAACAGATTTTTTTGCCATGAGTACCAACACCTGTGAGTTTACGATATCGGTGACACAGGGAACATGTTCCGTATGTTTCTTTATCGCATTGCTGGCATAACCATATAGTCTCAGTATTCCGTATTAGTTTGTGAAGATGGAGTACAGGACGTCCGCATTGTGAGCAGCAACGTAATGGTCGGAAGTAAATCGAGCAACTATTACATACAGGACCGTAAGATGTGATCTTTCCGATAGGCTTGTCGCTTCGGCCACAACGGATACATGGATGCCGATTGAGGCATTTAGCGCAGACAGCTGACCCATCTCGCACGGGTAATCGCGCAAATGAACCACAACCTGGGCAAATTCGTTTTTTAAACTCTCTGGCATAACAAGTGTCGCAATATCGCATATTTTTATAAATGCGATGTGCTTTTAAGATCGACCGCCCGCAATTATCGCATTCCATGAATGCCTTCCTTCATTGGCAATGATGAGTATGAATGCTATGAGACTTTTGCTGATTTTAGTTGAGTGCATAAACGTCGTTCATATTTTTCTCAACAAACGATTCCACATGCGAATGACAGCGTTTTTTGATTTAACCTGGACGATTGACTTGGATGATTGCTTTTTTCTACCTATTTGAGTTTGTGTGAGCCCTTCGGACTCGGAGATGTGGAGCATTTTTTCGATATTGAGAATAGATTTAGAAATATTGTATTTATCGGCGATCCCGATGATTTTATTGGGTGAATGATCCAGTAATTGAGATACATCGTTAAGTAAATTTGCCCGCTCTTCTGTCCGGCATAATTCAAACGCTAAACCATTTTCCGGATATCTGACAGATTCTGTATTTATCCCCAATTCGGAAAGAAAATGGTTTATCGGTTTGTCGTCTGAGCGGTAAGCATGCCGTATTAAATGGATATAATGACTGGCTAACGAGAACCATTGCGATAATGGGATTGCAGCCTGATTTAGTTCTGCATAGCCCTGAGCAATAAATGATTCGGCATTATTCTGAAAATTGATTGCGATCTTTTTGACGTTGAAGTCCGGTTTTATAGCCGATAGATCAAAGCCGCAGAGAGCACAGGCTGTCAAATGGCAATCTGGAAGGTTTAATCTGTGTGGTTGAATAGCGGAATGACATGCAGGGCATCGGTCAATCAGCATGCAGTGATGATTGGGGCAATAGATATACCAAGCTTTCCGCCAGCTACGCTGGTAATAGGCTGATTCAGCTTCCTCCAGACATAACGGACATATTTGTAATCCGCCTATATGTTTTCTGTTTCGAGAGCCTAACGATAATATCCATGCCGCAGTGTTATGGATGGTATCGTCCGTCCCACTAATTTGCTTGATCAATGGTTTCAATGTGGCATTAGTAAGGATATCTAACGGGATGTGCGCAATGGAAGACAGATGCGCCAGATGGGATAGGGATAAACTTCGGTCTATATCTGTCGTCCAGACTCGCTCTTCAGGCCAAAGACATCCCGTAAGTGTTAATGGGTCGCATCCATGCGCAAAAGCGATTCTCACCAGCCAGGATGAAAGCAGTTCATCTTTGAATAATGGCAAATGAAAAAGCCATTGAGCGTTAGCAGACAATTTCTCTGATGCCTTTTGTTGGCCTCACCCATGATTTACTTTCAACAATTTGTCTGTCGATTTGTTCTGTTCCGCTTTGTATTGCGGCTGTTGCACAGGCAATTAGTAATTTGTGTAGATCCCCTATATTGCCTGAAGAGATTGAATGGATCAGGCTTGCTAACTCCGGCTGAGATAATTTGGACGGTTTTTTCAACGGTAATACACGTTCAAAACTGGCTAATAGACGCTGGAATTCCTTATCCAATTTCCAGGATGGCAGTGTGATCACATCAAATCGACTGGCATGTTGTGGATCGGTATGCAGCACCCGAACCGCCTCAAGCGTTCCCACGGCCACAATCGGGATCGCCAGTTCATTACACAACAGTTTAATTGCATTCATTACTTGGCGTTGCTTAATGGCCGTGCCCGTCAATAACGAATGCATCTCATCAATGATCAACAATTTCACTTGGCAAGCACGCATCAGGTGAATGACCTGATAACGAAGTTTGGTTACCGGATCACTAATTCTGTACGGTGTGAAAAAGCGTTCGAGAATGGAAACGTATAATGCTTTTTCATCAGCTTCAGGCGGTGCCTCAGCGATGATAACCGGTTTGACCGGATCACTATTGTCATCTACATAGCCTTGACCACAGAGCTGATTAAACCGGTCAATAATGGTTGTTTTACCATTATTAGATTCACCGACAATAAGCAAATTTGGCATCCGTGGTCGTTTGGGTTTTTGCATTAAACCCTGAAGCGTATCCAAAATTGTTTGGGCTCTCTGATAACCAATCCAACGAGGTGCATCCAGAAAGGCGATCCGTTCTTGATCTGACAACAGCAGGATATGTTGGAAATCAGGGTGGATATGCTGATAGCTCATTATGCGATATCTCCGAAATCATCAATATCATCAAACGTTAAATCTGAACCGGCTTCTGACATTGATGCCGGTATGGACGAAGCCATAGGTGTTGTAGCGGGAAATGGCTTGGCTGGAGAAATGTTTCTTTCGTGTTCACGGCGGCGTTGAGCCTGACGTCGGGCTTTTTTAGTTTTTTCTTCTGACTGAGCAACGATGGAACGAAGTTCTGTAATGGCTCTCAGAACACGATGTTCATCCGCTTTGGAGTCGCCCATTTGCTTCATCGTTTCGCGGGCTTTGTTGTATTCCCACAGGCTCAAGGATGGTAATGCTTGATTTGAGAATGGAATTTTAAAATAGCTTTTGATTTCCGGATCAAAAAACCAGACATGACTTATATCTCGAGGGTCTCGTCTGAATGTTAATTCATGTTTTTTATTGGTGTCTCTGTCTTTGGCATTGATCCATGGACGGAGTATTTCTGAATAATATCTAAGCCCATCAATGGTGACACCAAAGGCTTGTACTGTGCGACTGAATGCGGGCAGAAAATCGAGCTGAACGGTGAAGCCATCATTGGGTTTTGGTGGGAGTCCAGCCCCTTGAATTTCACTGTTACCGAAAATACCGATTTCCCATTTTTTAGCGGGTGACATCCCCAAGCTGGAATGTTTTCGTTGATGATAGACTTTGCAAATGAGCTTCACTAGCCATTCTTCAAACTCGGTTTTGGTCATGACCGCATGAGCTTCTGAGTCATAGCCATCCCGATCTTTGATGGAAGAATGGGTTGTTCCTGGCAATAAATGTATTTCTCTCAGAAACGTTCCGAGTAAACGTTCTATATGTCCGCCATATCGAGGTTGTCGTACCGGACGGAACTCAAGATTAACCCCATAATTCGTACATGACTGCCGGAAATTTCCTGCACGGAAATCAGGGCCATTATCAACATGGATCGTTCTCATCCATCCCCATACAGGCCAGTCGGCATCGACTTTGTGTAACAGAAGCCAGTCATCTTTGGGGATAACGGAGTGTGCGACACACATCGCAACGGAGGTTTCAGACGGGGGATCGAAAGATAAGTAATAACCAGTCACCATTCGACTGTGAACATCAATCGCTAAGGTGATCCAGGGGCGTCCGACAGGCTTACGGTAAATGTCATCAACTAGGATGATATCAGCCGGAGTGTGGTCGATTTGGATCACCGAAAGAGGGTAGTCTGCATTAGGGAAAGAGCCTGCAGCAGGTAAAAATTTATTTTTGGCTTTTTCTTTATAGCCTCGATAACGGAGTTGGTCTTTTTCTGCCACTCGTGAGATCCGATATCGGATGGCTGAAGGACTAGGTGCAGGGATTTCCTTTTCGTTGCATACCCTCAGTACTTCAATAACGGTCTGACTGGGCGTAGCTCTTTGGTTAGTGAGATAAAAATCCTGGATCACATTTTCAATGATTTCGACGGTTTCTGTCGGTAAACGAGATTTTCCTTCCGACCAGCCACGCTGCATCGGTAATAATGCTGAAGTAGATCCATATCCTCTGTAACGTTTTAGCCAACGATAGAGGGTGGCAGGATTCACATCAATTTCTTTAGCCCGAGCTTCAACATCTTTACGTCCCGCGAAAGGGTTATTAATCAGAGGTTGGATAGCAGCGAATCTGGTTTCGGCTATTTTCCACTGAGTATCAGCGATTTCATGCAGATCAACATAACTGTTCTTGCTTTCAGGATCAGTGATAGAGCGAAGTTCATTGATGCGTAATTGTTGGTGTCTGCCAGTTTCAACGCTAACGCCAATGACTGATTCAAAATCGAGTACCTGTTCGATACGATACGTTTGATTTCGGCATTCAACATAATTGCCAACATTAATCACAACAGACTTTCTGACTGGCTCAAATGCTTCGTTAAGAGGATCAGAATTGGAGAAGTTATTCATGATTTGCCACCCATAATTCTGTTGATTCGCTTAGCGGTCTGGATATATCGCAGTCAATCTGGCGAGAAGCAAGTAAATGCCAGATGTGCGCTAAGCCTTCTGTTCGATATAACCCTGTGAAATGTCGGCTGAGGAGGAAATCTATAGATGCGGAGCCCATTTGCCTGAGATTATTTAATATCCATGCTGATTCTTCGACTGGAAAACGTAATCGTTTATAACGTTCAAGAAACATAATGTTCCTGAGAGTCTGGTCGCGGATGCGGGATTCATCATAGATGTGAAAGCACCAGCCCTGTTGCTGGGCATAACCCCAGGCTGCTTTCCATTTTGGCAGCCATTTTCTCCAGTTTTTTCGCCATTCTTGTTCTGGTTTTACTTCTACCAGCATGGGTTTTGGATAAGAGGAATAATCAAGTTTACCTAGACGGTAATAGACCAGGAAATCAGGCGTATAGGTATAGGACTGGTTGCCGAGAGAAAAAGGGATTTCGACAGGCTGAGGGATCATATCCAGTACCGAATGATAGAACTCATGCTTGATAATAAAATCCCGCTCAAGGGTCGATTCGAATTGAATAGATGTTTCTGAACGAAAAGCATAAGAGCCGGAAACGCTTCTGCGTGTAGGGCCAATCCGCCTTTTTTGTGATGGTTCAACTTTGTCGCAGCTATTTCTGTTCATCCTGAGCCTCGTCGCAGCTATTACCATAAGAATTGTCGCATCTATTTATAAAGTTTGATGCTGAAACCCTTATTTCACCGTTAAGATTGTCGCATTTATTTCTACATCTTACAGCGGCAGTAAACCGCGTCCTGGCGAAATTTCGTTAGCCCATAATGGCATTTTGTTTTTAGATGAACTGACGCAGTTTGAAAAGCGCACACTTGATGCGCTGCGAGAACCGTTGGAAACTGGCCTGATCACCATATCCCGTGCCGCGCGGCAGATGGAGTTTCCTGCGCGTTTTCAGCTGATTGCCGCCATGAACCCCAGCCCCTGCGGGCATCTTGACGACCAGCAGCGTGCCAGCCCCGATCAGGTGTTGCGTTATCTGGGCAAGCTCTCTGGCCCGTTCCTCGATCGCTTTGATCTGACGGTCGAAATTCCGCTGTTACCCAAAGGTAGTTTAAGTCAAAAAGCCGAACGTGGTGAAAGCAGTGCCGATATTAAAACGCGCGTGATCGCCACTCGTGAACGGCAACTGGCGCGCAGCGGAAAACTGAATGCCATGCTGAGCAGTCGCGAGATTGAGCGTGATTGTGCATTATTAACCGACGATGCGCAGTTTCTGGAAAACGCGATCCACAAGTTAGGCTTGTCGCTGCGGGCGTGGCATAAGCTGTTGAAGGTATCACGCACTATCGCCGATATTGCAAATGAGCCGCAAATTCAGCGCCAGCATCTGGCGGAAGCTCTCGGCTATCGCGCAATGGATCGGCTGTTTCAACGGTTGAAAACAGCGCGGTTCTAGCACACCAAATAAGTTTTTATTGTGAGACGAGAGAACCAATGCGGTCTTGAATATTAAAAATCCGATTTCGCCCGGCGTTCTTAGCTGCATACAGCGCTTTATCGGCAAAACTGAGCAAAACATCGATATTGTCATCTTTTGACATGAGCGACGTGATACCGATCGAGACAGTGATGCTGAGCGGCAAGCCATGGCCTAAGGAAATTTTTGCGTCAGCAATCGCTTGGCGTAAGCGTTCGGCCACTCGGATAGCTTCTTGCTCAGTGGTTTCTGGCAACAGGATGGCAAATTCCTCCCCCCCCACACGGCCAATAATATCGACCATGCGCAATGTGTCTCGGCATATCTCTGCCAGTTTTTGCAGTACAAGATCGCCGACCTTGTGGCCATGCGTATCATTGATCTTTTTAAAGTGATCCACATCCATCATAAAAATAGACAACGTGCCACCGTAGCGAACCACCCGTCTCAGTTCGAGTTCAGCTTGCTGCATAAAATGGCCGCGATTATTAAAACCGGTCAGGTGGTCTGTGTGGGCTTGGTGTACCAGTTCAAGCTCAACCGCTTTTTGTGCGGTAATATCAGTGTGGATACCGCTCATTCTGAGAGGCTTGTGCTCTGTGGTCCAGGCGGTAAATTTGCCGATAGAGCGGATCCAGGCCCATTCACCGTCCTTTTTTCGTCGACGATATTCCACCGTGATTGGCTCTCCATTTGCCAGACATTTACGGTAAGTCTTCATCACGCGTGAGCGATCTTCGGGATGAATACTTGTTTCCCAGACCTGTAAACTGCTGGTAAATTCGTCAGGCTCGTAGCCCAGTATTTTGGCATATTCAGGGCTGACAGAAATGGCGCCAGTCTGGACGTTGATGTCAAACCAAGCCTGATTTGCGGCACCCAGTGCAAGTCGCAGACGTTCTTCGCTTTCACTGAGAATAATTTGCGTCTTATTCAAACGACGATTCAGGCGTTGCAGGTAATACGTGATGGCAGAAACGACCGTTAATATGATCAATACGGCAATCAGGAGTGGGAATACCCATGCGGGAGCCTGTTTGGGGCCTGGATCGTAGATGAAACCATCCAATTTGTAACCTGGCTTGATCAGCCCTGCGTTGACGAAGGAGTCGGCTATGTGCTGCCAACGACCTTGATTCATATGGCCAATTTCGATTAAGTTGGGAAAGATCAGCTTACGCATTTCGGCAGCTTCAAACTCCAGATGTTCCCTCGTTTTCTCGACATGGTATTTCTCAAGCAATAGCGTGATGATTTCATCAGGATGATCCATGGCGTAACGCCAGCCTTTGAGCGAGGCTCGTCGCATTGCTTCGACACGGTTTGGATGATCACGTAATTCTGCTTCCGAGGTGAACAGAATGTCGCTGTAGAAATCGATCCGGTAAGTAGACGGGTCAATGATGTTATAAGCGACATTGTGTTGTTTCAGGAAATACGGCTCATTGGTGGTGTAGGAGTTGAAGGCATCAACCTTGCCGGATATCAAATCGTTGATATTGTAGCTGCTGGGTATGATCTGAACTTGTGAAGGAGAAACACCTTCACTCATGAACATGCTGAGAAAATCGGCATCTTTCGTCATATTCATGAGCATGACTTTTTTGCCCATGAGGTCGTGCACGGACTCGATACCCGAATCCCGGCGCGTCAATAATACCGATGGTGAGTGCTGAAATATTGCGGCAAGGGCACCAGCGGTTTTCCCAATAGGCGTTGATACAATACCTCACTATTGCTTTCTGCATATTGAGTGTGGCCGGCCAGCACTTCAGGTACCGGCTGATGGTCTGGATCGCCAGCGTGGATGCGGACATCCAGACCTTCTTCTTTATAAAACCCTTTTTCCAGCGCGGCATAGTAGCCGGCAAATTGGAATTGATGATGCCAGCGCAATTGCAGGTCGACGACTTCGGCGGCATGCACCTGTGTAGCGATAACCATCCCCGCAGAAAGGAATGCAAACATGCGCAAAATAACGCTCCGGCTAATAAAGCCAAAGCGGAGTGATGCGCTATTTATCCTGCGTTGATGATCGAACACTATGCGCTCCTATCCATAGGTTTTAACGCCCGGAGATGACGTTAATAACCGCAGACCACACTGCGACAGCAGTACACAACATACATTAACAATCGATTCTACCAACTCTGTGTAGTTCAAAAATATACAGTAAGTTATAGCGTTAGCTAGGTTTATGTCATTTTTTGTGCTTTTTTGAAAGAAGATCTCAAACTCGATTATCTGCGGGCAGCCCTGTGTATGCTCGGTGCTATGTTTTTTATTTCTTGCTTATTATTACCGCACTAGGGTGGTGATTAGATTTCAGCCAGATGGCCTTTCCAGCGGGTTTTTGATTCTCTTGGCTCAGTCGAGCCAAGAGCACGAAAATCAATCAAGGAAATCGCTGACTTCTTTTTTTTCATATTTGGCTAATGTCAGCCAAGGGCGTGGCATGGTGCCCGACGTTACGGGTTCAATCTGCATCTGGTAATGATGGAAACCATTTTTGGCTTTCTTCTCCAGTGACAGCGGGATCTGCAGTGTATCTGACCACAACAGTGTCAGCTCTGAGTCTTTATTTTCCTGTTTATACCAGTGCGCACCTGCTGGCGCAGGTTTGTCCAGCCGGGTCATTTTCTGCAGCGCTGTCGGTTTGAAAATGTGGGAATGCAACGTCCAGTCAGGTACAAAATTGGCTTGTCCATATTCTCCGGGTGGATAATAGACAATTGCTTTGTGCACCGGATCGACGTAGTTCAGCGTCAGAGAGCCATCGGTGTTATGGACCAGCCATTGTGCGGCGGTCTGATAATTGAAATGTTCGTGCGGTGCCTGCATTTCATTATGTTCATTGTGTTCTACTTCGGCGCGGATGCCTTCCGGGATCAGCCGTTCACTCCAGATCGTCTGGCCATCGCGGATCCAGCGGTCTTGATAGTTCAGTGTTTTGACCACGCCTTCTTCGGTGGTTTCGGTCGTGGTGTAGTGAATGACCGCATCGACTGGCGGCAATTCACCGGCACTGCTTAGCATGGGGATGCTGAGCAACGCCAGAACAATAAGGGTGTAACGCATAAAGACTCCTTGTTCAGGGCGAGAGGGATAATACCGCCAACGGGTATTATCCCTGCGCGATTCGGTTGTGACTTAATAACCCGCGGCTGCTTTTACCAGTGAAAAGACGTTGGTATTTTCCATCGTGCCTTTGAAGCTGCTGGAACCGGCACCATCGGCAAACAGCATCACATCACCACCACCGTGAGTTTCGGAGGATAAACGAATACCGGCTTCCTGCAGATAATCGTTGGCCTGTACCTGATCACTGGTCAGATCGGGACGCGTGGCCGGACGATTGCTGCCGTTACCAAACACCAGTGTGGTGTACGGGCGGCCATTGACATCGGTGGCTTGATTGCCGTCTTTATCGGTGACCAGACCGAGGATCGGATTGCCTTTTGCCGAGTAACCATTGATGGTCATGGTATGGTCATGGTCGGCAGTGACCACGATGAGGGTGTTGGTCAGATCGACCTTTGCCAGTGCCGTTTTGATCGCGTTATCAAATGCAACGGTGTCTTCCAGTGCTCGTTTGGCGTTAGTGCCGTGCAAGGCGTGGTCGATGCGGCCACCTTCCACCATCAGGAAATAGCCGTTGTCATTTTTTGACAACACATCAATGGCTTTAGATGTCATATCGGACAACGAAGGCTGTGTGCTGGCACTGTCAGCGACGCGATCTAATTCATAAGCCAGATGCGAGCTGGTGCTGAACAGGCCGATGAGCTTCGTGATGCTACTGCTGTCGATCGCTGCCAGAGCTGTTTTATTCGTGACATAGCTATAACCCTGTGTCTGCAGCTCTGCGGTCAAATCGCGGCCATCAGCCCGGCCTTTGGTGTTGCTGACCGAATAAGGCGTCCAGTGATTAGCGCCACCGCCCATCAATACGTCTACGCCATCGCCGAGTGCACTGTTAAAACCAGCACCACCAGGAACGGCTTGTGCGGCAATTTCATATTGCGTGTCGCGATGACAAATATGTGAATAGGTTGCCGCCGGCGTGGCATGGGTCAGCTCAGTCGTGGTGATAGCCCCCGTACCTTTGCCTTGTGCTTTTGCCAGTTCCAGCAGCGTGGTGGCGGCAGTGCCGTTACCAGTGGTGCAATTATTCACGGTTTTATTGCCGTGACTGTCTTTACCCGGTGCCACCGCCGTGGTATCTGCGCTCATCGAGATGACTTCATTGTTCATCTTCACGCCAGTCATGTAAGCTGCCATGGATGGTGCTGAGTCGGTCGTTTGGGCATCATTGGAATAGGTTTTGATGCGGGCTGTACGTGGTAATTCCTGCATTTGCAGGTTGCCTGCTTCGCCATATTGGTAAATACGAGCAGCGGTCAGGGTGGTTGGCCCCATGCCATCCCCGAGAAAGAAAATAACGTTTTTGGCCGGAGCGGCATAGGTCAGCGGGCTGGTTAATGCAGCGGCGATCGCACAGCTGAGTAATAATGGTTTCAACATGATTTTCTCCTGAATAGCTGATTACAAGCCAGCGATGGTTTTGACTTTGCCGAAGACTGCGGTGTTTTCGATCACCCCGTGAAAATCATCCGCGCCCATCCCCATGGCACCTAAAAAGACATCGGTGCCGCCATGTGTTTCGCTACCGGGAGTACCAACTTCGACAACCACTTCCTGACGGTAATCGTCTGCAGACACGCTCTCATCCGTCAATGCCGCTACGGTATTGCGGGTACCATCAACGCGATTAGAGCCATTACCAAAACCGATGATGGAATAAGGCATGCCATCGGCATCAACGCTGGCTTCACCAGCGGTAGCACCGGAATAGTTTTTTACCAGCCCCAATACGCCAGCCTGATTGTCAGTCGTTTTACCGGTGCGTTGCGCATAACCGTTTAACACCAATGTATGGTCATGATCAGCGGTCACCACAATCAGGGTATTTTTCAGCTCTGGATCAATGGTTTTCATTTTGGTGATAGCGGCGGCAATGGCGTTATCAAATGCCACGCTGTCTTGCAGGGCGCGTTTCGCGTTGGTGTCATGCAACGCATGGTCGATACGACCCCCTTCCACCATCAAAAAGAAACCATTTTTGTTGTTGCTGAGCACGTCGATGGCTTTTTCAGTCATCTCGGTTAGCGATGGTTCGGTGGTGGCGCTGTTTTTCTGACGATCTAAGTCATAAGACAGATGGCTATTGTTAAACAGGCCAATCAGTTTTTTGCTGTTGTCTGCCGCCGTCAGTTCGGTTTTGGTGCCAGCGTAGGTATAGCCTTTTGCCTGTAATTCAGTGATCAGATCCCGGCCATCGCTGCGTCCGCCGCTCAGATTGGCAGCCGAGAAAAATTGCTTGCGGCCACCACCGAGGATCACGTCAACACCGTCGGCCAGTTTGCTGTTAAAGCCAGTACCACCGGGAACCAGTTGCGCGGCAATGTCATTTTCCAGATCGCGGTTACAGATGTGGGCATAGGTCGCAGCTGGGGTGGCATGGGTAACGCGAGTGCTGGTAACGACGCCGGTGCCCCAGCTTTTGGCTTTGGCCAGCTCCAGTAAGGTAGTCATCGCAGAGCCTTTACTGGTACTGCAATCGTTTTCCTGCGTAGCTTCGGCGTTCATGGAGATAACGCCATTATTGCTTTTAACACCAGTCATGTAGGCTGACATGGATGGTGCCGAGTCGGTTACTTGCGAATCATTGGAATATGTTTTGATAAAGGCGGTTTCTGGCAGCGAATCAATGGTGGTGGTGCCATCTTCGCCGACAGAGTAAATGCGGGCGGCGGTGAGAGTGGTGATCCCCATGCCATCGCCTAAAAAGAACAGCACATGTTTCGGTGTTGATACCGTAGCGTTCTTTTGCGTTGAATTGTTGTCCAGATTGCATGCAGTCATCAGACAGCTGGCGGCCAGAACGGCAACCAGAGTGCTCATTTTATCCATTGCTCTTAACTCCGTGATCAGAATATCTGAGCAAAGCTAAATCTGGTTAATGACGGTTAAGTTGCATATTTATGGCGGTTTAGTGATCCGTCGCTGTTCTACTCGGTTTTTGAATCACTTTCTTTTTCCATCGGCTAGCGTTATAACGGCGGCGTTGTAACTACCGGAGTGTGACGTGAATCCCATTTTAACCAGTATGCTGTTACTGATGTGCAGCAACGTATTTATGACCTTCGCCTGGTATGGTCATCTGAAAGACATGAGTAGTAAGCCGTGGATCATTGCGGCCATCGTCAGCTGGGGCATTGCGCTGTTTGAATATCTGCTGCAAGTGCCAGCCAACCGGATTGGGCATAGTGCGCTGAGTGTGGGGCAGTTGAAAATTATGCAGGAAGTGATCGCGCTGGCAGTGTTTGTACCGTTCTCAGTGTTTTATCTGAAAGAAGCCGTTAAACTCGATTACCTGTGGGCGGCATTTTGTATGCTGGGTGCGGTATTTTTTATCTTCCGTGAAAAAATCATGAGTATGATCTGACCGATCGATGGGGAGTAGGTAATGCAACGTTTTGCTCGGTTGTATAGTGTATTGCTTGGTTTGAGTTGGTTACCTTTCTCCGTTTTTGCCTCAGCAGCTTTTCCGCCGTATTTAAGTTCCAAGACTCCTTATCAACCCCAGCAACAGATAGCAGATTATCAGTCGATACCTACCGGTTATCAGTTGGTGTTTACCGAGCTATTGGCGCGCCATGGTGCGCGCACGATGACGGGGGGTAAAAGTGATTTATTGAGTTACCAGCTCTGGCAGCAGGCACAAAAAAGTGGTGCGTTAACTGCGTTGGGTAAAACATTGGGGCCGCAACTGGCAGCGATGATCAAAGCCAATCAGGCGTTAGGTTATGGTCAACTGACGCAATTAGGGCGTGAAGAGCATCAACAGCTGGCAGGCCGACTCGTTTTACGTGATCAGTTGTTATTTCAACAAGCCATTGCTCAGGATCGGAAAATCAGTGTGCAAAGTTCCGGCAAGGGGCGGGCGGTCGATAGCGCGGAAAACTTTGTGCTCGGTCTCAAGCAGGCGCAGCCTGCATTAACGCCATTGTTACTGCCTCCAGAGGCCAACCCAATACAACTCTATTTTCATAAAAACGACAGCAGCAAACCTTATCGTAACTATCTGAAAAAAGATGCCCGACTCAAAGCAACGCTGGCTGCAATCAAAGCGCAGGCACAAAGTCAGCAAATGGCCCGGCAAGTATTAGAACGTATTTACACGAAGCAATTTGTCGATCAGTTGGGAAGCGGCGAGTTACCGACACCGTTGGCTGCTGCGCAAATGCTGTATGACCTGTATGCGATTGCTCCCGGTATGCAATATGAAGGTCAGTGGCAGTTCAGCCAGTTTATACCGGCAGAGGCGGCAAAATGGTTTGCTTATCTCAATGATGCGGAAGACTTTTATCAAAAAGGCCCCGCCTTTCAGGGGCAGGATATTACCTATCGCATGGCGCAGGTGCTGGTGGATGATTTCTTTAACAGCATAAAACAGCTGCAGGGAAATGCTTCGCCTTTGGCGGCAAAACTGCGTTTCAGCCATGCCGAGGTGGTGATCCCGTTTGTTACTCTGTTACAGCTGCCCGGTAGCAATCAAGCGGTTACCACTGAGCAGCCTTATCGTTATGACAACAATCCGTGGCGGGGTGAAACTATCGCGCCGATGGCAGCCAATATTCAGTGGGATGTCTATCGGGATGCTCACCAGCACTATTTGGTGAAAATGTTGTATAACGAGCGGGAAACGCGTTTTAAAGCAGATTGTCAGCCCATGAAAGCCGATAGTTTTTATTATGCTTTCAGTGAATTGCAGCGCTGTTATCATCAACAATAGTCATAACTGGCGGGTTAATATTTTGATTTGCCGTATCGCCTGTTTGTTATCGGCTTGCGCATAACGTGCCGTCAGATAGTGTGTAGTTAGTTGCTGCATGATTGGTGCTGCCGGATGATTGACTGCCTGCAAACGCTGCACAAATGTTTGTGGTGTTTCATCCTGTTGGCGAATGAACCCACGCTGCGCTAAGCGTCGGCATGCCTGTAAATAAACCTGCACCAGTGGGTCTTGTTTGACCCTGTGCCGTGCCAGCCAATGGATGCCCAGCGCTACCCCGATCACCAAAAATAACCCGCCGAGCATTGCGAACAAACGCCCCCAGATGTGATTACCAAACAACTCGCGCAGCAGTTGTTCCTGCGACTGATTGTTGTAATTCAACACCCACGAGGTCCAGCGATAGTCGAGAGCGGCCAAATATTGATGTAGTTGGGCGAAAAACAGCAGATTGCGGTAACTGGTCAGGCTAAACGGATCTCGCAGGCGGGTTTCTTCCGCCGGCAGGATGTCGTCGATGCTGCGACTGAGGCGATCGGGTGCCACCATCAGCGTGGGGTCAAACCGTTGCCAGCGATTGTCGAGCCAGACCTCCGACCAGGCATGGGCATCAAACTGATACAGGCTGAGATAGTTGTCATCAGCATGATATTCCCCGCCTAAATAGCCCGTTACCATCCGCGCTGGAATGCCCGCCGCGCGCATCAGGAAGGTAAAGCTGCTGGCAAAATGGGCGCAAAAACCACGCCGAGAGCCAAACATAAAATCATCGATCTGATCGCTGCCTTGCAGTGTGGGTGGTTCTAACGTGTAGCTAAAGCCATGACTGGCAAGATAGCGCATTGTGGCTTGGGCAAATTCCCGATCATCAGAATTATTCAGACGTAGCTCGGCGGCCAAAGTACGCACCTGCGGGTTTCCTTGCGGTAATTGCAGGTTTATCTGGCGCACGTAGGGGGTTAATTGCGAGCTGAAGGTGGTTTGCGGGAAATAGCTTAACGGGATCTGTTTTTTCTGCTGCAGTAATTTGGGCGAATAGAGGCTCATCACAGGGGTGAGCAGTGCGTCGTCATTGTCAGGGCGCGACAGATCGAGGCTGTATAACCAGTGCTGATTGCTGGGTTCGACAATCAGCCGATAAGTGCTGGAGGGCCCTTGCCAATGTATCAGCTGTTTTAACGGCGTAGCGGCAGTAAACGGGTTCGTTTGTTGTTGATACCACTGGCGTAAAGAGGGTGCCACGCGCCAGGTTTTTCCATCAAATTCTTCATGCACCAGTGCCCGCCAGTAACGTTGATTTTCTGGTGGCAATGGCCCGTCGAAGCTGGCGCGAAACGCCAGTGCACTGGAACGGGAAAGTTGCGCGATATCGCCCGGTGTTACCTCTTCATTGAGACCGGTCGTAGCACTCTTGATATCAGGTATTCGCCACATCGGGCCTAAATGCGGGATCAGTAAAAACAGCACGGTCATCAGCGGCAGACTTTGCAACAGCAGACGTAACCCTAACTGCCATTGTGCGCGGTAGCTGTTGGTCTGATAAATCGACAGCAACGCAATGGTGTTAATGCCGGCCACCAGCAGCAGGTAAATGGTAAACGCCAGCCCCTGATGATAGATCAGCGCCAGCGCCACCAGAAAATAGAGCGATAACACATGTAAGCTGAGGTGACGACGACTGGAGAATTCGAGAAATTTCAGCGTACAACCCAGCACCAGCAAATTAAACATGGCGGGCAGAAAGCCACTGCTACGCCATACATAAGCGATGAAGACCATACCTAACAAGGCCAGACTATTTTTCAGCCACAGCGAGGACGGCTTTAACTGCTCACGCGCTATTGCGTAACGCCAGCCGATGGTGAGCAGCGCACAAGCATAAATGGCGGCGTGCAATTCGCCATACAGCGGCAACACCATCAGCAGATAACTTAAGCTCAGCCAGTTCAGTGTCTGTTGGCCGAGTGTTACCGAGAGATGTTCAGTGGTTTTCATACAGTGCCAACGCCGTCAGACAATGAGTTTGATGCAGTGTGCCTTCGCCGGGCGCAATGCTTTGACTGCCCAGCAATAAGCCGTAATATGCCCTTTGTTGCTCCAGTATTTGTAGCTGATAACAAAGCTTCGACAGGCGCTCTTCCAGATCCTGCCCCGGCGTTTTGTGTAGCTCCAGCCAACACAGTTGCGGGATCGGTGTCATGAACTCTTTGCTGACTAACCCACGCCCTTGTGCAACTTGTTTCCACGCGATCTGGCTTAATGATTCGCCGCTGCGATACGGGCGCACACCTTGCATTTCATCCATGCCCGCGGTTTGACTGACGGAAGCTGGCGCATTGGCTTCCGCCTGCGGCGTATTTCCGGCCTGCAACTGCAGCTCACATAGCAATGGGCGTGGATAAGCCAGCCCGGTTTGTTGCAGATCGAGTTGTGTCCAGCATTCCAGCAAACCGAGCGGCCATTGGCTGGCTATGCGTAATCGCCCCGGTTGCAACCAGCCACGGCGTGTTGCAATAAAGGTCACACCGAGTTGCGCACGATTTTCCAGCGTTGGCAGATGTTCACCTAAGCCATCCATCGCGCTCAATTGCAGATCATAACGCGGGCGTTCCGTTTGTAATTGCACCAGAAAGCGTAACGATTGCCCGGCATAACCGGTCGGCGCGCTTAGCGCTGCCACCGTTAACCCGCTAAGGTTGTAGTGGCAGTAATGCATCGAGATCACAAACAGGCTGAACAGCAGATAGGCCAGTGCCAGTACCAGATTGTTTTCATAATTGGAGCCGAGCAGGAAAATCGCCACCGTAAGACACAGATAAACCCAGCCGGTATGACTGGGAAAAATAAACAGGTTATGGCGACTTAAGCGATATTGGCTGGCTGGTGGAATGCGGCGGTCTAACCACGCAGTCATGCGTTGTTGCCAAGCCTGATGTAGAGATCGCCACAGTTTCATCGTACCGGGTCCACTCGTTCCAGCAGTGCGCGACTCAGGCTGCTACGGCCGCCAATCGCGCCGTTATAACCACTGCGTAAGCGATGTTCAGCCACGGGAGCAAAAATCGCCTGAATATCATCCGGCAGTAGATAGTCACGCCCAGCCATATAAGCCCAGACACGGGCAGCACTTAACAACGCCTTGCTGGCGCGCGGCGATAGTGCGTGCGGAGTGATGCCAGCGGTGCGGCTTTCCTGCACCAGACTGAGCAGATAATCCAGTGCGGCATCGGCCACTTTGACCTGTTCAGCTTGTCGTTGCATCAGTTGCAACTGTTGCGCATCCAGCAGTGGGGTGACGTTAATGCTGCCGGTTTGCAGTAACATGCGTTTTTCGGTGATTTTATCCGGATAACCTAGCTCGATCCGCATCAGAAAGCGGTCTAATTGTGACTCCGGCAGTGGATATGTGCCGGCTTGATCTTGCGGATTTTGTGTCGCAATGACGAAAAATGGTTCCGGTAGGGCGCGGGTTTCGCCATCTAAGCTGACCTGACGCTCGGCCATCGCTTCCAGCAGGGCGCTTTGTGTGCGTGGGCTGCCGCGGTTGATTTCATCGGCCAGTAGCACTTGGGTAAACACCGGGCCGGGGTGAAAAACGAACTCTTTTTGTTGTTCAAATACTGAGACACCGAGCAGATCGGCAGGTAGCATGTCGGAGGTAAATTGTACTCGCTGATAATCGAGCCCCATCACGGTGGCCAGTGCGTGCGCGAGGGTGGTTTTACCCATGCCCGGCAGATCTTCAATCAGTAGATGACCTTTCGCCAACAGGCAACAGACCGCCAGCTGGATCTCTTCTTCCTTGCCTAAAATCACCCGGTTTAGTTCACTCAGAACGGCTTGAATATGCTGCTGCACGCTATACTCCGAAAAATAATGAGGCTCCGCAAAAATGGCAGCCACAGTCTCCTGTAAGTATAGAAGCCTGTGGTGAAAGGCCGGGACGATCAGCGACGGCTGAGAATGCGTAAAATACGTAGGAACAGGTTGATAATATCGAGATACAACGCGGCGGCGCTGTCGATGGCGTTATCCAGCGTTTTCGGGATCGCATTGGCGCGCGCCCAGTCGTAACCGATGTAACCACTGAAAATCAGTGCCACCGCCCAATCGGTCAGCGGGTGAGATTTGTGGAAAATGAACACTTCCGCCAGTTGCACGACCAGAGTGATCAGCAAGGCGAAAAACAGTGCCCGACCGATGCCCTGAAAGAAAGCCGGATACATGCTGCCTAACAGCATCATGACAAAGGTGATTTCACCGGTCACGCGCATCGCTTCCAGCACCAATGCGCTGTCGAACTGGCTGACCACCAAGTTCAGTATCAGACCAAACGGCACCACAATCAGGTTGTAACCAAAGAAGCTGATCAACGGGTTTTCTGAGCGATTCAGAATAAAACTGCCGGCCATACAACACAGGAAGTAACCGATAAAAAACAGCCGATGATCGATGGCATACAGACTTTCCACCGGAATGGTGACCATTATCAGCCAGTTAACAAAAAAGCCCCAGCACAGGATCAGACCGATGGTGAGGTTATACAGCGACGGGCTGATTTGTTGCACACCCGAGAGGTGTTCGCGTTTAAAAACACTGGTTTCCATAATTTTATTATCCCATACATAGTGAGTTGTTCATTCTTACAACAATTTCACCGAATTAACAGCATCGATTCAAATGAATATGTTTCTATCACTAACCGTTTGATTTGCTACGGAGTGAGTTCAGTTCATGGATAAACTCGGATAAAACAGCGGTTTTCTGCTTCACCTGTACCGATCTTGCGGTGATAATGCGCGCCTTCGTGCTGACTATGAGCGGTCAGTGGTGTCGAACCCTCATTATTCAGAATTAATTATGCTGTCATTTCTTCCCGGTTTTATCTTATTACCACTCAGTATTGCGTTTGTGATCCTGAATACCGCGCTGGTGTCATTTCTGATCGGCATTCAGGCTTTGTTGAAGTTATTGATCCCGATTGCAGTGATCAATCATTACCTGACCCGTGGCTGTAATTTCATCATGTACGGCTGGTTGTGTGGTAATGCGCTGATGTTGCGACTGGTGAATAAAGTGGAATGGGAAGTTCACGACACTACCAATCTGAATAAGAAAGGCTGGCATATGGTGATCTGTAATCATCAAAGCTGGGCCGATATCGTGCTGTTAGGTGATATTTTCCGTAACCGTTTGCCAACACCGAAGTTTTTCTTAAAACACGATCTGTTGTATGTGCCGTTTGTCGGGCTGGCGTGCTGGGGCTTAGATATGCCATTTATGCGCCGTTACAGCCGTCAGCAATTGCTGAAAAACCCGGAGTTGCGTGGCAAAGACGTGACTACCGCGCGTGAGGCGTGTGCCAAATTCCGTACCATTCCGACGACGGTGATTAATTTTGTTGAAGGCAGTCGTTTTACACCGGAAAAGAAAGCCGAAACCAAATCACCGTATGCGCATCTGCTGACCCCGAAACCGGCGGGGTTAGCAATGGCGATGAACGTGCTGGGTGAGCAGTTTGAGAAGATTGTCAACGTGACGCTGGCCTACCCGGAAAATACCGGCCGCCCTTTTCACGATATGCTCAGCGGCCGGCTGACGCGCGTACAAGTCTGGATTGAAGAGATCCCGGTGACGGCAGTGCAGCGCGGCGATTACATCAAAGACAAACCGTTTAAGCGTGGTTTCCAGCAATGGCTGACCGGCGTTTGGCAACGTAAAGATCAGCTATTGGCAGAAAAACGCTAACGGAATGGTATTAACTGAGTAGCGCAAACAGTTCATCCAGATTCTGTTCCGAAAATACCTGAATATCGTGTTGGCGTAACAGGCGGGTGGTGATGCCTTCACCAGGAATTTTCTGGCCGCTAAACTGACCGTTATAGATGTTGCTGCTGCCACAGGATGGGCTGCTCTCTTTTAAAATTGCGTATTTGATTTGTTGCTGCTGGCACAAGGTGAGAGCCTGTTCAGCACCGCGCACGAAGGCGGTAGTCACATCACGGTTACATCCGGTCATTACGCGGCCATCGGTCTGAATTTCAGCCGCTGGGCGCGGCGTGGGTAAGCCACCGGCTTGTTCCGGGCAAAATGGCACCAGCCAGCCATTGGCTTGCCAGCGTTGTAGTAAAGTGTGATGAACCGGCTTGCTCTGACCGTCATAACGCACCGGGCAACCCAGCAAGCAGGCACTGACTAGAATCTTTGGTGTTTTCATTCTTCGACTCCCGTGTGTTTTTCGACGATTTTAAGCGTGAGCGGCAAAATGGCCCAGATTATTTAAGTTTCATTAATTGGTTATGTGAGCGGGGCGCAGTCGCCATCAGTATGATCAGGCACATGTGGTAACATCTGGAAAATGCCTAACGATGCTGTTTCAGGTCTCCACCGTTGCCGATGATGGGTATTGGTTTGCAGAAAACCGGTTGTCTTTTTAGTCTGGACATAAAAAAACCTCCGGTTTCGGAGGTTTTCTATCAACATTCTGGGTATTAGTCTTTCTTCTGCAGCAGGAATTTCACCAGCGCAATGTACTCTTCGGTGCTCTTGATGCCTTCAGTTTTCACCAGATATTTACCGTTCACTACGGTAGATGGTACGGCACGGATATTCATGCTACCGGTGTTGCGATCATACTGCGCGACCATACCGGTTACCGCGAAGCTGTCTACGGCACCATCAAAATCTTTACCATCGACACCCGCTTGTTCAAACAGTGCGCGCACATCGGCACGGCTTTGTGGTGGATTACCTTCAGCCTGAATACGTTTGAAGATCACCGGCGTTACTTTCTCTTCTACTTTCAGCAGATCTGCTACTGCATAAGCACGTTGCAGTTCCGGGCCCATCTCTTTACCCAGGAAGGCAACTGGCGTGCGTTTAAAGGTGACATCGGCAGGCAGCTGTTTTTTCAACTCTGCCATGATTGGCTCGAACTGATAGCAGTGTGGGCAATAATACGAGAAAAACTCCATCACTTCTGGTTTCGGTGTGTTGGTCTGACGAATAATTTCGTAATTCACATTTTCTTTAAATTCCGGTGCAGCCTGCAGGAAGGGTGCAATCAACAGACCAACCAGCAACACAAACATTTTTTTCATAGTAAGTTCCGTATCAGAGTAGAGGATAAATCACGGTGCAATGCGCCAAGACTATTCACTCTGTTTCCGTTCGTCAATTGCGATTGAATAATACGCCTCGATATCGGCTAAATGGGGGGAATGCAGGTATATTTTGCCAATTTTCCTGATACCGGACTCGCTATCAAATACGATAAATAGTGAGGCGCGTCACGAAAATAAGGTGTTCATTTGCAAATTGCGAAAAACGAAGTATATTGGCTTCGTCTGACGCATATAGCGTCGTGCATAATAAAAACCGACACATCGGTCATAAGCTGTAGAAAGCAGCGGGATAGTGTGTAATTCGATTGAGCTTGCCTAGGCAGGCTCAAGTCATTTCTGGCGATATGAAAAGTAACGCCTCCCATTACCACATTGATTTTTAAGCTTTATTTGTTATTGCGCCGCTCATGCTAACGGCGCAGTACAGACGTCGCCTACACCAGCGCTGGGACTGATTTGGCAAATGTTAGCAGGGAATCCTGCACGTCATCAGCCAGTGCCTGACCTTCTTCGGTAACCGCTTTACCGGTGCGCACCAAAATTTTATGTGTCACGCCAGCTGCCTTGGCCGCCTGCAGATCGGCCGTTTTGTCGCCAACCATATAGGAATTCGCCAGATCAATATCCAGTTCTTTGGCCGCGTCGAGCAGCATACCCGGTGCGGGTTTACGGCAATCACAAACCTGACGGTAAGGCGCTTCACCTTCCGTAGGGTGATGTGGGCAGTAATAGATGCCGTCGAGGTCAACATCACGATCAGCCAGCGACCAGTCCATCCATTCGGTCAGGTGCATAAATTGCTTTTCGGTGAAGAAACCACGGGCAATGCCAGACTGATTGGTTACCACCACCAGACAGTAGCCTTTTTTCTTCAGCAACTGTAATGCTTCAATCGCACCGTCAATAAAGTGAAAATCGTCCACGGAAGCGACATAACCCGTATCCTGATTAATCACGCCGTCCCGATCCAGAAATACCGCAACTTTGGCCACAATTTATCCTCATTAATTACACTGCTGCTTATTGTAGGGGATTTCCGGTCGCGGGGCAGGATACAATTTAAAAAAACCACCTCGGGATCGTCATGCCTCAGTCGTTAGAACACTCTCTTGCAGCATGTTCCGCACGTTTGCTCTGTCGTGGCGAGCGACGTTTGTTATTGCTGACAGGGACTGCGCTGGCTTGCCAGCAGCAGGCGACTACCCTTTGGCAACCCGGCGCGTTATGGTTGGGCGATGGCCCCGTCGAATGTGCTCCGCAGAAATCGCAACACACCATGCCCTGGTTGGGGCAGGAATATCCGCTGGTGGTGGTTAATGGTTTTTCCGGGGTATCGCCAGAGATTTTAGGTGCCGTCGGTGGTACCGTGCGGGCGGGTGGTTTATTGGTGTTGCTGATGCCACCGGCAGCGGACTGGGCTGCATTCCCCGACCCCGATTACCGGCGTTATGTGTCGCAGCCGGAAGAGATGTCGCGTTGTTATCCGCATTTCCTGCAGCGGCTGTTGCGCTTGTTACAGGCTGATCCGGATGTCTGGCACTGGGATCTCAGTGCAGAGCGTTTACAGGCGCCATTACCTGAATTACCGGCTGTGGTGTGGCAGCGGGTGGCGGATGCTGACGGCTGCCTGAGTGCCGAGCAACATGCGGCGATGCAGGCGGTGGCACAATGTGCACTGGCGGCGAAAGCCTATCCGCTGGTCATCATGGCCGATCGCGGGCGGGGAAAATCAACGGCATTAGGTCTGGCGGCTCGTCAGTTGCTGGCACAGGGCAAACGGCTGGTCGTTACGGCGCCATCACAGCAATCGGCACAGACATTATTCCGGCATGCCGGCCAGCATGCTTCACTTAGCTTTTACAGTCCGGAAACGTTGCTGGAGCAGAATGTTGATTGTGATCTGCTGTTGGTGGATGAAGCGGCGGCGATCCCGGCGGCATTGTTGCGCCAGTTACAGCAGAAATATCAGCGGGTAGTGTATGCCACCACCATTCATGGTTATGAAGGTTCCGGGCATGGTTTTGAGTTGCGCATGTGTCGCTGGCTGGCTTCGCATTGGCCGCACTGGCAGCAGCTAACCCTAACTACGCCACTGCGCTGGGCGGTTAGTGATCCGCTGGAGCCGTTGCTGGCGAACATCTTATTACTGGATGCCGATGCGGCAGCGCCCTTATCAACTCAGTCATCAGCGCCGATTAGATTACAGCAGATTAGTTCTGCTGAACTGTTACAAGATGAAGCGTTGTTACGGCAGCTGTTTGGTTTGCTGGTGCTGGCGCATTATCAAACCTCGCCGACAGATTTACGCTTGTTACTCGATTGCCCGGATATTGAGATCTGGCTGTGGCGTGATGACAGCACCTTGTATGGCGTGGCGCTGCTGATGCGCGAAGGGCCCATCGACAGTGAGCTGGCGGAGCAGATCTGGGCGGGGCGGCGGCGTCCGCGCGGGCAGCTATTACCGCAAACTTTGCTGGCACATTGTGGTTATCTGGCCGCCGCGAATTATCGCTACCGGCGGGTGATGCGTATTGCCGTGCATCCGGCCTGTCAGCAACAGGGGCTGGGCAGCCAGTTTATCGCGGCGTTAACGCAACACTATCAGGGGCAGGCTGATTTTCTGGGTTGTTCGTTTGCCGCTACGCCGGAAGTATTACGCTTCTGGCGTAAACAAGGCTGGCAGGCGGTGCGATTGGGGTTAAGCAAAGATGTTGCCACTGGTTGTCATGCCGCCGTGCTACTGCTGGCATTACGCCCGGAATTACAAGCGCAGTTAGATGCATGGCAGCAGCAGTTCCAGCAACAGTTACCGGTCTGGTTGGCGCATGGCTTATCGGATCTGTCGACAGAGATCATTGTCCCTTCGCTACAATCGGGAATGGTGGAACCGCTGACCCTACAGGAACAACAGGACTTGCTGGCGTTTACCGAACATCACCGTTCGCCCGATCATTGCTGGCCATCGGTATTACGGGCAATGCAGGTGCATAGTGCTGAATTGGCACAATTACCCGAAATGTTGGCGGCGTTATTGATCCAGCGGTTTTGGCAAGGTAAGGATTGGGCGTGGCTGGCGCAGCAGCATCAGTTGGCAGGGCAAAAGGCCGTGGTGCAGCAATTACGGCAGGCGATAAAACAACTGCTCCTCCCGCTTGGCGGCGAAGAGCAGTGAACGGGCTGGAAGGACAGAATTATTTCTGTTTATCCAGAAAGGTTTTGGTCGCTTCGAGCTGGGCTTGTTCATAAGCCAGACGCGCTTTGATCATATCGACAAATTTAGCTTTTACTTTTGGATCTTTGATTTCATCCAGCTGAGCTTGCAGCTGTTCGGTATCGTGCATGCGCATCATACCGCCGCGATGATCACCATCACGACCTTTCATCATCTTACCTTGATGACGCATCATGCCTGGGCCGTTACCATCAGCATCCGGACCACCAAATGGACAAGGTTGTACCATCGGCGTCGTTGGTGCCGCAGTGCTGACAGCTTCTGTTGCCGCCCAGGTTGCCAGTGGTAAGCCGGTCATCAGGGCGACAGTCAGCAGAGCTTGTTTGCGTGTTAACATGGTATTTCTCCTCTCTCACATCAAATTGTTTTTGCACTATCATTACAGACCATAAATGTCACTGTGCTGTGCCAAAAACAGCCTTTTTTGTAACAGACTTTGCCAGATTAGCCCACTGACATAATTTGCCATACATTCCTTACGCAACTTTATATACTGATATCACGAGCTTTCGAGGAACCCGCATGAACCAGACCCTGCCGCATATTCTGGTGGTTGATGACCACGCAGAAATTCGTGATTTGCTGAAACGTTTTCTGGAGCAACATGGCTTCAAAGTCACCTGTGCCCGCGATGGTAAGGAGATGAAACGGTTGCTGGAAAACGGCCATTTCACGTTGCTGGTGTTGGATCTGATGTTGCCGGGGGAAGATGGTCTGACGTTGTGCCGCGATCTGCGTGCGCGTTCATCGTTACCGGTGGTGATGCTGACGGCGATGGGCGAAGAGATGGATCGCATTATCGGGTTAGAGATGGGTGCTGATGATTATCTGGCGAAACCGTTTAACCCGCGTGAATTGCTGGCGCGCATTAAGGCGGTATTGCGGCGCGCTAATCTGATGCCCGATGTGCAGGAAGCGTTGCCAGAGCGCTTGCATTTTGATCACTGGCAGCTGGATCTGTCGCGGCGCGAACTGGTCGATGAACTGGGGGTGGCGATCAGCCTGTCCACCGCCGAATTTGATCTGCTGAAAGTATTCCTCGAACGCCCTAAAAGGGTGTTAAGCCGTGATCAGCTGCTGGACATGGCGCGTGGGCGCGAAGCACAAGCCTTTGATCGGGCGATTGATACACTGGTCAGCCGTTTACGCCGTAAGCTGGAAGTCGATCCGAAAAAACCGGAACTGATCAAAACCGTCTGGGGTGGTGGTTATATGTTCAGTGCTGAGGTTCGGCATGACAACTAAGCTGCCTTCTTTCTGGCGTCGCTGGTTGCCGCAAAGCATTACCGCCCAGATCCTATTGCTGGCATTGGCCGGTTTAATTCTGGCGCAGGTGCTGGGGTTACAGATCTATCGTTCCGAACGAGATGAAGCGTTGGGGCTGGTGAACAGCCGCAATGCCATGATCCGCCTCTCTTCCGTGGTGCGTCTGCTCAGCAGTTCGCCGGCCCAATTGCATGAAGAAATCTTACGCGCCAGCCGTAGTGAAACGCTGATGATGCGCATTCAGGATGTGCCGCTGTCGCCGAGTGAACATAACGATCAGTACGAAAATATCTTCCGGCGTTTATTGGATTATCCGAATAATCTCAGTATTCAGATCAGTGCTGAGCGGGTTCGTGACATGCCGCCACCCACCATGTTTCAGCAAATGCATCAGCAGATGCGCGAGAGTCAGGGGCGGTCGCGTAACGGGCTTCCGCCACCACTCTGGCAGCGAGATGTGCGCATGTATGGTGCCATCGAGTTAGTGGATGGCAGCTGGCTCAATTTCAGCTCGCTGGCCGATCGCGAGCCACCCACCTGGTCGCCGGGATCACTCTTGAGTTTGTTGCTGGTCGCGCTGTTGATCGGCGCGGTGCTGGTGGTCTTGTTGCGTCGCATTACCCGCCCGCTGAAATTACTGGTGCAGCAGGCGGAACAGTTTGGCCGTGGTGCCGCTATTCCACCGTTAGGTGAAACCGGTCCACGGGAAGTGGCGGAAACACTGGCGGCGTTTAACCGCATGCAGTTGCGGCTGAACCGCTTTGTGCAAGATCGCACGCAGATGCTGGCGGCGATTTCACATGATTTGCGCACCCCACTAACCAGCCTGCGACTGCGTTGTGAATTTTTACCGGATGGTGAAGATCGCGACCGCATGCTGCAAACACTGGCACAGATGGAAAGCATGTTACATGCGACCTTAAGTTTTGCCCGCGATGAACATCAGGGCGAAGAGAACCGCAATGTTGATCTGGTGAGTTTGTTGCACAGCCTGTGTGATGACTATGAAGATAACGGCCAGC
>ERZ650302.199-NODE-199-length-30870-cov-33.592926_pt1 | contig 30870 bp, 28 predicted proteins | sample MGYA00376238_ERZ650302 | MGnify/ENA primary metagenome ERZ650302 (study PRJEB26733, sample SAMN07839298) | wastewater metagenome | biome: urban; feature: wastewater treatment plant; material: waste water | place: USA: North Carolina | collected 2016-04-28 ... | reverse complement strand
AAAATGTATTATCTAATGTAAAATTTTCTATATCCAATATATTTGAAAAAAGATGCAAAGTTTTATTGCTACTTTGTGTTTGTAAGTTATTTTCATTTAAACAATCTAGGTCACTATTTATGGTTTTTACATTATAATTTTTTTGTTTTAATACATCAATATGCAACATCGCACGACTTAATGCCAAAGAAGATGGTTCTATTAAAGTAATATTATCTATGTTAAGAGTTATATCTCGCTCTTTTGCATAATTTAACAAAAGCATTGTTGCGGTACCTTGACCACAACCCCAGTCAATAATATCAAATTTTTCATTTTTAATATTTTCTATGATTACTTCAAAACTACTATAAAGTTTATCTTTGTGTTTATTACCAAAAGATACTAAATATTTATAAAGAAGTCTTTCATCATCAATAATTTTTTCACCTCTTAGAAGATTATTATATAGCTCAATTGGGTCACCAATACTTTGTATATATTTATTAGCTATGTTTCTTATAGATGTAAAATCTGCATTTGGTAAATTATATAGTGCCTTTGAATATTCGCTATTTTCTTTTTGTATTGTGTAGGTATCTATTTGACAAATAGATTTTTTAAAATTAATTAAATTTCTTTTATCTTATTATCGGGTATCATAATAATGATGTTGATTGTATTCTTTTATTAAATTCATTTAAAGGAGTGCTATAACCAAGGTGCTTTTTATTATATAGAACAATAAATTGCGGCCGATTTAGGAATTGATTTTCCGTTTTCTTTATAGACACACTGTTTTGCATTTTTTATCTAAATTTTCTATGCATCAAAATTAAAAAAAGCAGCTCCAAATTTTGGAGCTGCTTTGTATTTGAGGAATTTATATAAATTTTATTTCGTTCCTTTTACCGCGAAGTTATCTACTTCCCAAGTTGTAGATGGTACTGATGTAGAAGTAGATGTGTATTTAAAAGCCACTACAATATCTTTTCCTTTGAAAGAGCTAACATCTACTTTCCCTGAATTTACAAATCCTGCGAAATTAGCTAAATCTGTATCTAGCGCAGGATTGGTTTTAGTCCAACTGGTGGTAGAAACAGAACCTGTGTAGTTGTCCGTAATATACACTTCAAGTAAACTACCTGCATTTCTGCCATCAGTTTCAAAAGAGAAAAATATCTCTTTATAAGTACTAGGAATAGTGATTTTTTTAGAAACTAACCAATCTTCATTTGCACTACCTTTACCGTCCATAATTGCACTAGGAGCAGGATTTCCAAATGTAGTGGTAGCCCAAACCTGAGTTCCAGAAACGTTTACGGCAGTCCAATTAGAAAGCGAAGCAAAAGCATCTGAGAATATTGTTTCGTAAACAGGAAGTGTTCCGTCACATCTTACACCGTCTAAATCTGCATTTACTTGTTTAGGAATCCATAATTGGTAAGTACCATTAAAAATACTAAGGATTGCATAAACATCGCCCTTACCATTATCTAAAGTAGCTCCCGCAAAAGATGCAAAATTACTAGTTCTAAGAATGATTTTTTTGCCAGAACAATCTTCTAATGTTCTATTAGTAGTACTACCTGCAGCAAAAGTTTTTCCTAAATCTGTATCTATAAACTGAAGACCTTTAATTTTAATCCATCTACCAACGTCTGCAGTAGTAAGATTTGTTATTGTCTTTTCGGTTGCAACAACGGCTGTAGCAGCTTCATTAGAATCAAAGAATGCTTTATAGACATCAGCTTCTGCTATTTGACCAATGTTTCCATTAAATGGTTGCCCAATTTGGAATTCACCTCCACTTACACCAATGTATAAATCTTTTAGTTTTATAATAAGATTTTTACCAACTTTAAATCTAGGGTCTTGGTATAGGTTAGTTTTATTAATGTTTACTCTAATACCACCTGTAGCATCTTCTACATAAATATATTTGTAAAGATTCCCTGTCTCATCATTGGCAGTAACCTTTGCTTTTACATAGAAATTACCTGTAATTTGATTCAAATTACCTGTAGTATAAAGTTGCTTAACTTCTGCCACGGTTTTAGCGGTAGCTGTGTTATCTAATGTACAAGGATCAGCAGCTATACCATCAATTCTAGGATAATTTTTCATACCACTAAGGTCTGTAACATTATTGATATATAATTGATAAGTAGAATTATATTTACTTAGAATTCCAATAAAATTACCATTTCCTGAAGGTAGTTTCTGATTAGCAAAAGAAGCAAAACCGCTGTTTCTAACAATTCTTGATGTAGTTGTTGTTCCTATTTTTTGATTAATTTGCCTATCAACAGTGTAACCATCTGGTGCAAACGTAGAACAAAGAACTTTAGCATCAAATTCTGCATTTTCTACTTTTATTAAACAACCAATATACTGGTCTTTATCTGTTTTCATATCTGCTAAAGTCATTACTTTAGGAGTAATAGTTGCTTTTGCAGAACAAGATTTTAATATGCTTGTAGGAACCATTTTTTCTGGAATTCTATCAAAAGTACCATTATCCATATATCCCAATTGCTTTACTCCACCATAAGTTCCCATGGCTAGACCTTTAAGTTTTACATAAACTTTAGCACCTTGCGGATAGCTAGAATAGGTACTTACTGCATCTACACTTAGTACAAAACCCTGGGTAGGATTAGTAGGATCGTCTTGTATATAAATTGTTTTATAAATATTACCAGATTGGTCTGTAGAAGACACATAACCTTCGATAACAGCATCTGTGGTAATGGTTGTGTTTTGCGCAAGACTTTTAGCAGCTTCTAGTGTTATAGTAGCTTTAAGGTCTTGGCAATTTCCAGATAAATCTGGCGCATCATACTTATCATCATGCACACAGCCAGTTAAAATAAATACCGAGGCTAGGATGAAAAACCTTATGATTGAAAAATATTTTTTCATAATCTAATCTATGTTTAGAATTAAAATCTTAAATATACGTTTGCAAAATAGTTTCTACCTCTATCATACCAAAGTTTTGGTCCGAAATAAGGTGTTGTTCTATTGATATCTGCTATAGCTTCAGGGAAGTTTACCAATCTTCCTTGTTCAAAACCTCCTGTAACATAATTTCTATTGTTAAGAATATTGCTTACACTAAAGCTAATTCCCATTCTGTATTTACCAAATAAAAATGATTTCCCTACGTTTGCATTTAACATAAATTGGTTGTCAAATTTTTTCTGTTGAGTAATTTGTTGAATTAACTCTGGAGTAACGCCTGCGTAGTTATCACCTGTAGCTGGATCTGTGTATAGAACTGCAGTTTTATTAAGTGCAGTAAAGTCTAAATACTGATCCGCTAAGTAATTTGCAGAAGCACCAATCCACCAATATTTTGGTGAATTATATCTAATCCCGAAAGAAGCTGCTTTTTGTGGAGTTCCTGCCACTTTATATCCTTTGATATTAGCCGTTCCCCAGAAATCTTTTCCTCTATAGCCATGTTCGTCATCATAAGATGCTACATTAGGATTATTGGTAACTGTGTAATCACCAAGACTACCAACTGCTGTAACACTAAGTGTAGGAGTTACTTTTATTTCCGCTCCTAATTCTAAACCTTTATAAGTTTTATCAAGATTAGTTAAAACTTCTGCTGCTAAAGCATTTCCTTCATCTGTAGTACCTCCTGAAATATCAAAATAATATCTTGAGAACTCTGTAGCTTTTTTAATCGTAGTATAATATCCTGATAATCTCAATTTAAGAATTTGACTTCTCAATATATAACTTAACTCATTTGAATTAACGTGCATATTTTGAATTTCCGGAGTAATAAGATTAGTTGTTCTAGGATTCACAAAAATCTCATTAAGTGTTGGTGCCAATGTAAAATATGCTCCTGTGTAAACTAAGAAATTTTTACCATCTATCTTATAAGTAACTTTTGCCTTCATACCAGCATCTGTAGTATTATAAACATCACTTTTTCCTTTAGATGAGTTTCCTGTAGCATAGTAGTGATTTCTAAACTGACCATCTCTATAAGATTCTGAATGAGAAGAGAAAATAGAAGCTACAACATTCCATCTTGGTAAATCAATTTCAGTAGATAAATTAATTCCATAGGTGTTTTTATTGAGGATATATGAATATTGAGTTCTATCACCTTCATACACTCTGCTATCTGCTGCATCCATATCATATGGTAAATCATTACCAAATGCATCTAAATTATTAGCATAGTTAGCTCCTAATAAATCTTTTACTCTTCTAAAATTATCCGATTTAAGATTTTGGTAACTGAAATTAGCGTTAAATTTCCAATTGTCTTTAAATTTAGTATCAAAGTGAGAGACAACATTTAATGTTTTATCTTTATTTACATCTTCAACAACAGAATATGCTGCCCCAGTTTCAAGATTATTATAATTAGATTGATATAAATAATCCCAATCAATTTGAGCTTTTTCTCTAAATTCGTCCACTGTATATTCTCCATAACTTGGTAATTTTCTGTAATAAGTAGGGTTAGGATCTGCCGCGTGGAACCAATCTAATCTACTTCTAGCATCGCTACCTTGTTGGTAAGAAACAGTAGTATTTAAGTTGGAAACTTTGCCCATTTTCCAATAATGTGCTAATTGAAATACTGGTTCGAAAACATTTCTAATTCTAGAATTTCTTTTTTCTCCGTCTTGCCATCCCCAATAAGAGTTGTAATTTTTACCCATTATATCATAAGCTTCTTGCGTATTAGGACTATTAGAAGCTCTATAAGTAGGAGAGCCGAATGCAGTTAAATTAATTGAATGTCTATCTCCCAATCTTTTTTCAATAGACCCAAAGTAAGCATAAGCATCTTGATATGTGCCATCTATTACACCGCTATCTGCCCATCTTCTAGAACCAGAAAAAGAAAATGCCCATCCATTTTTAAGCAATCCTGAGTTATAGGTAGCCATTGCTCTGTGGAAATAACTTCTATTGGTAAGAGAATATGCTAAAGAAACTCCCTTTCTATAAGAAGAAGCTCTGGTATTATAATAAACTACTCCTCCTAAATTACCAAAAGTGTATTCTGAAGGATTAAGGTTATCTACATTTTCTAGTGGATATCTGGTTACATCATTAAGACCTCCCCAGTTGCTGAAATCGATTCTACCATCATCATTTTTAGACATTGGTACCCCATTAAAAAGCACATCTTCATAACGGTTATCTACACCTCTAGGTCTAAACCAATATGCACCTAACTCAAACGCAGCTACATTAGCAAATGCATCTCTACCCGAGCTCAATAGTCCTACAGTTGGTTGTGCATTATTATCATCATCTTGATTCCCTACATCATCTATTGTAATAACACCTGCATCTGAATGGTCAGACGCTGGAACTAAAACGATAGTTCCTAAATCTTTTCTTTTTTCATTGGCAATTACATCAAAATCTAAGATTTTGTCATCAAAGCCTGGCTTTGAAATTGTAATTTGATAACGCCCTGGTTTTACGTCCACAAATTGGAAATATCCAATTTTATCTGCCGTAACATCATTTGATGAGTCCTTCAAATCCACCTCTGCACTTTCCACAGGTTTACCATTTAAATCTTTGAGGTAAGCATATACTGTAGTTTGTGCGTGAAGCGCTGAGAAAGAAAGTATCCCAAAAACTGAGATAATTGATAGCTTCTTAATCATAATTGTTAATTATTTTTTCTTCATTCAATAGACAACTATTGAACCTACAAATTTATACTAAATTTCTTATACTTTAACTTTTTTTAAATATTTTTCAACAAAAAACAGCAATAATTTTTATCATATTTTTTTAGATAATTGCAAAGCTAATGTTGAATTGGCATTTTTTTGGTTAATTATTTATTAATTAACATTTTAATACATAAATAAAATTTATAGCCAAGTGTCACGAAAAAGAGTTAAATTTGTAACCCACAATTTTAAAAAATGAGAAAATTTCTAAGTTTCTTCGCTTTAGTTTTGGTAATTACTTTTGGTTTTGCCCAAGACAAACAACAAGTACAAGTAAAAAGAGCTACTGTAGCTTTTCTGAATGTAGAAAACCTTTGGGATACTATTCCATCGGCAGATTATATAGATGGTACTTTACCAAAAAACAATCCTAAATTCCACAGAAGTGTTCCTATTGATTCTCTTAAGTTTTTAGAAGTAACAGAAGACTATAAAGGAATATGGAGTGATGATTTACTTATTGGCAAAAAAGTAATCAGATATCAAAATTTAGCAGATGATTTCACCCCCAAAAGTGCCAAAAACTATAACACAAAAGTTTACAAGCAAAAATTAGCCAATGAATCTAAAGTAATTTCTGAATTAGGAGTTTCATATACTAGAACATTACCCGCCATTGTAGGACTTATAGAAGTAGAAAATAGACAAGTAATAGAAGACCTTATAAAACAACCCGCTCTACTAAAAGGAGATTATGGAATTGTACATTACAATTCTTACGATGCCAGAGGTATAGATGTAGGTATTATTTATCAGAAAAAAAGATTTACGGTTACAGACTCATACAAAAAAGAATTACCCATTTTTAATGATGATGGAAAAAGAGCATACACCCGTGATATTCTTGTGGTTAAAGGATTATTAGACGGAGAAAAAATTGCCGTTTTTATGAATCACTGGCCATCTAGAAGTGGTGGCGAAGCAGCGTCTCAACCAAGACGTAATTTTGCGGCTAATGCATTAAGAGAAGAGATGGACAAAATAAGAGCCGAAGAACCAGATAGACTTCTTATCTCTATGGGAGACTATAATGACGACCCTGTAAGTCCAAGTCTTAAAAAATATTTGCACGCCGTAGGTGATAAAAAAGAACTTTCAGAAGAATATCCTTACTATAACTATATGTATAAGATGTTTAAACAAGGGGTAGCGTCACTAGGTTACAGAGACGCTCCAAACCTTTTTGATCAAATTATTGTTTCTAAAAATGCAATCTCTGAGACACTTACCAAGAATTATTCAGTTTTTAAAGCAGAAGTATATGCTCCGCCATATTTAATAACTCCAGACGGTCAATACAAAGGATATCCTTTCCGTTCTTGGGCTGGAGATTTATTTACTGGAGGATATAGTGACCATTTCCCTGCTTTTATTGTATTACAAAAAGAATTTACTAAATAATCTCATTTAAATATTGATTACAAAACCGCTTCTTATGGAGCGGTTTTTGCTTTAGTTTAATTAACTTTACTTCACCAAAATTTCTAATTATGAAAAAATTAGTTTTTCTATTCGCAATTGCTCTTTTTGCTATAAGTTGTACACCACAAACGTCCACGGCTAAAGACAGCACGATAAAGTCTGAAATAAAACCAGAAAAAAATGAAGACGGAGAATGGGATCTAGAAGTGCTAGATACAGACTTTAATTATTTTATGAATACCATTGCTAGACCCATGAATATGTATTCTGAATCTTACCTGAAAAACAGAAATATATTTTTAGTAAACGAATGGAACTCTTATTACATGTCTGGCAGATACAGAAATATAATAGAATCGTCTATAGATTATAGTCCTAACGAAAACTATGGATTAAAATTTGAATACAAACTCTATCAGGTATTCGTTTATGTACAATGGAAATATAAACTAAGAATGCAAGGCTTAAGTGGAGCAGATATGGTAAGATAAAAAACAAAAAAGGTTCGGTATTTTACCGAACCTTTCTGTTTACCAATTATTTATTGTAAAATTCTTCTACTTTATCCCAATTGATAACTTCGAAAAACGCAGACACATAGTCTGGTCTTCTGTTTTGGTAATGCAAATAATATGCATGTTCCCAAACATCTAATCCTAAAACAGGCGTGTTTCCACAACCAGAATTAGGCATCAATGGATTATCTTGGTTAGGTGTAGAACAAACCTCTAGACTACCGTCTTCATTTTTGCAAAGCCATGCCCAACCAGAACCAAATCTGGTCTTAGCAGCATTAGAAAAATCTTCTTTAAATTTTTCAAAACCACCATAAGTTTCTAGCGCAGCTTTTACATTTCCTACAGGTTCTTTGCTTCCTCCTGGAGTAAGAATTTCCCAGAAAAGAGTGTGGTTGTAATGACCACCACCGTTATTTCTAATTGCAGGTACATCTACAGCTGTTTTACAGATTTCTTCGATGGTTTTCCCTTCGTTTTCTGTACCTTTAATCGCGTTGTTTAAATTATCTACGTATGCCTGATGGTGTTTTGTATGATGTATTTCCATCGTTCTTGCGTCAATTATTGGCTCAAGAGCATCATAGGCATATCCTAATTTTGGTAATTCGAATGACATAATTTCTAATTTTTTATTGGCTCAAAGATAATAAAAACTAAAAAATAAATCCCTTACATTATATCTTAAAAATTTTATATCAATTATTGATAAAACCAAACATTTGATAAAATCAAATTAAAAAAGAACGTGCATTACTACACGTTCTCTTAACTATCTTTCGATAATTGATATTTTATCTATTCATAGACATCAAGAACTCTTCGTTGCTTCTGGTGGTTTGCATTTGTTTTTGTACAAATTCCATCGCTTCTAGAGGATTCATATCCGCCAAATATTTACGTAAAATCCACATTCTCTGTTGTGTAGTATCGTCTAAAAGTAAATCATCTCTTCTGGTAGAAGAAGCTATCAAATCTACCGCAGGGAAAATACGCTTGTTAGATATTTTTCTATCCAACTGAAGCTCCATATTACCAGTTCCTTTAAATTCTTCGAAGATTACCTCGTCCATTTTAGAGCCAGTATCAATAAGAGCCGTTGCAATAATGGTTAATGAACCACCGTTTTCAATTTTTCTGGCTGCTCCGAAAAATCTTTTCGGTTTGTGCATTGCATTAGCATCTACACCTCCAGAAAGTACTTTCCCAGAAGCTGGTGTTACGGTATTATAAGCTCTTGCTAGTCTGGTAATAGAGTCTAAAAGAATTACCACATCATGACCGCATTCTACCATTCTTTGTGCTTTTGCTAGAACCAAATTGGCAACTTTAACGTGTTTATCTGCACTTTCGTCAAATGTAGAAGCTATAACTTCTGCATTTACACTTCTAGACATATCCGTTACCTCTTCTGGTCTTTCATCAATCAAAAGAATCATCATATACGCTTCCGGATGGTTGGCAGAAATAGAATTCGCAATTTCCTTCAGTAACATTGTTTTACCCGTTTTAGGCTGCGCTACAATCATAGCACGTTGCCCTTTACCAATAGGAGTGAATAAATCTACTATTCTGGTAGAAATGGTAGCATTCTTACCTGCCAAATTAAATTTTTCTTGAGGAAAAAGGGGCGTAAGATATTCAAAAGCTACTCTATCTTTTATAAAATCAAGGTCTCTACCGTTCACTTCGATGGCTTTTTGGAGAGAGAAGTATTTTTCACCTTCTTTCGGCAATCTTACCACTCCTTTTACAGTGTCACCAGTTTTTAGTCCGTAATTTCTAATTTGTTGAGTAGAAACAAACACATCATCAGGCGAAGAAATGTAAGAAAAATCTGATGAACGAAGGAATCCGTAATTATCTGGAAGAATTTCTAAAACACCTTCTACCACCACCACATTATCAAAATTGAATTCTTTTTTTGCAGGAATTTCTTCTACAGATTCGTTTTGTTGATGATTGTTATTCTGTGTGTTTTGCGACTGATTATTTTGGTTATTTTGATGGTTTTGATTATTCTGATTTCCGTTTTGATTACGGTTTTTATTTTTATTATTGTTGTTTTGTTGCTGTTTTCTTTGCTGATTTTGTTGGTTCTGCTGATTTTGCTGATTTTGCTGAGATGCAACAGGCGCATTATTTTCGGCAGGTTTTTCTTCAACTTTAGCTTCTGAAGTAGTTTCAGCAACGGAAGTTTCTTCTTTTTGTACTTCTACAGCAGGTGCAGTAACTCTTTTTCTTGGTCTTTTTTCAGCATTAGATTCTGATTGAGGCTTTTCTTCAGATTTTGGAATATTTTCTGCTTCTGCTTTAGCTTCTACAGCTTCTTTAGCTTCGACTGGAGCTTCAGAGGTCGTTTCAAAAAGTTCTGCTGGTTTTTCTGTTTTCTTTTTAGGAGCAGCTTTAGGCTTCGCTTTTGTAGCTTTAGCAGCTGCTGGTTTTGGAGTGTTTTCTTCCATAGTAGTTTCGGTAGCGTTGTAATATTCCTTAGTTGGTTTAGGGTTAGAAGCCTGAAAATCTAGAATAGCAAATACAACTTCGTCTTTTGTACTGCTTTTAGGAATTTTAACGCCTAGATCTTTTGAGATTTTGGTCAATTCCGGTAAGGATTTTGACCTTAACGTTTCGATGTTAAACATAAAATATGTGAAATGTTGTAATAAATATAAGTAATTGTAAGTAAGAAAGTTGAATCGGGCGATTCTTCTTTATTTGAATTGTTACTATGCAAATCTACATTATTTTTGATAAAGTGCAAAAAAAATTTTATTTTTGCAGTGAAATGATACAGAGAATACAAACCATTTTCTTACTAATTGTAGTGATAGCGCAGGTTGTGCTACATTTTCAAAGTTTAGACGTAGAGCTTTTCGGAAGTTCTTATGTGGTAATTGCACTTAGTTTGGTGTCATTTTTACTGGCAATAATATCTATTTTCAGTTACAAAAAGAGAGTAAGACAGATTTTGTTGAATAATATCAACATTTTTATAAACGCTTTGTTGACTGGTTTATTGATATATTGGCTACTAAATTTATCTGGAGGAATAGATTTTCCTGAGAAAGGTATTGAGTTGGCATTCCCTCTGATTTCTTTGTTTTGTTTGTTTATGGCAAACATCTTCATTAGAAAAGACGAGAAACTCGTAAAATCTGTAGACAGAATTCGATAAATCTTACCAACGATTTATTTTGAGTGAAAACAGTTTCGGAAACGAAGCTGTTTTTTTATGCATTAAAATCCTCCAAATGATGCAATTTTAATAATTACAAATTAAAAAAGTGTAATTTTGCACATTATTCCTAAATTAATGAGCCCACTAAAAAGAGTTTTAAACCTAGCAAAACCTCATCAAAAATATCTTTTCGGAAGTATATTTTTTAATCTATTATATTCTTTGCTTAATATCTTTTCTGTTCTTACTATGCTGCCTATTTTGCGCATTATGTTCGGATTAGAAAAAAAGGTGGACACGAGTAAAATCCCTACTTACAGTGGTAAATTCGGAGATTATTTTTCTTACTTAAAAGACTTAGCCTATTACCAAATTCAGGTTTCTATAGATAACAATGGCGCTATAAGAGTTCTTGCCATTCTTTGTATTATTACAGCAATCACTTTCTTTTTTAGAAATATTTTCAGATATCTTGGTTCATTTTTATTAGTGAATTACAGAGTAGGAATCACCAAAGATTTACGTGCTTTGGTGTATCATAAATTTTTGAAATTACCCGTATCTTTCTTCACAGAACAAAGAAAAGGAGATATGATGAGTAGAATTTCTAACGATGTAGGAAATGTAGAAAATTCGATTATGGGAAGTTTGGTAGATGTTATCAATGCTCCGTTTATGATTGTTTCTTCGCTTATTACCTTATTTGCGCTTTCTCCTAAATTAACGCTGTTCTCTTTATTGATTTTTCCTATCATGGGCGGTATTATCTCTTGGGTAGGAAAAAGCTTGAAAAAGCACTCTATGAAAGCCCAAGAAGAATTAGGCAACTTGTTTTCTTTGGTAGATGAAACGTTGAAATCTTCTAAAATTATCAAAATTTTTAATGCGGATAAAATCCTTAATTCTAGATTTGATAAAACCACCAACAATTGGCAGAATTACGCTATTGCTATGAGTAGAAGAAGAGAATTGGCATCACCAAGTTCAGAATTCCTTGGTTCAGTTACTATTTTAATCATTACTTGGTTTGCGGGAAGTCAAATCATTAATGGCACCATGAAAGAGCCAGAAACATTTTTAGTTTTTATCGGTTTATTTTTTCAGATTCTAGAGCCGGCTAAAAAATTATCTTCCTCTATTTCTAACATCCAAGGAGGAATTCCTGCTTTACAAAGAGTGCAAGAGGTATTAGACTACGATTTAAAAGTAGAAGAAATAGAAAATCCTATTGCTATATCTACTTTAAATGACAAAATAGAATTCCGAAATGTGAATTTTACGTATGATGGTGAACATCAAATTCTGAAAAAATTCAATCTAATTATTCCGAAAGGAAAAACCGTAGCTTTGGTAGGACAATCTGGAAGCGGAAAATCTACCATTGCCAATCTTTTGACCAGATTCTATGATGTAACCGATGGCGAAATTCTAGTGGATGGCAACAATATAAAACACCTAAAATTGACGGATTATCGTCAACTTTTAGGAATGGTAACCCAAGAGTCTGTTTTGTTCAATGATACCGTGTATAATAATATTTTGATGGGAAAAGAAGATGCTTCGGAAGATGAAGTAATGAAGGCTGCTAAAATAGCAAACGCTCATCAATTTATAGAAAATTTGCCAGAGCAATACCAAACCAATATTGGTGATGATGGAAGCAAACTTTCGGGTGGACAAAAACAGAGGCTTTCTATAGCAAGAGCGGTTCTTAAAAATCCACCGATTATGATTCTAGACGAAGCTACTTCAGCCTTAGACACAGAATCTGAAAGATTCGTACAAGATGCGCTAGATAAAATGATGGAAAACCGAACGTCTTTGGTCATTGCACACCGTTTATCTACCATTCAAAAAGCAGATCATATCGTAGTAATGGAACGCGGAGAAATTGTAGAACAAGGCACTCACGATGAATTGATGGTGCATAACGGAACCTATAAAAAATTGGTAGAATTGCAGAATTTTGGGTAATGAGTTCTGATGAAAATTACAAAAAAAGACAATTTCTTGAAAGAAAATTACAAGAAATTTCAAAAAAGAAACTAAAAATTCTTTGGGCTATTTTCGTTTCGATTTTAGGTCCTTTTTTATTACCTTTTTTCCCAATGAAAAAATCAATTAATTTTGCAACGGAAATAGGATATTGGAATTCTGTAATACTATTTAGTGTAGCTTTATTGATAACAATGCCATATCTTATTTATAAAGAATACGATAATATTAAAAGAACTCAACACGATATTGAAAGAGAATTAAAAAATTTAAAAAAGCAAACCGCAAAGATTTAGTTCTTTGCGGTCTTTATTTTTTTGCACTATTTGCGCGTGAACTTACTCCTTCATTCTAGCGATTACATCTACACCGCCTTTGGTTTTATCCCCAATTTTACAGATAATTTCAGAATCTAAAGGCAAGAATACATCCATTCTAGAACCGAATTTGATGAAGCCAAACTCATGTCCAGCTTTTGCCTCGTCTCCCAAAGTACAATAGAAAACAATTCTACGCGCTACATAACCTGCAATCTGGCGAAAAACTACTTGATGGTTGGTTCTGCTTTCAACGGCAACGGTAGTTCTTTCGTTTTCTGTAGAAGATTTTTCGTGCCATGCTACCAAATATTTACCAGGATGATATTTTTTGTAAATCACATTCCCCGAAACGGGATATCTACAAATATGCACATTAAGCGGAGACATAAAAATAGAAACTTGAATAGCTTTGTCTTTTATGAACTCATCTTCGAACACTTCTTTAATCATCACCACTTTTCCGTCCACAGGAGCGATTACATTTTCTTTATGGTCTAGAATTTCTCTCTTTGGAACTCTGAAAAACCAGAAAACCAAACCATATAAAATAAATAACGGAACAATTACCAAAAGCGAATACATTTCTAAATAATGTACTGATAAAAAGGTAAATAAAGCAACTGCAATAGTTGCTACCAATAGAGTTCCCTTACTTTCTTTATGTAGTTTCATAATCTAAATGTTCCTAAAATAATTTTTCTAAAATAAAGTACAAATATACAACAGGTGCGGCAATTATAAAACTATCTAACCTATCTAACACCCCACCGTGACCAGGGATAATGTTTCCGCTATCTTTTACGCCAAAAGTTCTCTTTAATTGGCTTTCTACCAAATCTCCAATTGGTGCAAAAACAGACACCAAGAAGCCTATAACCATCCAATTTCCTCTTAATTCTGGAAACTTTTGCTCAATGAAATAACCTAAAATCAGAGTGAAAAATACACCTCCTGCAAAACCTTCCCATGTTTTTTTTGGTGAAATTTTGGGTGCCATTTTATGTTTCCCGAACAATCTTCCTGTGAAATATGCGAATGAATCACTGCTCCAAATCAATACAAACAGCATAAAAACTTCCCAAGTAAAAGTACCATCAAAAAATCTAGGTAATCCCAATGCAAAGCCAAAAGGAAGTGAAACGTAAATGACGGTAAATATCAATTTTCCTTCGTCATAATACAATTCTGAAGCAAATCTAAATAAAGTAATACAAGCAATGACGATTAATAATAATGCTAAAATTTCTGAAAGATTGTAATTGAAATAAAAACCGTGTCCGAAAAATCGGGTGGTAAATTTATAATAAACCAAAGCAATTAATGGTAAAACCAACCATCTATACAATGCGCTATCAAACTTCATGATTTTCACACATTCATAAGCCCCAACAGCTACAAAAAAGGTTATTAAACCGTAATAAAGTTGCTCTTGTTTTACTAAATTAGGAGATAGACTGTTCACCAATTTAGCGCCATAATCTGTGGTGCATAAAAAAATAAGCAATCCATAAATTGCTCCCGAAAATAGTCTTTGAATTAAGTTTTTATCCAATTTGAAAATAATTTGATAGAGAATTTTGAAGAAATTAATCTTCCAGCAAAAGTAAGAAAAGTTTGCTATTATCTTTATTAGGTGTATCTAATTTTGAATGACTGCCACTAATAGAAGTAAGGTTTCTTACGTTTCCTCTTCTTTTAATCTTCATCATAGCCTCACTTAGGTTGTTTACAATCTGCGAAACGTTTGCCATAATAATTATTTTCTCTGGCAATCTAGAAGAATGATAGTGTATTATATTATTAGCCGAAAGCATAATTCTACCATCAAATGCAATTAAAAACTCACAAGTAATAAAAGCTGCATCATTATTAATGTCTAGCGAAGTAGTAAAATTAGTTTTGGTAACGTTTAAGAAATTTTGTAAATCTTCATCACAACAGAAAACATTTTTAATGCCTTCTATTTTTACAATCTGGTTAAGGGTTTGTAGCGCTTCAGCTTCGTCTGCACAGTAGTTAAAAAAACCGCCAGAAGTAGTGAAGAGTTGGGCAAATTTATAATCGAGGTCAGCATTTTTCAGCTGATCTGCCAATTTGGTAACGTTAGTATTTTCCTCTTGTTCTTCTTGGTTTAGGATTTTGCTAACAAACTTCTTAAATATACTCAACTTTTTAACGATTTTTAAACTTAGCTAACTACAAAAATATAAAATAATTTAGAAACTTGCTATATATCAAATATATAAATTAAGAAAAATAAAAATTCCCAATTGGCAGTCTTTCAAAAACCAATTGGGAATATCACTATTTTATTTATTAAATCATTAATTATGAAGCTCTTGCGAATTATTTTCTTGCGGTGTTTCTACATTTTGCGTAACCTCTGTAACTACAGATTGAGTAACGGGTTTTTCTGTAAGTTCTGGATCCCAAGCCCTTTTTCCGAAGATCTCTTCTAAGTCCTCACGGAAAATCACTTCTTTTTCTAGCAATTTATTAGACAATGCATCTAGTTTATCTCTATTTTCTGATAAAATCTGCACCGCTCTTTGGTATTGATTTTCTATAATGCTTTTAATTTCTACATCTATTTTCTGGGCTGTTTCTTCAGAATAAGGCTTCCCAAAACTGTATTCAGATTGACCAGAACTATCATAATAAGAAATATTACCAATGTTTTCGCTCAATCCATAAATGGTAACCATAGCTTGTGCTTGTTTAGTTACTCTTTCTAAATCAGAAAGCGCACCTGTAGAAATATTGCCAAATGCAACTTGCTCTGCCGCTCTACCACCTAGTGTAGCACACATTTCGTCTAGCATTTGCTCTGTAGTGGTAAGAGAACGCTCTTCTGGTAAATACCAAGCTGCACCAAGGCTTCTACCTCTAGGCACGATGGTCACTTTTAAAAGAGGAGCCGCATGTTCTACCAGCCATGAGATTGTAGCATGCCCAGCTTCGTGGAAAGCTACTCTTTTTTTCTCAGATGGTTTAATTGCTTTATTTTTCTTTTCTAGACCGCCAATAATTCTATCAACTGCGTCTAAGAAATCTTGTTTAGTAACACTTTCATGATTATTTCTAGCTGCGATAAGTGCTGCCTCATTACAAACATTGGCAATATCTGCCCCAGAAAAACCAGGCGTTTGTTTGGCTAAGAAATCTCTATCAATATCTGGCGATAATTTAATTTTCGCTAAATGCACATCAAAAATTTCTCTTCTTTCGTGCAATTCTGGTAAATCTACATAAATAGAACGATCAAAACGACCTGCTCTCATTAAAGCTTTATCCAATATATCTGCTCTGTTGGTGGCTGCCATTACAATAACATTGGTATCTGTGCCAAAACCGTCCATTTCTGTAAGTAATTGATTCAGTGTGTTTTCCCTTTCGTCGTTGCCGCCTTGCAAACCTCCTTTTCCTCTGGCTCTACCAATAGCATCTATTTCATCAATAAAGATAATAGCAGGAGATTTTGCTTTAGCCTGTGCAAATAAATCACGAACTCTAGAAGCTCCTACACCTACAAACATTTCTACGAAATCTGAACCAGACAGAGAAAAGAAAGGCACTTTTGCTTCACCAGCTACTGCTTTTGCTAATAATGTTTTACCAGTTCCCGGAGGCCCTACTAAAAGAACTCCTTTTGGAATTTTACCGCCTAATTTGGTATATTTTTCAGAATTTTTAAGAAAATCTACAACTTCTTGCACTTCTTCTTTTGCCCCTTCTAGACCAGCTACATCTTTGAATGTTACTTGTATTTTTTCGTTTTCGTCAAAAAGTTTGGCTCTAGATTTACCGATGCTAAAAATTTGACCACCAGGGCCACCAGCTCCTCCCATTTTTCTGAAAAGGAAATAGTAAATAAGCCCCATAATTCCAAACCAAATCAGTGCGTTAATCAATAAATTTTGTAATGATGAACCAGATTCATCATATTTTACATCAACTTTACCTGTTTCAGGATTTGCTTTTTGAAAAGCATCTAATTTTTGTTGGAAAACTTGTAAATTTCCATAATTAAAATCATAATCTGCCCCTTGTTGCATTCCCTGAAAGAGAGGATTTTCTGATTTTTTATCTTCTTTTTTAATTAATTTATCTTTCGCTTCTTTGGTTAGATAAATTTCCGCTTTTGGAACATCTGTATATATGATAACTTTTTGCACCTTATTATCTTTCATAAGAGCAAAAACGCCATTTGGTGACATCGTTTTACTTGTACCATTACCTATGAACATTGGATATACAACAATCCCTATGATAAGGACAACCACTAAGTAAAACCAATTAAAACCGCTTTTTTCTTTCATTTTTTAAATTCATTATAATTTTCGATAAAATTTAAGAAAAAACTTTACCGAAAAGTGTTTTATACTATGATTAAGACTCTATACTAATCACTTTGGCATCACCCCAAAGTTCTTCTATTTCGTAATAATCTCTGATTTGTCTTTGGAAAATATGTACTACTACAGAAATATAATCTACTAAAATCCACATCGCATTTTCGCTACCTTCTACGTGCCAAGGTCTGTCTTTTAGTTCGTTTCTTACTTTTTTTTCTACATTTCCTGCAATAGCCGAAACCTGTGTATTAGAATTACCACTGCATATTACAAAGTATTCTGCTACAGAGTTTTCTATCTTGGTAAGGTCTAGAATTTTTATGTCTTCGCCTTTAATATCTTGTATTGCTTCTACAATTTTCGCTATTAATTGTTCTTTTTCTGTATTTTTACTCATTCAAAAAAATTATGTTTATCTGCAAATTTATTGTTTTTTCTTTAGTTTTCGGTGATTATAGTTACATAAAGTTTTGTTAAATGAATAGTCTAATATATCTACCACAGTGTTCTTCTACCCAAGATGAAATCATAGATTTTATAAATTCTAATCATCTAGAAGAAGATTTTATAGCAGTCTATACCTTTAACCAAACTAACGGAAGAGGACAATATGGAAATATTTGGGAAAATTATCCTAATGAAAACCTGGCCTATTCTTTTGCTATTAAAACCAAAAACATCTCTTGTTCTGATATTCTCTTCAATTATTATACCGCAATTGTAGTGCGTGATTTTATTGCCAATTTGACCAAAACAGAGGTGAAAATAAAATGGCCAAATGATTTAATCCTTAAAAATAAGAAAATCTGCGGAATGCTTTTCGAAAAAAAAGGAGATTTTTTGATAGGAGGAATTGGGATTAATATTTTGCAAGAAGATTTCGAAAAATTGCCAAAAGCAGGTTCTGTATTTACCCAAACTCAGTTAAAATTTGAAGCAAAAGAATTCGCAAACAGCTTTCATCATTATCTTTTTGATAATTTAACAAAAAAAGCAATCCCAGAAAATGTCTTAAACATTTATCATCAAAATCTTTACAAAAAAGAAGAAATTGCTGTTTTTGAAAAAAACAAAACAAGACAAAATGGCATAATAAAATTTACTGACGAAAACGGTTGTCTTTGGATAGAGCTGGAACGTGAAGGTTTACAAAAGTTTTTCCACAAAGAAATAGAGTTGCTCTATTGATTGGCTCGCTTCCAGTATAAATAAAATGCTAAACTACCAAAAACGATATTAGGAATCCACATTGCTAGAAGCGGTGGCAAAGAATTGTCTTCCGAAGCCAAAACCTTTAATACTTCAAAAGAAAAAACAAAAATAAACGCTAAGGAAATCCCTAAAGCTAAATTCATCCCTAGACCTCCTCTTTTCTTTTGTGAAGACAGAGAAAGTGCTAAAAATGTAAGAATAACAATGGAAACAGGCATTGCGGTACGCTGATGTAATTCGTTAAGATAGGTATTAATATTACTATTGCCTTTTTCGGTTTCTCTTTTTATAAATCTTACCAAATCTGGCGTGGTTTTGTTTTGCCCGAGTAATTCATTCGGGAAGAGCTCTTCTGGAGAGTGCTTGAAATTTTGCTCTTTGGTGTCGCCATTTTTTAGAATTTCGGTATCATTTTTACCCGTCATTTTCTCTAAATAATTATTAATGATGAAAAGCTTCTTTTTTTCGTCCCAAAAAATTTCGGCGGCATTAATCTGATGGAGCAATTTTTTATTCTTATCAAATTTTTGATACAAATAGCCAGAACCTCTGTTGGTTTGCCTATTATAACTATTGATAAAAATAAATTCCTGAGGATTGAGCTGTGTAGAAATCTGCTTGTTTGCCGTAAATTTTTCTCGATTTACCGTATTCATGGTATAGATTTCTAATTCATTTTTCTTGATATTAGACCATGGCAAAACAAAATGATTAATTGCCAAAATACCTGCTGCTATGATAAGTGACGCCACCAAATAAGGTCTTGCAAATCTATGAAAACTAGCTCCACTGCTTATATAAGCTACAATTTCTGTATTATTAGCAATTCTAGAAGTGAAATAAATTACAGTAATAAAAACTAAAATCGAGAAAAAAGTAACAATATAATACAACATTAAATAAGGATAAAAATGTATGAGAAAGTACCCCACAGTATAACCATTGGTTTCTATTCTAGGAGCTTTACTCTGCACATCTATCACTACAATAATTATAGACAAGAGTACTAGCATAAAAGCTAGTGTTCCCATATATTTTTTGATGATGTATTGATCTAATATTTTCATTAATCTGTAAAATCGTTGATTTGCAAAAATGCTAAATCGTTTTTAAAAATAAATAAATTTTCTGTTATTTTTAAAGCCTTTGTTTCAATTGAGGGATAATCTGCTGTTTCCATTCGTAGAAATCTCCTGCAATAATATGCTCTCTCGCCACTTTTACCAAATCTAAATAAAATGCTAAATTATGAATAGATGCAATTTGCTTTGCTAAATATTCTTTCGCAACAAATAAATGACGAACGTAGGCTTTACTGTAATCTCTATCTACATAACTTGTCCCAAATTCATCAAGCGGAGAAAAATCTTTTTCCCACTTTTTGTTCTTCATATTCATTACGCCTTGCCAAGTAAAAAGCATCGCATTTCTAGCATTTCTAGTAGGCATTACACAATCCATCATATCAATACCGAGACCAATACTTTCGATAATGTTCCAAGGTGTGCCAACTCCCATTAAATATCTTGGCTTTTCTTTAGGCAAGATATCTGTAACCTCATTGGTAATTCTGTACATTTCTTCTTCTGGTTCGCCTACGGAAAGTCCACCAATTGCATTTCCATCAGCTCCTGCTTCGGCAATAACTTCTGCCGAAATTTTCCTTAAATCAGAATAGGTAGAACCTTGAACTATCGGGAAAAGATGTTGCTTGTGTCCGTAAATTTCATGGTTTTCATTTGTCCAATCAATACATCTTTTTAACCAACGGTGTGTAAGCTCCATTGATAATTTTGCTTGGTTGTATTCGCAAGGATAAGGTGTACATTCGTCAAAAGCCATAAAAATATCGGCCCCAATTTGTCGCTGAATTTCCATAGATTTTTCTGGTGAAATAAAATGGTAACTTCCATCAATATGAGATTTGAATTTCACCCCTTCTTCGGTCATTTTTCTACTAGAAGAAAGCGAAAAAACTTGGTAACCACCAGAATCTGTAAGAATTGGCTTATCCCAATTCATAAATTGATGAAGACCGCCTGCTTCTTGCATAATTTCCATACCTGGTCTTAAATAAAGATGGTAGGTATTTCCTAGTATTATTTGGGCTTTTATATCTTCTTTCAGTTCGTGCTGATGTACCGTTTTTACAGAAGCTACCGTACCAACGGGCATAAAAATAGGGGTTTGTATTTCTCCGTGATCTGTGGTTATTTTGCCAGCTCTGGCTTTGCCAGATGTTGTTTTTTCAATTTCAAAAAATGGGTGCATTGTCATCAATTTCTTTACAAGGAATTATTTTACAAAAGAAGGAACGTTAGGATTCTTATTTTTCATCTTTTCTATGTAACCTTCTAACTTAGGGTCTTTATCCAAAATGATTTCTTTGGCGTTTTCTAAGATTTTATCTAGCTGCGCAGGATTAGACATATAATATTTATAACTATCTCTGTACATTGCTGCTGTAATGTTATGTTTTTTCAGTACAAATCTGCTATTAATCTCCATATTAGTATTGGGATTAATGGTATAAGACTGGTCATAGATTGCAAAATCTGCAATTACTTCAGACATTTTTTCTTTGCTAAGGAGATCTTTCGGTTTATCTACAATGTTAGAGCAAGAAAAAAGAAATAAAATAGAAAAAAGTGAAATTAATTTTTTCATATGCAGATATTTTTAACGTAAAAAGTAAAAATGATTCGCTTTGTCTTCATCGGTATTTGTGTTTGCCAATGGCGATTTTATAGTTTTCCGAAAAGAGATTTTAGTTTTAAATCAATCACTCCGAAGACTGCTTCTTTTATAATTCCTCCATTCATTTTGCTTTCTCCTTGAGTTCTATCGGTAAATATAATAGGAACTTCCGCAATTTGGAATTTTTTTCTGAAAGCCCTGTATTTCATTTCGACTTGGAAACCGTAACCCGTCATTTTTATTTGGTCTAATCCTATTTCTTCTAAAACTTTTCTAGAAAAACAAACAAAACCAGCTGTGGTATCAAAAACTGGAATCCTCAATACAAATCTCACATATTTAGAAGCAAAATAAGATAATAGAACTCTAGACATAGGCCAGTTTACTACATTTACACCATTACAATATCTAGAGCCAATGCTCATATCTGCATTTACTGCAGCGTCATACAATTTGGGTAAATCATTAGGATTATGCGAAAAATCTGCATCCATCTCAAAAATATATTCATATCCGTACTCCAAAGCCCATTTAAAACCAGCAATATACGCTTTGCCAAGCCCATCTTTTACTTTTCTGATGAGCAAATGAAGATGTGTAGGAAATTCTTTTCTCATTTCCTCTACAATTTGGGCAGTACCGTCTGGTGAAGAATCATCTACAATAAGCACATGGAAATCCTGCTCTAAAGCAAAAACAGCATTAATGATGTTTCGGATATTTTCCTTCTCATTGTAAGTGGGGATAATGACTAATTTTTTCATAATAATTGAAGATGCAAAGATATGATTTTTATGGTGATTCTATTAAAAACCAAAATCAAATATTATTCCTTAATTTTCTTATTTTTGCAAAAACTTTAAAATTGATAAGAGTTGTATCGCATCCAGATTGGGTAATATATTGTGTAATAGGCATTGCATTGTCTTACATTATTATGTTTAGAACACTTCATAGAGATATTTCTTTGTATGACTTTCTGTTACAGCCTTTCGAAAATGTAAACAACACCTATCTTAGTTGGGCTATTACTACCATTCTTCATTGTATAAGTTTTTCGGTATTGTTTTCTCAGTACATTCCTGTGGTTCCTAAATTTGTTTCCGAAAATTTTTCTGGATTTGGTATAGAGTTTAATAAGTTTGGTTTTATGCTAACCACGTTATTGCTTTTTTATTTTGTTAAAAATTTGGTAACCTATTTTTTCTTTGCCAGCATAGATAATATAAAGAACTATCATTATTTTGCACATGCTGCACAAAAATACTACTTGATATACTCTATGTTAATTATGGTTATTAGTATTTTGCACTACTATTTGCCATTAAACACGCGTTTATTTTTTAGAATTTACTTAGTGGTACTTATTTTCGCTTTTGTGTTAAAAATACTTTACTATCTCTTTAATAATCAGAGAATTTTACCTAAGCAATTTTATTATAAATTTTTGTATATTTGCAGTCTCCAAATTTTACCAATTTTAGTAGTTTGGAAGTTTTGCTTTATTTAATATTTATTAGGAATTTTTGAGGATGAAAATTAAATCTATTTTGGTTTCACAGCCTACTCCGAGTGCAGAATCATCTCCGTATTTGGAAATTGCCAAAAAAGAAAAAATAAAAATTGACTTTAGACCATTCATACACGTACAAGGTGTGGATGCTAAAGAACTGAGAACTCAGAAAATTGATCTTTCTCATTACACTGGCATTATCTTTACCAGTAAAAATGCAATAGACCATTATTTCAGACTTGCAGAGGAGATGCGTTTTGCCGTTCCAGATTCTATGAGATACATTTGTCAATCTGAGGCCATTGCCAATTATCTGCAAAAACACATTATCTACAGAAAAAGAAAAATTTCTTTTGGCGAAAAATCTATGGCAGACCTCGCTCCGCTATTCAAAAAACATCATGATGAGAAGTACTTACTTCCATGCTCTGATGTACTTACAGAAGAAACTTCTAAAGTGCTAAACAACGCAGGAATAGACTGGACTAAAGCGGTAATGTACAAAACGGTAGCAAGTGATTTATCAGACCTAAATATCGAAGATTATGATATGCTGGCGTTTTTTTCTCATCAAGGGATAAAATCTCTCTTCCAAAATTTCCCAAAATTTGAACAAGGAGAAAAAAAAATTGCAGTTTTTGGAGTTTCTACTAAACAAGCCGCAGAAGAAGCTGGATTAAGAGTAGATGTAATGGCACCTACAAAAGAAACACCTTCTATGACGATGGCTATCGAAAAATTTATTAAAGCTAGCAATAAGTAAAAATAAGCAAGACTCATAATTAAAGACAAATAAAATCTTTACAACAATATAAAAATCATCAAAGAGATTTGGTGATTTTTTCATTTACAGAAACCTTATCTTTGCAAACGAAAATTTTCTCTCACAATTCGGTTTTGAGCTATTTTCAAACCATTCAAACGATTTCAAACCTTTTGAACTATAAACAAATGAACGCTCCAAAAGCAAAAAAAATAGATAAATTTTTAGAAATTCACGGTCATCAAAGAAACGACCCTTATTTTTGGCTCAACCAAAGAGAAAACCCTGAAGTTTTACAATATTTGGAAGAAGAAAACGCCTATTGCGATTTCGTAATGAAAGATACCGAAGAATTGCAAGAACAACTCTTCCAAGAAATGAAATCCAGATACAAAGAGGATGACGAAAGTTTACCTTATTTTTTCAATGAATATTGGTACGTCGTAAAATATCAGAAAGGGAAAGAATATCCTCTTTTTTACAGACATTTCAAAAGTTTAGAGAACGAAGCAGAACTCATGTTAGACGTAAACGAAATGGCTTCTGGAAAAGATTTCTATGATGTAGGTAGTTTTTCGGTTTCCGTCAATAATCAGTTGGCTGCTTTTTCTGAAGATATTGTAGGAAGAAGAATTTATACCATCTTGCTCAAAAATTTAGAAACTGGCGAATTTCTTACGGATAAAATAGAAAACACAACTGGTAAAACAGTTTGGGCAGCAGATAATCTCCATTTTTTCTACATTAGAAAAGACGAAACTTTACGCGCTTTCCAAATTTATAGACACAAAATAGGCTCTTCGCAAGAAGAAGACGTTTTGGTTTTCCACGAAGAAGACGAAACTTTCGATGTAGGTGTTTACAAATCAAAATCTTTAGAATATATTTTTATTGCAAGTTCTTCTACGATTTCAGATGAGCATTGGTTTATTCCTTCAGATGATGTTTTTGCAGAATGGAAAGTGATTCAAAAAAGAGAAGACGATTTAGAATACGCTGTAGAACATTATGAAAATGACTTCTACATCATCACCAATGAAGGTGGCGCTACCAATTTCAAAATTATGAAGACGTCGGTTGACCAACCTTCCAAAGAACATTGGAAAGAAGTAATTCCGCATAAAAAAGAAACTTTATTAGAAGGTTTTGAGATTTTTAAAGATTATTTCGTGATTGAAGAAAGAACCGAAGGTTTACTACAATTGAAAATTATTGATAATATTTCAGGGCAGTCTCATTATTTGCCTTTTGATGAGCCAACTTATACCGCGTACGTTGGTATTAATTTAGATTTTGATACGGAAGTTCTTCGCTATGGTTATACTTCGCTTACCAAACCAAGTTCTACTTACGAGTACAACATGAAAACTCACGAAACCAAACTCTTGAAACAACAAGAAGTTTTGGGCGGAGATTTTGATTCTAAAAATTATATTTCTGAAAGAATTTGGGCAAATTCCAGAGACGGAAAAGCAAAAATTCCGATTTCTTTAGTTTATCATAAAAACACCCAAAAATCTGCTGAAACACCACTTTTAATTTATGGTTACGGAAGTTACGGACATACTGTGGATGCGAGTTTTTCTAATGTTCGCCTTTCGATTTTAGACCGAGGTTTTATTTATGCTATTGCTCACATTCGTGGTGGAGAATATCTCGGAAGAGATTGGTATGACAACGGAAAAATGCTGAAAAAGAAAAATACTTTTTTCGATTTTATTGACGCTGCAAAATTTTTAATTTCTGAAAATTACACTTCGCCGAAACATCTTTATGCAATGGGCGGTTCTGCTGGTGGACTTTTAATGGGAGCAATTATGAACTATGAACCCGAAATTTTCAACGGAATTGTGGCGCAAGTTCCTTTTGTAGATGTAGTAACTACGATGTTAGATGAAACAATTCCGCTTACAACTGGTGAATTTGATGAATGGGGAAATCCTAAAAAGAAAAAATATTATGATTATATGCTTTCTTATTCACCTTATGATAATGTGGAAGCAAAAAATTACCCAAATACATTAATAACAACAGGTTTTCACGACAGTCAAGTTCAATATTGGGAACCTGCGAAATGGACTGCAAAATTGCGGGATTTGAAAACCGATAATAACATTCTAGTCTTTAAAACCGATATGAAATCTGGTCACGGAGGAGCTTCTGGTAGGTTTGAAAGCCTAAAAGAAGACGCGCTAGAATATGCATTTTTATTAAAATTAGAAAAATAATTTTGCTACGAATGAACTTAAACGCTATGCTAATTTTTATTGTTTTTATTTCGTTATTTATTACTTATTATCTTGTTCAAAGACAAAAAATATTGAGACAAGAAAAGCATGATTATTTAGAAGAGAAAAAGCAACAAAAACTAGAAGAATTATTAAAAATAGCTCGAGAAGAAGACAAAAAAAGTAAAGAAGAACAAAAATAATTTAGTAATGAATGCTCGAAAAATAAAATTATCCGTGCATTCGTGGCAAAAATCAATTATAAAAATGAACGAAACAGAACTTTGGATAAAAATAGAAAATTTTTTTGTAGAACATTTCCAAACAGAGAAAAATCCGCCAATTGAAACGCTTATGTTTTTGATAGGAATTCAGGAATTAGGAAGTGGTCAACAAAAATATTCTAAAGACGATAAAATCAATCTTCTGCACATTGCGGTTTGCAGATTGCTAGAACCTTTTGGTTTTTATCAATTTGAAGATTATGATGATGACGGCTGGCCTATTTATAAGCAATTAGAAGAGTTGCCAGAACTAAAACCAAATGAACAGCAACTGCTAATGAAAAAAGCCATCATTCAATATTTTTTAGATGAAAATCTGTTAGAGGTTTCTTAAAAACTTGCTTTAGCAATGTCTTGTTTTCACAATAATTTGTTAAAAAAGGCGTTTTTAAGAAATATGATGCAAATTAATAGACTTTTTTTTGTTTAATTTGTGTTAAATTTATAATTTTAACAAAATTTTCTAAGGAAAATGAACAATAAATTCATCCCAATACTGTCTGTTTTTATGACGATTTCGCTTATCGTTTTCGTCTCTTTACAGTTTTATTGGCTCAAAGAATACTATGCTTCTTTAGAGCAAGAGTTTTCTAACAAAGTACATATTGCATTAGAAAATTCTGCCCAAAAAATCAGCGAAATTGAATTTAACAAATACAATGAGAAATTTAAAAATTTTGATCAAACCTTAACTTCAAACGCTAAAAAACCTACCCTTTTTACCGTTCAACAAACCCAAGACTCTCTAAGCAAAACCACACTGTCTTTTGGGAAAACGATTGTAGAGAAACAAGACATTCCTATTTCAAAAAAAGGAGATAGTCTTACCAAGTTTAAACTCTACAAAGATGAAGGTATTTATAGTTTTAAAAAAACACCTACTGCTCCGCAGATTATTACTTCTGCACAAAGCCAAGACATAAGCAGTGGCTTGTTTTCTTTAACAGAATTTGCAAAATTCAATGCTAGCAATCTTCCTATTAACCAGAGAGTTAATAAAAAAGTTTTAGATTCTGTGCTTTCAGAAGAATTAAAATTACAAAGTATTGATTCTAAATTCGGTTACGGAATTTTAGATAAAAACAACAAACTGACTTCTATCTCAAACAATACTTTTCTAGACCAAAAAGATAATAAAAATTATACGTATCCGCTTTTTATTGATAAAGATGACAAGACGCTTTTTTCTCTTTCATTGGTTTTTCCCAGAAAAGATGCTTCATTGGTTAAAAACAATTTGCCTATGTTGCTCGGTACATTTATGTCTTTGCTTACCATTTTAGGGATTTATATTATCTCTATTAATTATATGATGAGGCAAAAGAAAATTTCTGAAGTTAAAACAGACTTCATTAATAATATGTCTCACGAATTCAAGACGCCTTTAGCCACCATTTCTGTTGCTACAGATTCTTTAAACAACGACAAAATTGCCACCAATCCAGAAAAAGTAAAATACTACTCTAAACTGATAAAACAAGAGAATTTGAGAATGAAAAAACAGGTAGAAAACGTTCTCAATATGTCTAAACTAGAGCGAAACGAGATGAAACTTTTCTTAAAAGAAACCAACGTAAGAGAGCTCATTAAGGAGATTTCAAAATCTTTCAGGTTAATTGTAGAAGAGAGAAATGGTACACTTACCGAAGAATTTAAAGCAGAGCATTATTTGGTAAGAATAGATGAATTTCACCTTTCTAATGCGCTAATTAATTTATTAGACAACGCCAACAAATATTCGCCAAACACTCCAGAAATTAAAATTTCTACCAAAAACGAAGGCAACTGGTATATCATTCAAATTTCTGATAAAGGAATGGGAATGGAGCAACAAAACAAAACAAAGATTTTCGAGAAATTCTTCAGAGAAGAAACAGGAAATATACATAACGTGAAAGGACAAGGTTTAGGCTTGTCTTATGTGAAAAAAATCATAGAAATGCACAAAGGGCAGGTAATTGTAGAGTCCGAAAAAGATAAAGGAAGTACATTTACGCTGAAATTACCTATGTCTTAGCCTAAAAACAAACATCTAAACAATTAAAAAATTTAAAACACCAAGATATTATGAGCAACAGAATTTTATTAGTAGAAGACGATCAAAGTTTCGGTGCCGTACTTAAAGATTATTTAATGATTAATAACTTTGAGGTAACTCTAGCCATAGATGGCGAACTCGGGTTAAAAGAATTTACAGAAAAAGAATTTGACATCTGCATTTTTGATGTAATGATGCCAAAAAAAGACGGATTTTCCTTAGCCGAAGATGTGAGAAAAATAGATAAAAATACACCGATCATATTTTTAACCGCTAGAAACCAAAGAGAAGATGTGCTAAAAGGTTACCAAATTGGCGCAGATGATTATATCACAAAACCATTTGATACTGAATTACTTCTGTACAAAATTAAAGCTATTTTACAAAGAAGTGCAGTGGTAGAAGACGAAGAACAAGAACAATTCAAAATCTCAAATATTTTCTTTGATTCTGTACTTCGACAGTTAAGAGTAGGGGATAATGAATACAAACTTTCACCAAAAGAAAATGAACTTTTAAAACTTCTTTGCCTACACAGAAATGATTTTATGCCAAGAGATCTTGCCCTAAGAAAAATCTGGAAAAAAGAAAATTATTTTACCGCAAGAAGTATGGATGTTTATATTGCTAAACTTAGAAAATTACTGAAAGACGACGAAGGTTTAGAAATCATCAATGTACACGGCGAAGGCTTCAGATTATTAGTGAAAAATTAATCTATAACATCATAAAAAACCTCAGATTGTTCTGAGGTTTTTGCTTATTTAACACATAAAATATTATTCTTTTCCTTCTACACAAAAAATGTAGTATTCTACAGCTCTAGCATCTTTAAAGTACTGTCTTATCCTTGCCAAATCACCAGCAGCAGCTTGTTTGGTAAAATAACTACCAACCAATACTTTGTAATTAGGTCTAAGTGAAGCATCTGTAATCGCCTTTATGTTTGGGAATTTAGATCTGAAGTAATTTTTCACTTCATTAGATTCTTCGTTAGACTTTACTACAGCAACTTGAATTCTGAAACCCATAATTCTAGGATTATCACGGCATATTTCTGCTTTTGTTTTCGTTTTTGTATTGACCTCTACCTTTGTGATAGGTTTATTGCCTATATCATTTAACCGATCGCATTTAGATTCTAAATCCTTCAAAAGGTCATCTACTTTAGAGTCCATTGTTATTGTAAGTTCTGTTCCATTAAGCGTATCTTTCTTAACAACTTGCTGAGCGTCAACAGTATAAAAGCTAAACAATGAGAGGAAACACACTAATTTTAAAATCTTGTTCATCAAAAAAATATTTTTAGCAAAATTAATACAAATAAAAATTATACCAACCATTGTTATTTAGAATTATTATAAATTGAAAGAAAATGATAAAATACATAAAAAGCTTCTCTTAAATTTGTGTTAAAGTCTTATTTTTGCGGAGTTGAATGTAAACTCAATAGTATTAACCCAAGATTATTTAAATGATTAGTTGGAGAAAGCATTACAAGAAAGTGTTGTTGGCAGTTAGCTTGCTATTAACAACCAGTGCTTCTATTTACGCCCAAGATCTTAAAGGTGACGCTAAGAAGGGAGAAGCCCTTTTTAAAACCAATTGTTCTGCGTGTCACGCGCTAGACAAACAAATGGTAGGCCCAGCTTTAGGAGGCGTAGTAGATAGATTAAAAACGGAACAAAATTTAGGTGTAGATTGGTTCCAAAAGTGGATTAAAGACAACAAAGCGCTTAGAGCTTCTGGTGATAAGTATGCAAATGAAGTCTTTGAAAAATTCAAAAAAGTAGAGATGACTCAGTTCCCGAGTCTTTCGGATCAGGATGTAGCAGACATTCTAGAGTACACCACCAATCCTCCAAAAGTAGAACCTGCTGCTGAAGACGCAGCTAACTCTCCAGAGGCACAGAAGGCCGCGCAAGAAGAGAAAAACCAATCAATAATTATCTTGGTTTCACTTGTCTCTATTGCAGGATTACTTCTTTGGATTCTTTTCAGACTTAGTCAGCTCGTAAAATTACAGAGAAAATCGGGAGAAATTTCTGATTTAGATGCTACTAGAATTCATTCTTTAGGAGAATTCTATAACAAGTATCAGACTCTAGGTAAAACTGTAATGGGATTATTGGCTGTTTTAGCTTTATACGGAATTTGGAATTGGCTTATGTGGGTAGGTGTCTATAAAGGCTATCAACCAGAACAACCAATCTATTTTTCACACAAAATTCACGCTGGCGAAAATAAAATCGACTGTCAGCTATGTCACTCTAGTGCTAAATATGGTAAAGTTTCTGAGATTCCTTCCGTAAACGTATGTATGAACTGTCATAAAGGTATTGCAGAATACAAAGGTAAGTACATAGAAGAAGGTAAAGACAGAGCTTTCTACACTGCAGAAATCAAGAAAATCTATGAAGCTGCTGGTTGGGATGAAGGTTCACAATCATATACTGGCAAAACTAAACCTATAGAATGGGTGAGAATTCACAATATGCCAGATTTTGTTTACTTTAACCACTCTCAGCACGTAGTAGCTGGTGAACAAACCATCATGAAAGCTAAAAAAGTAGATGTGGTATGTAAAGCTTGTCACGGTCAAGTTCAAGAAATGGACAAAGTACAAATGGCAA
>ERZ650302.197-NODE-197-length-31005-cov-11.126656_pt1 | contig 31005 bp, 27 predicted proteins | sample MGYA00376238_ERZ650302 | MGnify/ENA primary metagenome ERZ650302 (study PRJEB26733, sample SAMN07839298) | wastewater metagenome | biome: urban; feature: wastewater treatment plant; material: waste water | place: USA: North Carolina | collected 2016-04-28 ... | reverse complement strand
CTTTCTTCTGTAAAATGTTTTATTTCCTTCACAGAATCATAATAAATATAGTCATTTCTCGATTTAACAAAATAATTTATAATATTCTTGATCAACTCAATAGAGTATCCATTATCATTATAAATAATTTCACATAAATACGTTTTTATAAGTTTATTAGTATCTTTTGATATGATTGAATATTTGTACATTAACTCAAAAAATATTTGTGCATCTCTAATTACAAGTTCATTCCCTAATTTCAATGAATGTATTTTATCTTGATTCAGTAGTGTTCTCCAAAATCTCTCTTTCAATAATCCAATTTCTATTTTGGACTGTCGTTCTATTTTTTTTTCCTGTGATTTGTATGTTTGTAAAGACTCTTTTTTGATGATCTCTTCTATTTCTAATTTCTTTTCGGCATTCAAACTACCATTTTTTTTGTACTTATAATAAATATATCCTAATTCTATTATATACGATGGCTCTCTTCTCTCAATCATTAAGTCATCATCTACTTTTAAATATTTTCGCTTTTCAAACTTATTTTTATTTTCTTCTAAAAACATTTCATATGTTTCTTCTATTTTTATTCCATTCAAACTTTATTCACCTTGCTTTTCTTTATATTTTATTGTATTGTAAATTCCATTTTCAAAACTAGTAAATTATCAATTTTGTTATTAATCTTAACAATATCTTTTTCTGTTGTTATTACATAGTCGTAATCTTTTGACTCGCTTATAATTTCTTCGATTTCTTCAGTCGAATAAATATGGTGATCCATAAACATTATATCTTTAATTGATAACGGCTCTAGCCGTTCAACTGTCTGATAAAAAACTTTAGGATTTGCTATTGATGAAAAAAGAAGTATATTTTTACCCTTTATTACTGATAAATCATATGCGTTTTGACTTTGATTATAAAAATTTTTTTCAACATATTTACTTAAAAGTATTTCTTTATTGTATTTTTTTAATCTATTAAATATTGATTTTAGTTCTTCTTTATTTATATAATTTGACTTTGTTACTACAATTTTGTCTGTTCTTTTTATTTCTGATAAAGATTCTCGCAATCTTCCTTTTGGAAGATACTCATCTCCACCAAATGGGTTTGTCGCATCAACTAAAAGAACATTCTCTGTTTTCTTTAACTTTCTATGTTGAAATCCATCATCCATAATTATAACTTTAACATCAAACTTCTCTTTCAGTAGCTTTGCTCCTTTATATCGATCTTTTGATACTACAACCGGTATATTTAGGTTCAATGCATGAAAATACGCCTCATCCCCCGATTCAATTGGTGTACAATGTATTTTATCATAGTCTCTTACTAGAAATGGATTTTTATCTCTTTTCCCTTTGTAACCTCTACTCAAAATACCTACTTTTTTACCTTCTAATATATATTTATTTGCATAGTATTGTACTGCTGGTGTTTTCCCTGCTCCCCCAACAACAATATTCCCAACACAAAGAATTTCAATATCTTCTACTACTTTTTCTTTTAGTATTTTGTAATCATAAAGTCTATTTCTTATATAAACTATTATTCCATATATAATTGAAAGAAATTTCATCGTTTTACCTCACTTCTAATCCTTAATATTTTCTTCTAGATTATTATATATTTCTTCAATTCGCCTAAATCTATTCCTTATTCCTGATTTTGATATATTCATAGTTTCACCTAATTCTTGTAGCGACATATCAATGTTTTCTATTCTAGCCTTTGCTGCATCTCGTAAAACTGCTGATAAATTATTAAGCCCTATCTCATCTTCTATTTTCTGAATCATTCTTAATTGTTTTTCAGATGTTGATATTTTTTTAGTTTCATTAGCAATTTCCCAATTCATATTTCTATTTATTTTATTTCTTATTTCTTTATTTATTGTTGTCTCTTCAAAATCAAAAAAAGTATTTAAACCGCCAATCATATAAATAATATCCATAATATCTTCTGAATTTCTCATATAGACTAGACTTTTAGATTTTTTATCTGTTTGAAATACCCTTTTTCCCATTTCTTTGAATAAATAATAAAGAAATGTTGCTGCATCTTCTGTGTCTACAAAGAAGTCTAATGCATAACCTTTAATAGGCGCTCTTACATATCCACAACTAAAGAAAAATCCTCTGATTATTCCTTTTATTTTTTCTTCACTTTTTACTACTTCAAAATTTTTATGCGAAAATAATTTTTTTAAGAAATTTGTGAATTCTTCCTTCTCACTTTTCCTATATTGAATGACAATCTCATAAACATTATGAATTCCTAGCTTCTTACTTGTTAAATATCTAATTTGAATATTTAATTTTAAAATTTTCTTCAAATGTGAATAAACACGTTTTGCAAGTGAAGTATTCTCCGTACTAAAATATACTTCTTGCTCTGTTATATAGGCTTTAGAAATAAATACTCCGAATAACTCCGCATATATCTCGTCAATTTCAGTTATTTCTATATTAAATAGTTCTTCTTTTAGTACTGATGAATAAGACACCTTACCTCCATTTCAACTATTTTACTAGTTATTTATGAGTGTTCCATTTTCATATTCTTTAATAGAAATCACTAATTTATTTTTATCGTAGAATTTCCATTTTCCTGAACGTTTATTGTCAACTAATGTCCCTTCGAAATTTATATTTCCATCAGGAAAGTAAGCTTTTATTTTTGTTTCTGATTCATCAATATCAGCTTCATAAAATATATTTCCATTTCCTTGATATCTGATAGTTTTTCCATATAATTCCCCATTAATATAATTTGCTTCTGTATCTTTTTTTCCGGTACTTGACCATTCTATCCATTCATCTACTTTTTGATTATTATAATAGTTTCCTTCTGAACTCTTTTCTCCATTTTCATAGTACTCTGTCCATTTCCCATCTTTTACACCATCTTTATAATTACCACATTCTGAATATTTCATTGTAGATGTATAATTTTTATAATGTTCCCCGTTCAATTTATCATCCTTATATTCATCTTTTATCCATAATTTACCTGTTTCTGAATATGTCTTCCACGATTCCTGTTTCATACCATTCGTATATTTTCCTATTATGTAAAGTTCTCCATTTTCATAGTATTCTTTGAACTCTCCATCAATCTGTCCATTTTTTATTGTAGCAATAACACTTCTACCACCTTCATCAATAACCGTATATTCTCCATCAACAGACTCTTTTATGAGGTCACCGTCTTTTATTGTATATAAATTACCAAAAGAAATCTTATAATTTGAAAATATTGTTTGACTCATCATCATAGCACTTGATATTACAAAAAGTGAAACTGTAAAAACTAATTTTTTTATTATCTTCATATAAACACTCCATATAATTGTCGAATTTACTACATTATATCACAAATATCTGTTTTTTTAAATTTTTTTATTTTCTTTGGTTTTTTCATTTTTTATGGTAAAATAAGTAATATTATGTGGCTTAATTACTCACGTAAAAAAAATAGGATGGTGTTATAAATAGATGTTAGATAAAATAGATATTCTAAGTTTTAATTTAGAAAAATTACAGAATGCATTTGTAACTCTTGGATTGAAGAAATACAATGCTTCTCAAGTTTATGAATGGTTACATAATAAAATGGAATTTGACTTTGATAACTTCAGTAATCTGTCAAAAGAAAATCGTGAAACACTAAAGAAACGTTTTTACTTACCAAAGCTTGAATATAAAGAGCACCAAATATCAGTTGAAGATGATACAGAAAAGTTTTTATTTGAACTCCAAGATAACAGATTAATAGAAAGCGTACTAATTGGGCATAAAAATAGATATACACTTTGTGTTTCTTCTCAAATTGGATGTCTGTTAGGATGTGACTTTTGCGCAACAGCATTGATGAATTATGAGAGAAATTTGGAAGTCTCTGAAATTTTACTTCAGTACTACTATGTTGAAAAATATCTTAGAGAGAAAAATGAAACATTAAGTAATGTTGTTTTTATGGGGATGGGAGAGCCATTTCTTAATTATGATAATGTTATTGAATCAATTAATATGTTAAACTCAAAATCTGGATTAAATGTATCTAAGCGTAATTTCACTATATCAACAAGTGGAATTGTTCCAGCGATAAAGAAATTTACCGAAGAGGAACACCAAATAAATTTAGCTGTTTCACTGCATTCTGTTAAAGATAATGTTCGTAGTCAGTTAATGCCTATTAATAAGAAATATCCTTTGACTGAATTGAAAAGTGCTCTAGTTAATTATCAAATAAAAACAAAAAATAGAATAACATTTGAATATATTCTAATTGATGAATTAAATTGTGAAAAAAAGGATGCTTTTGATCTTGCAGCGTTTCTAAGATCTTTCTCATCTTTAGTAAATTTAATACCTTATAATCCTGTAAGTGGGAAAGAGTATAGTGCTCCGTCTAAGAAAAAACAAAAAGAATTTTATAGTATTTTAAAAGAAAGAAATATAAATGTTACTTTAAGGGAAACAAAAGGTCAAGATATAGCTGCAGCATGTGGCCAATTAAAAGCAAAGAAGGAGATGGACAACAGTGAAACAAAATAAAGATCTTGCTATTAAGGAAAATCCTGTGAAAAGAAAATCAATATTATCACTTTTATTGAAAGTATTTGGTGCTTTACTTGTAGTTTTTTTAGGTTTTTTACTATATATTATATTAACTTTAAATGCAGGTGTAGCTACCAATTTGGTTGATAGCTACAGTCCTATTTCACCATCTATAATTTACGATATTAATGGAAATCAAATTGATATGATTTCCACTGAAAATAGAGATCCTATTTCTGTTAAAGATATTCCTCTAAATGTTCAAAATGCTTTTCTAGCGATAGAAGATAGAAAATTCCGTACTCATCATGGCTTTGATTTTATGAGAGTTGGAAAAGCTATTTTTGGCTACTTTACTCATACTAGTAAAGAAGGAGGAAGTTCAATAACTCAACAATTAGCAAAAAATGCTTTTTTAACTCCTGAAAGAACACCAGTAAGAAAACTCAAGGAAGCTTTTCTTGCAATTGAAATAGAAAGAAAATATACTAAAGATGAAATTCTTGAAAATTATTTAAACACAATTTATTTTGGTCAAGGTGCTTATGGTATAAAAAATGCTTCTCTTACATATTTTGGAAAAGATCCTAAAAATCTTTCTATTGCTCAAGGTGCTATTTTAGCAAGTTTGCCCAAATCACCTTCTAAATATTCAAAAATTGAAAATGCGATACCTCGACAAAGAACTGTTTTAGGACAAATGAAAAAATATGGTTTTATAACTGAAGCTGAATACGAAAAAGCAATAAATGAAAAAATTGTATTTCTTAATAATAAAAATAATAAAAATGAAGAAGAAAATATTTCTTCAACAAATATTGCTCCAGAATTTACAACAATTGTACTTAGTGAAGTCAAAAAAATTCTTAAAATAGAAGATGGGGATCAGAAATTTTTATTTGATGGATACAAGATATATGCAACTATGGATTTAGATATTCAACGTGCAGCATACAAGTCATTTAATAGTAATTACAATTTACGTAATAACCAAAAGTTAAATGGTGCATTAATATCAATTGATCCTTCCAATGGATTTGTAAAAGCAATGGTTGGTGGTAAGAACTACAAAAAAGGGGACTTTAATAGATCGATTAATGGCTTAAGACAGCCAGGATCATCATTTAAACCATTTGTGTATTTAGCTGCAATTCAATCTGGAATTCCTATGAATGCCGTAATTGAAGATTCACCATTTGTAACTCAAGGCTGGACTCCAAAAAACTACGATGGGAAATATAGAGACTCAATGACATTACTCGATGCTATAGAGATTTCAAATAATATTATTCCTGTCAAACTTCTATCACGTGTGGGTATCGATAAAGTTGAGAAAATATGGCAGGATGCAGGAAACACTGAGGGTGATTTTCCAAAAGATTTAACACTTGCATTAGGTTCAATAACTACTAGACCTATCGATATGGCTGTAGCATATGCTGCTTTAGCAAATGGTGGTTATAGTGTTAAGCCAATCTATATTTACAAGATTGAAAATAAATATGGCGAAGTTATTTATGAATCAAAAATTGAGAAAAAGAAAATTTTCGAACCAGAAGATGTCGCTCTTGTTACTTATATGCTCCAAAGTGCAATTGCTAATGGTACAGGTCAACCTGCTAGAATATTTAAAAATGGGGCTCAAATACCTCAAGCTGGTAAAACTGGAACAACAAGTAATTATGTATCTGCATGGTTTACTGGCTACATACCTACACTTGCTACTGTTGTTTATGTCGGAAATGATGATAATAAACCTATGTCATATGGTATGACGGGTGGAGCTGCTGCTGCACCAATATGGAAAAACTTTATGCAAACTGTTGTTAATATTGAAAATTTCAATGTAGGTACATTTGAATATATTGATGATTACCTCAAACGAAAAGATCTTGTTATTAGAGATATAGATATTAAAACTGGTTTACTTGACACTGACGGTGTTAATAAGCGTTCTGCTTTATTTAAGACCGGAACAGAACCAGTAGAGACAGAAAATAAATTTAAAAATGGAATTCCTGGATACTAATATTTAAAAAAATCAGTCATTAATGACTGATTTTTTATTATATGTTATATTGAAAATAATTTAGAAAATGCATCTTTTGAAATCTCTATAAATGATAATAAATCTGTTTGAGTAAATGTTGATTCTTCCCCTGTACCTTGAATTTCTATAAACTCGTCTTTATCATTCATAATTATATTCATGTCAACATCCGCTTTAGAATCTTCAATATAATCTAAGTCTAGTAATATTTCTCCTCTAACTTTTCCTATACTTATTGCTGCTACTTTTGAAATTATTGGTGAAGATGATAACTTCCCAGAATCAATTAGTTTTTTTACTGCTATTTCTAAAGCAATATATCCTCCTGTTATTGATGCTGTTCTTGTTCCTCCATCTGCTTGAATAACATCACAATCAATTATTATTGATCTCTCACCTAGTTTTTGTAAATTAACACTTGATCTCAATGCTCTTCCTATTAATCGTTGAATCTCCATTGTTCGCCCTGTTACTTTCCCTTTTGACGCTTCTCTTTGATTTCTTGTATTTGTTGACCTAGGTAGCATACTATATTCTGCAGTAACCCATCCAGTTCCCTTTCCTTTTAAAAAAGGAGGAACTTTTTCTTCTATTGTTGCATTACATATTACTTTTGTATTACCAAATTCTATTAATACTGACCCTTCTGGATGCATTATATAGTTTTTAGTAACTTTTACTTCTCTCATTTCATTATTTTTTCTATTATTATCTCTCAATTCTCTCTCCGCTTCTAATTCTCATTAATTATTAGTTCTAACCTTTATATAAAGGAAATTTTTTCATTAACTCTACCACTTCTTTTTTTACTTCAGCAATTGCTTTATCATCATTTACATTTTCTAAAACTTTTAATATTAATCTTCCTATTATCTTCATTTCTTCTTCTTTTAGCCCTCTTGTTGTGACTGCAGGAGTTCCTAATCTAACACCACTTGTTACAAATGGTTTTTCAGGATCATTTGGTATAGCATTTTTGTTACATGTTATCCCTGCTGCTTCTAATTTTTCTTCAGCTAGTTTTCCAGTAACATTTTTTGCTCTCAAATCAACTAACATCAAATGATTATCTGTTCCACCACTTACTATTCTTAATCCGCCATCAACTAATGTCTGTGCTAAAACTTTAGCATTTTTTGCAACTTGTATTTGATATTCAGTAAATGAAGGATCAAGTGCTTCTTTAAATGCTATCGCTTTTGCTGCAATTATATGCATTAATGGTCCACCTTGAATTCCTGGGAATATATTTCTATCTATTTTTTTCGCAATTTCTTCATCATTTGTTATTATTATTCCACCACGTGGTCCTCTTAATGTTTTATGCGTTGTTGAAGTAACAATATGAGCATATTCTACAGGACTTGGGTGGACTCCAGCTGCTACTAAACCAGCTATGTGTGCCATATCAACTAATAAGTATGCCCCTACTTCATCTGCTATCTCTCTAAATTTCTTAAAATCTATTTCTTTTGAATAAGCACTTGCTCCCGCTACAATCAATTTTGGTTTGTGTTCTATTGCTAGTTCTCTTACTTTATCATAATCTATAAGCTCTGTTTTCTCATCTAATCCATATCCAATACCAATATAGTTTTTTCCAGAGAAATTAATTTTATATCCATGTGTTAAATGGCCACCTGCATCAAGACTCATTCCTAATATAGTGTCACCTGGATTAAGTAATGCTACATAGACACCCATGTTTGCCTGTGAACCTGAATGTGGCTGAACATTTGCATATTTAACGTTAAAAAGCTTCTTAAGACGTTCTATTGCTAAATCTTCTACAACATCGACATTAACACATCCACCGTAATATCTTCTGTGAGGGTATCCTTCTGCATATTTATTTGTCATAACTGATCCACATGCTTCCATTACCGCTTTAGAAACAAAGTTTTCTGACGCTATTAATTCTATGCCTTCTTCTTGACGTATTTCTTCTTCAACTATTGCATTATAAACGTCTACATCTACCTCTTTTAAGTAATTCATAAATTAAATACCTCCTAAGATTTATATTATCCAAAAACATTATAGCACTTATTTTTTATTTTTCAAAATTTTTCTAATTTAATACAATTGCTGTTGAATACTTACTTTTTATTTCAAAAACTAGATCATCTAATTGCTTTTCTAGTTCTTCTCTCTTAGCAATTTCTCCTTTAATAGCAACTCTTATATGGATAGATTTCTCTTTTGCATAAGGTGCAACTGTGGGATTTGACATATTAAAATAGTCTTTCAGGTCTTCGTCAATTCTACCTTCCGGAACGCCTGTTACTTCTATTATTTTTGTAAGTAGAATATCACTAGATATTTCTTTTAAGTGAGGTAAGACTTCATTACTCATCATTGGCTCCATTTCTTTAGGTGGTCCTGGCAATACAAATATCTTTTTTCCATCATTTTCATATAGAAAACCTGGTGCTAGCCCTACACTATTATTTAATATTTTAGACCCTTTAATTATAGATGATTCTTTTTTTGCACCTTCTACTATTTCATATCCTCTTTCATTATACTTTTCTACAACTCTATCATAATAACTTTCCATTACTACTAATTCCTTATTATAATATTTAGAAACAACTTCTTTTGTTCTATCATCAATTGTTGGACCTAAACCACCTGTTGTTATTACAATATCTACTCTACTAAATGCTATATCTAAGCATTCTATTATTCTAGCCTCATTATCCCCAACTGTAGTTTGATAAAGTAAATCTACACCTACTTCTTGAAGTTTTTCTGCTATATATTTCGCATTTGTATTAACTATTTCTCCCATTAACAATTCAGTTCCTATTGATATAATTTCTGCTCTCATTTATTTCCTCTTTTCTCGCTTACTTCTCTGTAAATTATATCAAATTCTGTATAAAAAGAAAAGCACAACATACATAATGTACGCTGTGCAATTCATATTAAATATTATTTTCAAAATTAATCTGTTAAGCTTCCTTTGTTTAATTTTGTTTTGTTAAATACAAATGTTAATCCAAATGCTAATCCAAATGTTACAAGAGTTGCTAACATGAATATTCCCATGCTACTTGCTTTAATTGATAACCATGCAAGTGCTACTCCTCCAACACCGATTCCATTTGCTAATACTGTAAAGTGTGTACATATTAATGCTCCTGCTGCAGATCCTATTAATGCTGCATAGAATGGATACATATATTTCATATTTGCCCCAAACATTGCTGGCTCAGTAATTCCAAATGCCGCAGATACAAATCCTGACATTGATACTGATTCTTGTTTTTTATCAGATTTATATAAGAAGTAAGTTGCAAGAACTGCTCCTGCTTGTGATATATTTGATATTGCTATCATTGGCCATATAAATGTTCCACCAGTTGATGCTGCTAACTGTAAATCAACTGCGATAAATGTATGGTGTAATCCTGTTATTACTAATGGTGCATATAATGATCCAAATAATAATGCTCCTAAGTATTTTAATCCTGGTGTTTTAAATAAGAATCCGAAGAATCCAGTTAATAATTCACCTAATGTTCTTGCAAATGGTCCTATGAATAATATAGTTAAGAATCCAGTTACTACTAATGTAATGAATGGAACCCAAACTAATTTTAATACTTCTGGTGTTCTTTTGTTAAAGAATTTCTCAACATAACATAATGTGATTGCTGCAAACATTGCTGGTAATACTTGTGCTTGATAACCAATCATTAATATTTTGTAGAATCCTAAGTCTAATACATATTTTCCTGCATCAATTCCAGCTTTTGGATCTCCATTTATTAATACTTCTCTTATGTTTCCTCCTGCTGATGCTATGTTACCATAAACATATGCATTTAGCATGAATCCGTCTAATATTAGCATTAATCCTAATACGATACCTAATATTTGAGTTCCCCCAAATTTTCTAGTTGTTGACCATGATACTAATACTGGTATCATTCCAAATACTGCTACTCCAATCCATACCATGAATTGTGAAACTGGTTTTAAAAATGGCATTGCCTCAATTGGAGTTTTACCACCTAATGCTGGTAATGCTGCTCCTAAGAAGTTATTTAACCCTAACATTAACCCTCCAGCTACTAATGCTGGTATTAATGGTACAAATATTTCTGCTAAATGTGCTACCATTCTTTGTAAGAAAGGTTGGCTTTGTGCTGCTGCTTTTTTTACATCTTCTTTTGATGCTTCTTGAATTCCTGCTCCTGCTAAGAAATCTTTACTAAAGTCCGATACATCATTTCCTATAATTACTTGAAACTGACCCGCATTTGTAAATGTTCCTTTTACTGTTGGTAATTGTTGAATAGCTTTTACATTCGCTTTTGCGTCATCCGCTAATGCAAATCTCATTCTTGTTGCACAATGTGTTACGCTTACAACATTTTCTTTTCCTCCAACTAGCTCAAGTAGTTGTTTTGCTTCATCTTGATACTTCCCCATAATTCCTCCTAAAAATATAATATAGTATGTAAGTTCCAAGGGAACGTTCCCCCGAAAATTTATCTATTTATTTTTACCTCATAAATAGTATAAAGTCAATAGCTAAGTTAAAAAAGTTTTTATTTTTTTTTCTTGTCATTTATGACTTTGCCATTCACAACTAATTTTGATTTAAAAACTTTCTTGTTATTTATAGTTTCCCCTACGAAATCACTTTTTCTCTTTATCTTCTCTACCATAAGCTTTCCAGCATGCTCTCCCGATTCTTTATATAAAAAATCTACTGTTATATGATCTCTGTATAAAAAGCTTAATAAATCATTATTTCCTACTCCAGAAACAATTATATCTTCTCTACTTTTTTCAAAAAGATATTTACGAAGTCCTAATGCAATATTATCTGTTGCACATATTACAGAGTCAACTTCATTTTCTAACATTTCCATTCCATACTCATATCCTGTTTTATATTTAAAATCACCAAAATAACTAATATTTTTTATTTTTTTACTGTTAACAAAATCTTCATATGCGAGATATCTTTGTTTTCCCGTTGTAAAATCATTTTGAACTAATCCTATATACCCAATTTTTCGTTTTCTCAATACTTCCCATAAATAATTTGAAATTTTCTTTATTGCATTGTAGTCTTCGTATGTTATGTTATCAAATCCATCAACATCTTGACCAATTATTATAACTCCATCTTTTTCTTTTATAAAATCATAATTTTCATTTGCAATTGCAAATATAACAATTTCATCAATTCCCTTTTCTATAAGTGTTTCATAATATTTTTTTGTCTTATCAATTGAAAAATCCGTCTCAAATATTACATACTCAACATCATTCTTGTAAAATATATCAATCATTCCTCTAATTGTTTCAGTTTCCGAATTAGAATGCAATCTTGTTGCCAATATTCCAACTGTCCTACTCTTCTTACCACGTAATTCTCTCGCACTTTTAGAAGGACTAAAATTATATTTTTCAATAATATCCAAAATTTTATCTTTTGTTTTTATATCTATTCCGTGACCATTATTTATTGCTCTTGAAACTGTTGATTTACTCACTCCTGCTTCACGTGCAATATCTTTTATAGTTATTCTATCTTCTTTCATATGTCTCCTTATACGTCAATCATTAACTTTATATATTTTATATCGACAATATAGTTTTAACATATATTTTTAAAAAGTCAATTGCTTTTCAAATTAATTATTTACACCATATTTTTTTGCTTCCAACATTTTATCTAATATAACTATTGCAGTTGCTGCCTCAATTACTACAATTGCTCTTGGAACTATTGATGGGTCGTGTCTACCTTTTACTTCTAATGTATCGTTCTCTTTAGTATCTATATTAACTGTTTTTTGTGTTTTTTCAATTGATGCAGGTGGTTTTATTGCAACTTTGAAATTTATTGGCATGCCTGTTGTTATTCCACCAATTATTCCACCATTATTGTTAGTATATGACTTGATCTTTCCGTTCTCATCAAAATATAACTCATCATTTGCTTCATAACCTGTCATCTTAGTTATTGCAAAACCTGCTCCAAATTCAATTCCTTTTACAGAAGGCACTGAGAACATCATACTAGCTATTTCTGTCTCGACAGAGCTAAAGAATGGATCTCCTACTCCAGCAGGTACTCCTGTTACCATAACTTCTAGAATCCCGCCTATTGAATCTTTGTTTTCTCTCGTTTCTAAAATAACTTTTTCCATTTTTTCTGCTACTGTTTTATCTAATACAGGTAGCACCATTTCTCTTAATTCGTTGATATTCTTTACACTTACATCTGACTCAATAAAATCTCTATCTTCTACATCTTTTATTGATTTTATATGTGCAGCAACTAAAATACCATTTTCAAGTAATATTTGCTTTGCAATAGCACCTGCAAATACAAGTGATGCAGTAATTCTACCAGAAAAATGTCCGCTTCCTCTTATATCATTAAATCCATCATATCTTGTATTACCACTGTAATCAGCATGCCCAGGACGTAATTTTTTTGCTATTTCTGAGTAATCTTTTGATTGTTGATTTGTATTTCTAATTATCATTGCAAGTGGTGTTCCTGTTGTTAATTCATTAAAGTACCCACTTAATATTTCAAAATCATCCTTTTCTACTCTAGGTGTTGTAAGAGCAGACCTTCCTGGAGCTCTTCGTTTCATTTCTTCTCTTATAAAATCTAAGTTAAGCTTTGTTCCTGCAGGTATTCCATCAATATTAATACCCAATGCAACACCATGAGACTCACCAAATATTGAAACTTTGAAATTTTTTCCCCAATTTGCACTCATCTCTATTTCACCATACTTTCATTTTTATATTTTTTCTACATCTCCGCCCATTTTTTTGAAATCTTCCCAAAAATGTGGATATGATTTTTTTACACTTTCTGCTTCATCAATTACTATTTCACCATCACATTTTATACTTGCAATAGCTAGTGACATAGCTATTCTATGATCATTCCAAGCACTAAGTTCAGCACTTTTAGTCAATCTCTCAACACCATTTATTACTAATGAATCTCCGACTTCTTCAACATTTGCACCTAATTTGTTTAACTCAGTTTTTATTGATGTTATTCTATCTGATTCTTTTATTCTAAGTCTTTCAGCATTGATTATTTTTGTTTCACCTTTACTAAGTGCTGCTAACACAGTCAATATTGGTCCAATATCAGGACATTGTGATATATCAATAACTGTACCATACGTTTGTGATGGTTTTACTATTATATAATCATCAAATATTTCTACGTTTGCACCCATTCTTTGAACTATTTCAATAATTTCTCTATCTCCCTGAAGTGACTCTTTCTTTACATGTAAGCATTTTATTTCGCTTCCTAATATTCCTGCAACAATCCAAAATGCAACCTGTGAATAATCCCCTTCTATTACATAATCAAATGGATTATATTTTTGATTTCCTTTTATAAAAAAGCTTTTATAATTATTATTTTCTACTTTTATTCCTGACATTTCTAATATTTCTAATGTCAAATCTATATATCCTTTTGACTCCAATGTTTTATTAATTCTCAATTCAGAATCACCGTTTAATAGTGGTAACGCATATAATAACCCTGTTATATATTGTGAACTTATATTCCCCTCAATTTCATATTTCCCGGGTTTCAATTGTCCGTCAACATTAAGTGGTAACCATCCATTATTATTACTATATTTTATTCCTTGTTCGTCAAATATTTTATAATACGAATCTAATGGTCTCTCTACAAGTTTACCTTTTCCATCAAATATGATTTTATTGTTATTTGACAGTCCAATAGGTATTAGAAATCTTATTGTCGATCCTGACTCATTACATTGTGTATATTCATCTTTTGGATTTACTATACCTGAATTCCCTTTGATTATCTCAAAATCTTCGCCTATTTCAATATTTGCTCCCCAATTTTCCATTATTTCTGTTGTTGTTGTTATATCAACAGAATATTTTAAATTGTCTATTCGTGACACTTCTTTGTCTTTATTTGGTGTTGCTAATGCTGCTGCAATTATAGCTCTGTGTGAATAACTTTTTGATGGCGGTATCGGTATCGTACCTCCCAATTTTTTTGGCTTTATTTTTACTTTCATAAACTCTCCCACTAGTTAACTTTCTCTTTATTTTCTGTTTTCCATAACTTCTTCTGAAGACATTTTTATTATTTCAACTTTTCCTATCTCTTTTAAAAATATAAAGCTTATTCCATCACTCTTACTTTTTTTATCTCGCTTCATTATATTTGTTATCTTATCAATTGGATAGTCATCAGTAATTGGTAATTTCAATCTTTCTAACAATTTCTGAATTCTTATAATTTCGTCTTTTTTTGTTATTCCTAATTTTTCTCCTATATTTACAATATCAATCATTCCAATAGATACTGCTTCCCCATGAGAATGTTTTTCAAAATTATAATATTGTTCAATCGCATGACCAATAGTATGCCCAAAGTTTAAAATCATTCTTAAATTACTTTCTTTCTCATCTTTTTCCACAACTTCTTTTTTTATTTCACATGATCTATATACAATATCTTCCATATTATCCATTAAATTCTTTCTTAAATGGTCTTCTTTTACTATATTCTCTAATTTTGAAAATAATTCTTTATCATATATACATCCGTATTTTACAATTTCAGCAAATCCATCGAAGAAATATCGTGTTTCAAGAGTTCTTAAGAATGCTATATCGATCAACACTAATTTAGGTTGATAAAATGCTCCAACTAAATTCTTTCCAGCTGGTAAATCTACACCTACTTTTCCTCCAACACTGCTATCTACTTGTGACACAACTGTTGTTGGTATTTGAATAAACTTTACCCCTCTTAAGTATGTTGCTGCAACAAATCCTGCTATATCTCCTACAACTCCTCCACCAAATGCTACAACTAAGTCATCTCTTGTTACTCCATCTTCTATCATTGACGTATATATATCTTTCACTGTTTCAAGATGTTTATTTTTTTCTCCAGCTTCTATAATATGGAGTGTATATTCATAACCTTCAAAGAATGTCGGTATTTTAGATGCGTATAACTTCTCAATATTAGAATCTGTGATGATAAATAATTTTTTTCCTTTATATATTTCGCTAATATATTTAGGAAATTCTGATGTAAAGTTAGTTCCTATAATTATGTCATATGAATTTTCTTTTAAACCAACATGTAATTTTTTCATATTTTACCTCTCTAATTTATTTTTTCTCTTCGATTGCTTGAAATAATAAATTCTTCTTTTAGTTTTTCACCGTCTTCATCATTCAGTGCTTTTTTTATAACTTCTAATTTCTTTTCAAATTGCTCTATCATTTTTAATAAATTATCTTTATTACCCAAAAAAAGTTCAGACCATAAATCCTCATTTATTTTAGCTATCCTTGTTAAATCTCTAAATGAATCTCCTATATATTTATTAGTTTCATACTTCTCATTATCACTATTCATAAGTGCTACAGCGATTGCATGAGTCAATTGACTAGTAAATGCTATTATTTCATCATGTTCTTCTTTTGTTAAAAAATTAATATTTTTAAACCCTAGTTTATGGATGAGGTTTTCAAATAAGTCTATGTTTTCTTTTTTATTTTCTATGTCATTTATTAATATGTAATTAGCATTTTGAAAAACTTTAGAATCTGCAAAATCTATTCCTCTCTTTTCTCTTCCAGCCATTGGATGACCAAAAATAAAATCTATTTTATTTTTAGATTTCTCAAGAATAGGTTTCAATTCATCTATTATTTTACTTTTAATTCCCACTGCATCTGTTACAATACTGCCTTCTTTAAAAAACTCTATGTTCTCTTCCATAAAATTTTTCAATAAATTAGGGTATAGAGAAATAATAACAATATCAGAATTAGAAATTGGAATTTTTGCATTCAAAAATCCTTCGTCGATTATTCCTTTAGCTTTTGCTTTAATAAGTGTCTGAGTATCTATATCAACTCCATATACTTTTCCTACACCTATCTTTTTTAATCCTTCTGCAAATGCTCCACCGACTACTCCTAACCCTATAATACTTACTATTAATTCATCTATACCCTTTTTCATATTCTATGTACTCCCAGAATTTTATTTTTGAATTTTATTAAAAGAATTTCTTTCCTAAAACATTAGCGATTGCTTGAACATCTTTCATTAATTCTTCAAATTTAGCTGGTTTCAAAGATTGTGGTCCATCAGAAAATGCTTTATCAGGTTCATGGTGAACTTCTACCATTAAACCATCTGCACCAACTGCAACTCCTGCTCTAGAAAGATCTCTTACCATCCACCATTTTCCTGTTCCATGCGCTGAATCTACAACAATTGGTAAATGTGTCAAGCTTCTTAACATTGGAACAGCATTTAAATCCATAACATTTCTGTATGCTGTTTCATATGTTCTTATTCCTCTTTCACATAATACAACATTCTCATTTCCACCTGCTAATATATACTCTGCTGACATCAACCATTCTTCAATTGTCGCTGACATCCCTCTTTTTAATAAGACTGGTATTTTTGTTTTACCAATTTCTTTCAATAAATCAAAGTTTTGCATATTTCTTGCTCCAACTTGGATCATATCCAAATGTGAACCAAATTCATGTAACTGCTCTATTGACATTACTTCACAAACTATTGGTAATCCTGTTTCTGCTTTTGCTTTTTTCATAAGCTCTATTCCAGCCATTCCCATTCCTTGGAATGCATATGGTGATGTTCTTGGTTTAACAACTCCACCTCTGTACATATTTGCTCCTGCTTTTTTTACTGCTCTCGCAATTGTCATAACTTGCTCTTCATTCTCAACTGCACATGGTCCAGCCATCATAACTAGAGTATCCCCACCAATTTCAAGGTCTCCTATTTTAACTATTGTGTTTTCTGGTTTGAATTTCCTACTTGCTCTTTTGTAAGGCTCTTGTATTCTTTGAACATCAACAACATGATCTAATGATAAAATATGTTCTATGTCTATGCTACTTGTATCCCCTACTAATCCTAATATTGAGTACTCTTCCCCTATTGTTTCTTGGATTTGTACATTAAATTCACTTTTTAATCTTTCGATTAATTTTGCTAATCTTTCTGCTGGTATTTTTCCATCTACCTTCACTATCATAAAATCCACTTCTCCTCCTAAAAAAATTTTTGTATTTAATAAAAAAAACTCTCTAATATAGCCAACTTATGGCAGAGAGTGCTTTAAATAATACAAAATAAAACCATTAATAATTTCAAAATAAATGCATATTAAAATAATAAACATACTCTACTCTTCACCTACAAATATTTACACCTACAATTAATTGTCTAAATATCTAAATGATCCCTACTTTTTGAAATTACAATTCTATTTCTTATTTAATTACTAACTCCTACTACCCTACTATCCTACAATTTGTTACTATCTATATTAGATTTCTAAATAAATAGTATCAAATTTATTCTCTTTTGTCAATATATTCAATAGTATATTATGTTTAAGATACGTATTTAGTTTATATATGTATAAAAAATACCTAGAGAGCTTTTATCCCTAGGTATTATCTAATATTTATCTGAGTCTTATTTAGTGTTCTTTTTTCCTATCATGTAGTAATAAGCGTATGCAAATATTGGAACGATTAAGAAAAATATGATTAAAAAGTTAATTGACAACTTATTTAAATATTCGACTCCATCAGGAGTTTTAGCATATATTAATCCTTTGTAGTTATATACTAATACTAGTATAATACTTAATATAAATCCAATAATTGGAAGTACAAATTCTGTCAGTTTAGAACGAACGATATGTTTCCATTTTGCATCTTTACTTAAAGCCATTTTGATAACTGCAAGTGGTACTAATGTGTATTGTATGAATCTAATAATAACCCCTAGCCCAATTAACGCTGTCGTATCAAAATGTAATGCTAATGGGAATGCTAATGCAAATATTACTGTTATTATAAATGCTATAGCTGGAACTCCATATTTATTTTTTCTTGTAATAATTTGTGGTAAAACTCCATTATCAGCTAATGCAGTAAATGCCCGTGGTGCTCCAAATGACGCTGCCACATTAATACCAAACATTGAGATAACCGCTCCAAAAACAACTAATTGTTTTAACATTGGCTGTGAAATTGCACTTGCTAATCCTACTGTTTCTTTTGAATTTACAATGCTTTCTGATCCTAACATCATTCCTACTAATACTACTAATACATACACAGTTGCTACAATACCTATTGTTATTGGTATTGCTCTTGGTAATGTTTTATCTGGCTCTTCCATTTCTTCAGCTGCACTTGCAATTGATTCAAATCCTGTAAATGCATATAATGAAAATATTGTTCCCATTATTACTCCTGCTAATGGACTTTTACCAATAACCTCAATATAACCAAACAGCATTAATGAAGTCGGTAAGTATGCTCCTGTACCTGCTGCTTTATTAAATGGTATTGCTGCTTCAGCAAAATTATTTTGTGTAGTCATAACAATTATAAGACCTGCCACGATAAATAATATTAGTGCTCCCACTTTCCCAATTGTTGATATATTATTTATTATTTCAAATATTCTATTACCAAAAAGATTTATTAATAGTAGAATTCCAACAAGTACTAATAATCCAACGAAGTAAAACGTCTCTTTATTTGGATTTTCTTTCATACCTTCTATAAAAATATCAAAAACAGTTTTTGTAACGAATGTTGCCATTATTCCCCAAGCAATCGCTGCTCCTAATGCTCTAGTAATTCCTACATATATCCCTGCTTTTTCTCCAAATGCTTCTGTTACGTATGCGTAACCTGCTCCATTTTTCTTAACATATTTTGCTGCCGTTGCAAATACTGTTGCTAAGATAATTGCAAATACTGCTGCTATTAAATATGATATTGGTGCATATGTTCCTGCTACTTTTATTACTCCACCTGGAGTTAAAAATATCCCTGTTCCTATTATTGAGTTTATTCCGTATAAAACTATACTCCAGAATCCAAGTTTTTTAACTAAGTTCGCCATAATTTCTCCTTTTTCTTTTCTTTTTATTTTTTACTTTCAATTAATGCTTTGAATAATTTCAACATATCTTCATTATCTTGTGCTGCCATCATTTCAGGATGCCATTGAACGGCTAAGAAGAATACTTCATTATCAATAAATTCTAATGCTTCCACAACACCATCTGTAGCTAATGCTGTGATTTTCATGTCTTTTCCCAGAGCTTTTGCTGTTTGATGATGAAATGAATTAATCATAACTTCTTTTTTACCAATTATTTTATATAACAACGAATCTTCTGAAACAATTGCTTTCTGTGTTGCCATTGATGGTTGTGACCATTGATCATGTTTTAGTTCTGCTCCTTCTTGATAGCTTAAATCTTGATACAATGTCCCACCAAATGTTACATTTGCTACTTGCAACCCTCTGCATATTGCTAATGTAGGTATTTTCATTTCAATAGCAAGTTTTAATAAATTCATTTCATAAAAATCTCTTCTAGGATCTGGTGTACCTGTTTTAGGAAGGTGCTCTTCTCCATATTCTAGAGGGTTTACATCAACCCCACCAGATAATATTAATACATCTATACTTTCTAGTTGTGCTTTAATATCTTCAATATCTGATAATGTTGGTAAAATTAAAGGTATTCCACCTGATTTTATTACAGATGTTGCATAATCTTCGTTTAATACTATTTTCCAGTATTCAAGAAATCTTCCAGAATTATCAGGTAATAAACCTGACGTTATTCCAACTCTAATTTTTTTCATTCTGATCTTCTCCTCTAACATATTTCAGAATATTTAATTTATATTCCAATACATGAATATTATCATGTATCTCAGTTTTTGTAAAGTGTAAATTACTTCTGTATTTTATCCACCTAAATATGCTTTTTTAATATCTGGGTCATCTAATAAATCTTTTCCGGCTCCTTCTTTTATGATTTCACCAGTTTCCAGTACATATGCTCTATTTGCAACTGATAAGGCCATGTGAGCATTTTGCTCAACTAACAGAATTGTTACACCCTCTTCTTTATTGATTCTTTCTATTATCTTAAATATCTCTTGAACTAATAATGGAGCAAGTCCCATAGATGGTTCATCCATTAGTAATATCGTTGGTTTTGACATCAATGCTCTTGCAATTGCCAACATTTGTTGCTCTCCACCACTCATTGTACCTGCAAGTTGTTTCTTTCTTTCTGCAAGTCTAGGAAATAAAACAAACATTTTTTCCAAATCTTCTTTTATTCCATCTTTGTCATTTCTTGTATATGCACCCATTTCTAGGTTCTCAAGTACTGTAAGTTCTGTGAATATTCTTCTACCTTCAGGAACATGTGCCATCCCTTGACTCACTAACTTATGTGCTTCTACTCCTGTTATATTAACACCATTTAAAGATACTTCTCCACTTTTAAGTGGTAACAATCCAGAAACGGCATGTAATGTTGATGTCTTCCCTGCTCCATTTGCACCTATAAGTGTAACTATTTCACCTTTTTTTATTTCAAATGATATGTTTTTTATCGCATGTATTGCTCCATAATAAACATTTAAATCATTAACTTCTAATATGTTCATTCTTCCTCCTAACTACTATTCCCCTAAGTATGCTGCTATAACTTCAGGATTATTTTGAATTTCTGTTGGTGTTCCTTGTGCTATCATCTTACCAAAGTTTAAAACATAAAGTTTTTCACATATTCCCATTACTAACCCCATATCATGCTCAATTAGCAATATTGTTATTTTAAATTTTTCTCTTATGAAACTTATAGTTTCCATCAAATCCTTTGTTTCCTGAGGATTCATTCCCGCTGCTGGCTCATCTAAAAGTAATAATTTAGGACCTGTTGCAAGTGCTCTTGCTATCTCTAATCTTCTTTGTTGACCATATGATAGGTTTCCAGCTTCTATATTTGCCATTTCAGCCATCTCAAAAATATCCAGTATTTCTAATGCTTTTTCTGTAACTTCCTGTTCCTCTTTTCTATATTTAGGTGTTCTAAATATAGCAGTGAATGTTGAATATGACATTGAGTTATTCAACGCTAATTTTACATTATCCAAAACTGTTAGATCTTTAAAAAGTCTTATATTTTGAAATGTTCTAGCAATACCTAACGAAACTATTTCAGGTGTTGATTTTTTATTAACATTAACTCCCCCAACTTCTATATCACCATCAGTTGGTTTATAAACACCAGTAAGTAGATTAAATATTGTAGTCTTTCCAGCACCATTTGGACCTATTAATCCTACTAATTCTCCATCATTAATATCTAATTCGACTTGGTCTACTGCTCTCAATCCACCAAATGAAATTCCTAAATTCTTTGTTTTTAATAAAGACATTTAATCACCTACTTTCGCTTTTTCATTATTTTATTTTTTAAAAATTTTAATTTACTCCATGTAAATTCTGTTGTCCCAAATATTCCTTTTGGTCTAAATATCATAAGAGCAATAAGTATTATTGCATATATTAAGAATCTATATTGCGATGCATCTCTCAATGCTTCATTCAACAATGTTAATAAAATTGCTGAAAGCACTGATCCAGTTATACTTCCAAGTCCTCCTAATACAACAATTACTAATATTTCAATTGAAAATAGGAATCCAAACTTATCAGGTGTTAATATCCCCAAATTATGAGCTAAAAGTGATCCTCCAACACCTGCAAAAAATGCTGATATTGTAAATCCATAAACTTTTGCTTTATTAATATTTATTCCTATATTTTCTGCAGCAATTTCATTTTCTCTAATCGATAATATTGTTCTTCCTTGTCTTGATGTCATTATCATTGTCATTATAACTACTGAAACTACTACTATGAAAAATACACTTGTAAATGATGCAATTGGTGGTATATTTTTCAATCCTGCCGCTCCACCTAAAAATTCAATTTGTTGACCCATTATTGTTGGTCTGAAATCAATATTTTGTATTATATATTTTATTATCTCTCCAAATGCTAACGTTATTATTGCTAAATAATCTCCTTTTAGTCTCAACGTTGGGATTGCTATTAGCATTCCAAATATTGATGCAACAAATCCACCTATTATTGTTGATACTATTAATTGAAGTGGTGATGGAAATGCCATCGCTGCCATTATTTTTGAAACCTCAGCTGCTGTATATGCACCAATTGCAATAAACCCTGCATGCCCTAAACTAAGTTGACCCATAAGACCAACTGATATATTTAAACTTACTGCAAATAATATTGATATCATTATATTAATATAAACTTGACCTGTATAACTAAATGGATCACCTGAAATTGGTAAGTATAATGCTAAATAAAGGAATATTATAACTGCTGTAGTAATAATATAGTTAAATTTATTCAAATTTCCAAAATTATTTATTTCTGGCCATTTAGTCGTATTGCTTTTTTTCTCTATATTCATCATTCCTCCTATACTTTCTCTTTTACATTTTTACCAAATAATCCACTTGGCTTAAATAACAATATTACTATTAGGGTACCAAACACTATTGGATTTGCCCATGTTGACGATATGTATCCTTTTGTATATGATTCTATCATTCCCATTAAATAACCACCTATCATTGCACCTGGTATACTTCCTATACCTCCAAAAACTGCTGCTATAAATGCTTTAAGTCCTGGTAAAACTCCCATATATGGTTCTATTCTAGGATACATTAGTGCATACAGTACTCCACCTAACGAACCTAATGCTGATCCAATTGCAAACGTAACAGCTATTGTTAGATTTACATTTATTCCCATTAATTTTGCTGCACTTGTATCTTGTGAAACAGCTCTTGTTGCTTTTCCTAATTTTGTTTTTTTTATGAAAAAGTTTAATCCTAACATACATAATAGTGTAACTACTATTACAAATATCGTTAATTTGCTGACACTTACATATCCAAAGTTTATTGAGTCACTAGATAAAAACGAAGGTATATTTTCAGTTTTTATTACTTTTGGTTCTGCTTTAAATATTATCAGTGCTAAACTTTCTAATAAAAAACTCACTCCTATTGCTGTTATCAGTGCTGATATTTTAGGAGAATTTCTAAGTGGCCTGTACGCAAAATAATCTATCGTTACACCTAGAACAGCACATGTTACCATTGATATAATAATAGCAACTGGTAAAGGTATCCCACTACTAACAGATGCAAATGCTATATATGCACCTACCATTAGTATATCACCGTGTGCAAAGTTTATTAGTTTTACTATTCCATAAACCATTGTGTAACCTAGAGCTATTAATGCATATATACTTCCTACTTGTATACCATTTATTGTTTGCTCTATAAAGTTCTTTAACATATTTCACCTCGTATTTATTTCTTATAATAGTAGAAAGAAGATAGCAACGCTATCTTCTAAACTACTGTTATAGTTTTATTTTATTTGTTTTCCTTACTGAACTTTTTCTTTAAGAACTACTTTTCCACCTTTTACTTCTACGAATGTAACTGCTTTTTGTGGATTTCTATCTGCATCAAATACTAATTTACCTGTTACTAATTCTAAACTTAATCCTTTTAATGCATCTCTTACTGCTTCTGAACTTGTATCTTTTGCAACTTTTAATGCTGCTTCTATTAAGTTTCCTGTGTCATATCCTAATGCTGCAAATACGTTTGGATCTGTTCCTGTTTTTGCTTTATAAGCTGCTATGAATTTTTGAACCATTGGTGTTGTATCATCTGGAGCAAATTGGCTTGCAAATACTGCTCCTTCTGTTACTGCTGCGAAGTCTTTTTGAACTCCATCCCATCCGTCTCCACCTAAATATTTTGCTGTCATTCCTAATTCTTTAGCTTGAGTTGCTATTAATCCAACTGTTCCATAATAATCAGGTATGAAAATTGCATCTGGAGTTTGGTTTTTGATATTTGTTAATATTGATTTGAAATCTTTATCATCTTTTGTATATTTTTCTTCAACAACTTGTAATCCTTGTTTTGCAGCTTCTTCTTTGAATGCCGCAGCTAATCCTACTGAATAATCACTTGATGTATTTGTTAATATTGCTACTTTTTTGATTCCATTTTTTGCTGCATATTTTGCTGCTGCAGTTCCTTGGTATGGATCTGTAAATGTTGTTCTAAATACAAAATCTTTACCTTTTGTTACATCAATATTAGTTCCTGCTGGATCTATCATAACTGCTTTCATTTGTTGTGCTAATGGTGCTACTGCATTTGAGTTTCCTGATAAAACATTTCCTACGTAAATGTCAACTTTATCTTGACCTTTTAATTTTTTGAAAATGTTTACTGATTCGTTAACATCCCCTTTTGTATCTTGGCTTATTAACTCTAATTTCTTACCGTTAATTCCACCTGCTGCATTTATTTCCTCTATTTTCATTTTTAGACCTGCTTCAACAGCAGTCCCATATTGCGCAGTATCTCCAGTTAATGGCCCTGCATATCCTATTTTAATTACATTACTTGGTGCTTCTTTCTTTCCTCCACAGCTGATTACGAACATCGCAATTACTGTCATTAATAATAGTGCTTTTTTCATGATTTCCTCCTAAATATTTTTTTACTTATCTTTCTTACATAATTGTTATCATTATAGCATTTTTCTATGATTAATGAAAATATTTAATACTTATTTTTGCATTAATTCTATTAATCATTGAATTTCCCTTTATAAAGTAAGAGCGAATTTCTCCGCTCTCTTACTCCTTATACTACAATCATTATTATACTAATTTTGCTAAGTCTATCTCTTCTAAACTATTTATTATAAGATCTGCACCGTGAAGTGGCTCTCCTACAGAAACTCCAACTGCAAACATATTTGCACCTTTTATTCCTTCAATTCCAGCTTGTGCATCTTCAAATCCTATTGCTTCTTCTGGTTTTATCCCAATTGCTTCTGCTGCTCTAACAAATATTTCAGGATCTGGTTTACCTTTTACTAGAGTATTAGGATCAACAATATGTGCAAATCTTTCTTTGATTCCTAGTTTTTCTAATATGTGTGGTGCATTTTTTGATGCCGATGCTATTGATGATTTCATTCCTAGTGCTTCTGCTTGGTCTAATACTGAAAGAAGTCCTGGTAATATATCAGCCGGTGTTAACTCTTCCAATAATTCTACATATTCAGTATTCTTTTGTGCCGCCAATTTTTCTTTTTCTTCCTCAGTGTAGGCATCTGCTTTTCCACCAAATTCTAGAATTCTTTCTAATGATTCTGTTCTACTTATTCCTTTTAACTGTTCATTAAATTTCTCATCTATAATTATTCCTAACTTTTCAGCCATATTTTTCCATGCAATATAATGAAATTTTGCTGTATCTGTAATTACACCGTCTAAGTCAAATACTAATCCTTTTTTCATTGTTCCTCCTATTTTTATTTTTAATATTTTATTTCTGTTAATTTATTCGCCTCTAAATTCACGTTGTTCCCTTTTACAACTATTTCTGTTGCTTTATCAGCTATTACTTTTACTGCACTGTGCGATATCTCAAACTTGAATTCTACACCTTTAAAGCTCATTTTGAATTCAATGTCGTTCCATGCTTTTGGCATATGTGGATTTACAACTAATAATTTCTCTCTTAAGTCAATTCCCGCATATGTTGATAATGCTACAACTAGTGTTGCTGCCATTACTCCTGTATGTATTCCTTCAGCCGTTGTCCCACCTTGAATATCATTATAATCAGAACCAACTGCATCTAAAAATAATTCCCATGATAATTTCTCATTGTTAACCATTTGTGCTAATTGAGCATGTACAACTCTTGATAATGTTGATCCATGTGATGTTCTTGCTAAATAGTACTCTAGATTTTTTTCTAAATAATTTTCTGGTAATGTATAATCTAAATCTGTAAGTATTTCATCAATTTTTTCTTTGTTTAGATTATAGAACGTCATCAATGTATCTGCTTGTTTAGCAACTTTGTAATCATCTGCTGATTTTCCTTCTGCTTTAAGTAGTCTATCCATACGATATACATTTCCATATTTTTCTCTGAAATAATCCCAATCTAATTCTTTAAGTTCAAAGTATCCTTCGTACTGTGCAATTATTCCATCTTTATCTATTTCTAAAGAAAGCTTATGTTTCACATCTTCTAATTTTTGAAGTTCTGCATCTGTGAAATTAACTTTGTTTCTTATTTCTGTTGCTTTAGATCCTAATTCTTCTAATATTACTGGTATTTGTTCAAATAACCATACAACCATCATATTAGTGTATGCATTATTTCTTAATCCACCTTGATGTGTTCCTGGGTATGCTTCGTGGAATTCATCTGGCCCCATTACTTTATCTATTGTGTATCTTCCTGTCGTTTCATTTTTAGTTGCTTTGCTTGACCAAAAACGTGCCACTTCTAATATCATTTCAGCTCCGTATTGCTCCATAAATGCTGTATCTCCTGTTACATTAACATATTGCCAAACATTATATGCAACCGCTAACGAAACGTGTCTTTGGAAACAACTGTAATCATCTCCCCATTCTCCAGAGATTGGATTTAAATGTACTGTTTGAGTTTCTTCCGATCCATCTGATCCAGATTGCCAAGGGAACATTGCTCCTTCGTATCCATTTTCTTTAGCATATACTCTTGCAGCCTCTAGTCTTTTATATCTATACATTAATATTTGTTTTGCTGTTGCTGGAAAGTGAACGTCATAAAATGGTAATATAAATATTTCATCCCAGAAAATATGTCCTCTATATGCTTCCCCATGTAATCCTCTTGCAGTTATAGATGCATCAAGATTATTATTATTTGGTGAACCTGATACTAATAAGTGAAATGAGTGAATTCTCATTAATTTTTGAGATAACATATCTCCAGAAACTTTAATGTCTACTTTATCCCAAAGTTTAGCCCATCCTGTATTTGCATCTGATTTTACATTTTCAAATGTTCTTCCTTTTGATGCTAATTCTTTTGATTTTGCTACAACATCACCTTCAGTTTCCAACGTTGTAAATACTGCAACTATTTTTTCTACAGTATATACTTCATTTTCTTTTGCATCTACTGTTAATTTTGTTGTTGTTCTTCCTTCAGCTGTTAAATTTTCAGTATCCAAAACGGTACCATTTACTAATTTGAAATCTGCTGATTGAGCAACTTTAGTTTTTGATTGATTAGTCTCTACTACTAAAGTAGATAATGTTCCTACAGCTTCTTGCAAAATGTAATTTAAGTGATTTGATGATAGACTTCTATATCTTTCAACACCATAATTTACTATTTGCGCATCTATTTCTGATATGATTGTTATTTTTTTTGAAAAATTTAATGGTTTTATTGTGTATGAAATTGCATATTCATGTGGGTTTTCCATATTTGCTACTTTTTTTGTGACTATTTCAAATCTATTCCCTTGATTATCTTCACCTATCATCTTAGTTGTCAAAAGGCTCGATTGCAAATTCAATTCTCTTTGTAGTTCGATTACTTTATTTTTATTAGGCTCATATATTTCTGCACCTTCAACTTGAACAGTTATAAATTGTGCATTTGGAAGGTTAACAAAATCTTCATTAACTACATCTCTTCCAGCAACTTCTGTTACTAATTTATTGTACATACTTGCAACATATGTTCCTGGATAATTATCATCTGACGCTTTTGACTCAGTCAATGCACCTCTAACTCCTAAATATCCATTCCCTACTGTTAATAAAGATTCTTTTGATCTTTCTCTTTTTCCACCTGTATATCCGTAATATTCTATATTCCACACGTTGTATTTGCTTTGATCTGAAAATTTGCTAATTACTTCTTCATAATTATTTGTATCTACTCCGCTTAAAACTGGAACATTCAGAGTATCTGCTAATAATAATTTAGCATCTGCCTTTTCTCCATTGTATTCAATTACTGACTTAGAGTAACTACTCTCTTGTGTTCCATAAACAACGGCTCCAACATAATCAGAGAACTCTCCTTTGATTTCTGCTCCAAGTTGTCTTAACATCTCGTCGGTATCGTTCCCGAAAAAAGAAAAACTTTTAGAATTTAGTATTTTTCCATCTTCTTGTATCTGCTCAACAATAGCATTATCAGCAGAAAATTTAATTTTCAAATATCCCATAACATCATATCCCTTCTTTTTATTCTTTAATTAATTTTATATCTCACGTTCATTTCAAAGTCAATGGTATCAACTAAAAAAATTGAAGAAAATTATTCCTGCTGCTCTCCCAGATTTTTCTCTGTCTCTCCTATATGAATGGAATTCTTCATTCCATGTATTTTCATTTGAAATCACTAGATTTTCTTCCTTGATTCCTAGTTTCAAGGCAGTTATTTTATTAAACTCTGTGTTATTAAAAAAGTATTTGTCTCCCTCACCTTTAATAAATGATTTTTCAATTCTCTCATCTTCAATACCAAATTTTTCTACAAACTTATTATAGAATTCTACTCCTACTTCATAATTATCAATTGATATGCCTATCCCCAGTCCAACTAGTAAATCTTCTGGGTTCGTTCCATATTCTTTTTCCATTAAGCTTATTCCATTTTGCATTATTTCTTTATAACTTCCTTGCCATCCAGAATGCCAAACACCTATAACAGCATTCCTTTTATCGTATACAAATATTGGTAAACAATCTGCATAAAATGTGAACAGTGCTACATCTTTTCTATTTGTTATGAAGCCATCTACTTCTTCGTATGTATAATCTGTAATTTCATCAGTAATATTGATAATCTTATTAGTGTGTGTTTGAAATGATTGAATTTGTATCTTATCCGATGCACCTAGTATTTCTAGTATTTTAATTCTGTTGGTTTCTTGTGTATGTCCATTATCTTCAGGATATCCAGAACAATAGTCTGACATGTTCCCTGCATTTTTTTTAGTATATACGGCTTTAATATTAAATTTTTCAAATTCTTCAATGCTATAATAATTTTCATCTTCTATAAACATTTTATTCTCCTCTACTACCAAAATATTCTGTAAGCTCCACAAGAACTTGATTTGAATCATAATTATCAACTAATATATTTTTTGCTTCTTGAATGTATTCATTCAGTAGTTCCTTTGATCTTTCAAGTCCAAAAAGGCTTGGATATGTTGTTTTTTGATTTGTTACATCACTAGATTTTTTTCCTGTTTTTTCAAATTCTCCTTCAATATCAAGAATATCATCTTTTATTTGAAATGCTATTCCCATAAGTTCTGAATATTTAACTAGTCTTTGAATATCATCTTCATTAATTCCAAGCGAAATGAGTGGTAACTCAATGGCAGCAGTTAGTAATTTACCTGTTTTGTTTGCATGTATATATTGTAATGTCTCATATTCTATTTTATGATTTTCTGACTCCATATCAATATATTGGCCTCCAATCATACCGTAGAAACCTGCATATTCTGATAATTTTGCAATAATCAGTGCTTTCTTTTCTTGCTTTATTTTATCAGATTTTGCTATTATTAAAAACGCTTCCGTCAGTAATGCATCCCCAGCTAAAATAGCTGTTGCTTCATCAAACTTTATATGCGTTGTTAATTTTCCTCTTCTGTACATATCATTATCCATTGCTGGCAAATCATCATGTACAAGTGAATAGCAATGAATAAATTCTAATGCTATCGCTACATCTTGAATTTCCTCGTAATTTTTATTAAACAAATCACACATCATATACATAATAATTGGTCTAAGTCTCTTACCGCCATTCATAACGCTATAATTCATTGCTTCAGAAAGCATTGATGGGTTTTTGTATAATGCTAGTTTTTCTTGAAGATTTGCTTCGATAATTACTTTTTTTTCATTCAAATATTCTTTTAGCATAAGACTACTCCATTTCTTCTATTTTAAGAGTACCATTCTTTTCCATTACTTTTTGAATTTTTCCTTCTGCTTGCTCTAATAATTTTTCTGATTCTTTAATAAGCTTTATCGCTTTTTCATATTCAGTAATTGATTCATCTAGCGACAATTCACTATTTTCTAGTTTTTCTATGATTTCATCAATCTTATCAATATTCTCTTCATATGTAATACCTATTTTTTTTGTAGCCATATTTTTCACCCCTATATAAATTTATTTTTTATTGATCATTATGTCTATAAAATGAAATTATTTTTTTGTTGTAGTCTCTCTCATCATATTTTACTAACTTACCTATTGTTTCGGGTAATTTTTCATAAACACTGTGCTCAGATATTATGATCCCATCTTTTGCAAGTAAATCATAGTCAGAAACATGTTTTATTGTGTTTTCAGTTAAATTCTCTTTGTATGGTGGATCCATGAAAATTATATCAAATATTTCATTCTTTCTATTTAATATCTCAATAGCTCGCAAAGACTCATTTTTGTATGCTCTCGACTTATTTTCTAACTTACAATCATTAATATTCTCTATTATAATTCTAAGTGCTT
>ERZ650302.196-NODE-196-length-31091-cov-5.735243_pt1 | contig 31091 bp, 28 predicted proteins | sample MGYA00376238_ERZ650302 | MGnify/ENA primary metagenome ERZ650302 (study PRJEB26733, sample SAMN07839298) | wastewater metagenome | biome: urban; feature: wastewater treatment plant; material: waste water | place: USA: North Carolina | collected 2016-04-28 ... | reverse complement strand
GTATCCAAAGCACGATCCATACCAGATGTACGACCAAATGCTACATCATTTTTATCCGCTACAGCCTTGTTCCAAGTATCAAGTGTTGTTTGAAGTGTATCCGCAGGTACACCAATTTCTTTAGCCAAATCTGTAAGAGTAGCACCTGTTTTTACAAGTCCTTTTTCTTCGTATTGAGCAATTGCCTTCACACGATCTTTCAGAGCATCATCAAAAATAACGTAAGCGTAGTTAGGATCTAAAGCATTAATCGCTGCTGAAACTTTATCACGAGTTTCCAACTCATTAACAAAGCGCTCCCCTTTAGAATTGACAAGGATAGCACCTTCACCACGAACTGCTTCTGTAATCAAATAAGAGGTTTCTTGCTCTACGGTTGGGTGAATTTGGATTTGATCCATATCAACAGTTGCTGCACCTTCTGATTCAGCAAGCGCAATACCGTCACCTGTTGAACCAGGTTGGTTAGTTGTTACATAGCCTTCAAGGGCAGGATTGAATTTTGCAACCATTTCTAAGTCTGCCCCAAAACCACCCGTAGCCAACACAACTGCTTTTGCTGAAATTTTCTTCGTTTCTCCAGCAATTTCTACCTCAACACCTGTTACGGCACCATCTTTGTCTTGCAGTTTTGTCACATCTGCATTTACAAAAATTGGTACTTCACGTTCAACAAGATTATGGTAAAGACCATTTACTAAGTAGCCACCAACAGCTGAACCATCTGCTGGACGGTGGGTACGTTTCTCACTCATACCACCAGTTGTAGTAAGGTTGCTAAGGGTAATCCCCATTCCGTCCAACCAGTCAATTGCACTAGCAGAATGATCTACAAGGTAACGTAGTAATTCAGGATCGTTTGTACCCTTACCACCTTTAAGGGTTTCTTCATAGAATTTATCATTGGTATCAGCAATACCTTCCGCTTCTTGGAATTTAGTTTGTGAAGCGTTCATACCAGCTGATGATTTAGCTGTATTCCCACCAATTACAGGCATTTTTTCCAATAAAACAACACTAGCGCCAGCATCTTTAGCTGAGATAGCAGCAGACATCCCTGCACCACCAGAACCAACGACGATAACATCATAGCTATCTTTCAACTCAGATGGATCAGTGTATTCTTTCACAGATGCACCTGATACAGCTTCTTCTGATGAAGAAGAGCTTGTAGACGATGATGATGTGGTAGTATTTTCAGTTTTACCTCCACATGCAACCAAAAATACTACAGCAAGTAGACTCATAAACAAGCCTAACAACGTTTTCTTTTTCATGATAAACCTCCAATTTTATCTGTTACAACTATTATACTAGATTGTGAAATATTTTTCAATCTTATTTGAAATAATTTTCACAATGTTTCTGGTTGTCAACAAAAAAATGTATGAAAAAATTGCACAACTTACTCGAAAAATTGTGCAATTTATTTAATTTATTCAGTTAGCAACTGCAGGAATTGCTTTATCTCATCTTGGGAAGCCTGACTTCCTTTTCTTAACAAGCCATTCAATTTTCCTGATTTAAAATAGGTCAGACTAGGTACCGTCTTCAAACCGCTTACCTGACGAAATAAATCAATCTTCCCATCTGGATCATTCTCACTATCAAGGTAGAAAACTGTCTTCCCTGTCTCTTCAACAGCTTGGGTTAGTTTAGGCACAAATGCTCTACAATAAGGGCACGTTTCCCTCCCAATATACAGGATAAAATCATCTTGCCGATCTAATTTTTCTTCCAGTTCACTAATGGAAATAGTCTGATACGCTTTCACTTCCTGACGGTATTCCGATTCTGTTGAACTAGAGGATTGTCGGACAAGAAATACGGATGCCCCAATTCCAACAATACTAAGTAAAAGCAAAACAATATATTTACGCACGATAAATCTCCTAATCAATTGATTGTACATTCTATTTTTTAGCCACACGGTGGTAATAGGAAATACAATTTGAAAACCCTACTAATAAGTTAATTATATCAAAATTAAGTAAAAATCCTCTATCGTAGACTCGTAGTAAGGTAATGCAAAAAATATCTCATCCAATGAGCTAGAGAATCGGCAGTTTTCCCTACAAACATCAATTTATACTCTGCGAAAATCAATATCAAACGTTGTTGACTTGATTTGATGAGTGGGAGCGGGAAAGAACTCGACCAGTCTAAAAAGAGTTCGTCAACAATTTTTCGTTTTAAGTTGTTGAGCTGAAACAGTCTATCCCAGACTTCAATTTATGTGAGCTGACTGCCGTCAGCTTATATCTCCCACTTTAAAAGGTCTCCCAGACCTTTTAAACTCCCACCCCCGCACAGCTCAAACTGTCTGGGAGACAGTTTGAGGTTGGAGATAAAGCGAACTTTGTTCGCAACAGTCGTAATGGTCAGATTTGAAGTGTGCAACACGAACAAATCTGCCAATCAACCACTGCGCTGAGATGTTGACACCAACTTCGAGAAGTGATGCTAATCTCTATACTTATCTTAGCTTGTCGGTCGATGTTTTCCAAGAATGGCTGGCTTGCTCTGGACTTTTTTAGCGAAAGGTGGTCTTGCTAACTCCGCAAGTCCTGCTTGCAAGCCTGTTCTATCAAGGTATTAGGCTAGTGTCAATTTCCTGTCAATCTAGCCTAACTGATCGGATAAGTCTTCCCATTCTTCCATGAGGCTTTCTTGTTGGTTTGTCAGTTGGTCGATTTCTTTTTGGTAATCGGTCAGCGAACCAATGTCATTGGTTTCTAGCATGGCTTGGTTGAGCTCACTCAGACGGTTTTCGATATTCTCAATTTCTACCTCGATTTGCTCGATGCGACGGGCCAATTTGCGTTGCTCTTTTAGATTTTCCTTTTGGGCTTGGTAGTCCATGGCTCCGGCTGATTGGTTAGCGGTTTCTATCTGGTCAGGCTGGGCTTCTGCTTCCAGCTCTGCTTTTTTCTCCAAATAATAATCATAATCGCCCAAATAGAGTGTGGAGCCAGTTTCCGAGATTTCCAGCACCTTGGTGGCGACGCGGTTGATGAAATAGCGGTCGTGGCTGACAAAAAGCAGGGTGCCGTCAAAGTCGATGAGGGCATTTTCCAGGACCTCCTTGCTGTCAATATCCAAGTGGTTGGTCGGCTCATCAAGGATGAGGAAGTTGTTGTTTTCCATGGACAGCTTGGCGAGGAGCAGGCGGGCTTTTTCCCCACCAGATAGCATAGAGACAGACTTTTTGACATCGTCACCTGAGAAAAGGAAAGCTCCAAGGCGATTGCGGATTTCCACTTCAGGTGTAGTCGGAAAGGCTGACCAGAGCTCCTCCAAGACAGTGTTGGAAGGCGTCAGAGCCAACTGAGTCTGGTCGTAGTAACCCACTTCCACATTGGCACCTAGCTTGGCTTCCCCTTTGATAAATGGCAGAGCTCCGATGATGGATTTGAGCAGGGTTGTTTTTCCGATTCCATTCGGGCCGACAATGGCAATGGCATCCAGCTTTCTTTGGTCAATGGAAATAGGCTGAGAAAGTATTTCTCCATCGTAACCCACCGCAGCATTTTCCACTGTCAAGACGATATTGCCAGAAGTCTTATCCGACTGGAAGGTCATATTAGCAGATTTTTTACCAGTTGTTGGCTTGTCCAGTCGCTCCATTTTTTCCAACTGCTTGCGTCTAGCCTGGGCACGCTTGGTGGTCGAAGCTCGAACGATATTTTTTTGGACAAAGTCTTCTAACTTGGCAATTTCCTTTTGTTGTTTCTCATAGTTTTGCAACTCGGTCTGCAGCTTCTGTTCTTTTAGCTCAACAAACTGAGAATAATTCCCCACATAACGATCCAAGGAATGTTTAGTCAAATCCAGAGTGACAGTTGCTACCTTATCTAAAAAATAGCGGTCATGGCTGACAATAATCAAGGCTCCTTTGTAATGCACTAGGTAGTTTTCCAGCCAGGCAATCGTGTCAATGTCCAGGTGGTTGGTTGGCTCATCCAGCACCAATAATTCTGGGCTTTCAAGCAACATTTTTGCCAGTGCAAGACGAGTATTCTGCCCCCCAGAGAGCTCAGAGATTTTCATATCCCACATGGTCTGGTCAAACTTAAAACCATTCAAAATAGCACGGATGTCTGCCTCATAGTTAAAACCACCAGCCAGATGAAATTCTTCTGACAAGTTATCGTAGGTCTTCATCAACTGGTCAAGTTCACTACCAGACAAACTGCCCATCTGCTCTTCCATACCACGTAGACGTTTTTCTGTCGTCCGCAAGTCGTCAAAGACATGGAGCATCTCATCGTAAATGGTATTTTCCGACTGGAATCGACTGTCCTGCGCCAGATAAGAAAGGGATAGATCCCGTTTGGTAGAGATCTCACCGCTAGTTGCTGCTTCTTCTCCGACAAGGATTTTTAGCAAGGTAGACTTGCCTGCGCCATTTTTTCCGACAAGGGCAATCCGATCCCGTTCATCTACTTGAATGTTGATATTGTTAAATAAAACTTCGCCCGCAAAGGAGCGCTCAATCTTGTTTCCACTTAGTATAATCATAAAAATATTGTACCACAAATTAGTATCGTCGTGCGGTATCCTATTTCTAAATTACGCAAAAAACAGCGACTTTTCAGTTGCTGTTTTTCACGTTATTTTCACATTTTCTAACCTAAGCCATTCAGTAGTTCCTTATTCTGCCAAAGCAGGTAAAGACCACCAACAATAATGATGACCATGATCATAAACTTAATCAAGCCTTTCACAAATCGAATGATGACTAGCAATATCATAGAGACAATCAACCATCCCCATGCAGAGGAATTCAATAATGATTCCATTCCAGCAAGGCTGTTCCCCGCCAAATCACGCACCGGGGCAGGAATTTTTTCCACCCAGTCAGATGATAGACCCAATTGATTCATAATTGACTGCCCACTTGTCTTCAGCCATGCAAAAATGCCGGCATTGTATAGAAATAGCAGAGCTTGCTCAGGATATCGCTTTAATAAATTGCGAAACATGTTAAGATAGACTCCTTTATTTATTTTATGATTCAATGATCAGTCAATACGTAGTATAAAGCTGGACAACTGCGTCAATGTCTGCCTGCTGAATACCATGATTGGAACCCGCTGACTCCATGACAGAGGTTTGATTATCTTTGTGGTCTAGACCAATCGTGTGTCCCAATTCGTGTTCAGCTGTGTGAACAATCCGGTCCATATCATAACCATATTGTTCATTTAACAAATAATAACTATTTAAGCGAACCGTTACTGAACTATAATAATTCGTAAGTAAGTTCGTTGTCGAATTGGCTTCGCCTGCTGCCTGCGTATTTCCATCATTCATCTCAGTTGCGATAATATCGGCCTGACCCGGATCAGTCGTCACAACAAATGTGAAGGCACCCGTGGCATTCCAATTTGCAATAGCCGTCTGATAGGCAGCAACAAACGTTGGATTCTGAGTTTCGATATAAATGGTCGCAGTATTACTTTCCCAACGGCCATGATGAGCTGTATTCACCGTATCAGTTGTGAGGTGTTTAATGGTATCAACACCTTCTTCTAAAGAAACTTCTGATTGTCCATTGACCATCAATTGAACTTCTTGTGCCAATGTTTGAAGCATTTGAGGGGCCGCATCTTTTTGAAAATAGAACAACAATCCCAAACCACAGACGATGACCACCATTGATAACCAAACTAAGCCCCAAATCGTTCGCCAACTCCACAGAAAAATACTTTTAATAACATTCATAAACTATACCTCTACCTAGAAATAGGTTTCAGTATAGCTAAATTTTCTAAATCTTTTCTTAAAACTTAAGATAATCTTTCTTCCAATTCAAAATCAATTGGTAACCAGGTTAAAACCTTTTCAATCTGCTGGTTCCAATAATACCATTCGTGTTTGCCTGGACCAACACTTGCTTCAATATCCAAACCAGCTTTTTTTAAAGCAACAATCGCCTTTTGATGGCCATCAAAGAGAAAATCTTCTTCCCCACACCAGACATAGAACTTTGTTTTTTTATCCGATTGTTTGACCATCTCTAGCAAGCTATTTGGATTTTTTGTGTCAGAAATATCCCCAAAAACTCCCTGCCAGTAGGCCATATTTCCTAAGGACGCTGAGGCGGGATTGTCAAAATCAAACTGGAGAGCTCCTGACAAAGATGCTGCATAAGAAAAACGATTTGTCCCCAGTGCCAATTTAAAAGCACCATAACCACCCATTGACAAACCAGCTATAAAGTTCTTTTCGCGCTGATCAGACATATTTGGGAAGAATCGTTTCAAAATCTGAGGCAATTCAATCGCAAAGGCGTCATAGTAATTCATACCATAAGTAGTATTGGTATACCAGCCCTTATCTGTATTGACCATAACAACAATGAGATTGGTATAGCGAACCAGTCGTTCAATTGTCGACCGATTGAGCCAGGAGTCGTGGTTCCCTCCCATTCCATGTAGGAGATATAAAACAGGAATGTCTTTATCATCTGAATTTTCAACCTGATTCCGGTCTGGATAAAGGACATTGACCTGCCTAGACATGTCCAATACTTCCGAGTGATATTCTATTTTCATAATAGCCATATATTTCTCCTTATTGGAAAGAGCCTGAGTTATCCTCGGCTCTTCACAAATTCATTAATCTCATTTAACTTCCATAATCACTGGCAAAATAGCTGGGCGACGTTTAGTCTGTTCAAATAGGAATTTAGTGAGGTCATCGCGAACAGCAGTTTTCAACTCTGTCCAGTCAAAACTATCTTTTGTAAAGTAATTTTCAACTGTTGCATTTACTAACTCTGAGGACTCACGCAAGATATCTTTACTCTTCTTGACATAGACAAATCCACGGGTATTGACTTTTGTCTTAGAAATAATTTTCTTTTCACGACGATTGACTGTAATTGCTACAATAAAGATGCCGTCTTCAGAGAGAATTTTACGATCACGCAGAACAATATTTCCAACATCCCCAATTGCATTACCATCAATCATCACATCACCAGAAGGTACGGCACCATTGTGAACAAAGTCTCCATCTTCGAAGGACATCACATCACCGCGTTTGACGATGATAATATTCTCTGGGTACATACCGATTTCAGTAGCAGCTTTTGCATGAGCCTCCAATTGACGGTATTCCCCTTGGATTGGGAAAAGATATTTGGGCTTCATGATATTCATCATCAATTGAAGATCTCTAGAATTCCCGTGACCTGACACGCGCAATTTCTTCGCAATGGATTGTACAACACCACCAGCTTTGTACACTAAGTTTTCAACACGGGCTACCACCGCTTCTTTTGAAATACTTGGAGTCGTAACAATATAAACTAAATCTCCATCCTTGATTTCAACATACCTGTGTCTACCGATAGCCATTTTTCTCAAGCCATTCAAAGGCTCACCCATACGACCTGTTTCAAGAATAATGAGCTCATGGTCCTCATACTTCGCAATGTCTTTCGGCTTCACAAGTAGTTTTTCACTGACAAGATGCAACTTCTTCAGTTGAATTGCTGTACGGACAATGTTCTCCACGTCATGACCCGTTAGGACAATACGGCGACCTGTTTTTTCCGCAGCATCAAAAATTTGTTGGATACGGACAATATTGCTGGCAACTGCTGCAACAATGATACGACCATCCCAATCCGCAATTGTATTAAGAATTTCTTCCCTTGCTTCATGCATACTTGCACCCTGTTCATTGCTGTCTGCATTGGCAGAATCAGACAAGAGCGCTAAAACTCCCTCATTACCAATCTCAGCTAAGCGACTAAAATCAGTCTTGTAGAATTTATCTGCCGCCTGGTCAAATTTAAAATCACCTGTATATACAATATTGCCTTGATCCGTTTTAATCACCACTCCCAAGCTTTCAGGAATGGAGTGAGTTGTTTGAAAGAAAGAAACAACCGAATCCCCAAAATCTATTTCAGTCTTCTCATTGATCACATGAAAATCATTGAATTTTTTCGTTGCATTATTATTTTTAACAAGCAATTTTACTAATTCAATCGTCAAATGCGAACCAAATACCGGCACCTTCACTTTTTCCAGAAGGTATGGAAGCGCCCCAATAGCATCCGCATGCCCATGCGATAAAAAGATTCCTGCTACACGGTGCTTATTTTCTTCCAAATATTCAAAGTTCGGAACGACAATATCCACACCAAGTTGTTCATTTTCTGGATACTTTGCACCCGCATCCAAAACAAATATATGCTCATTTACTTCGGCAATATAGAGGTTTTTCCCATTTTCCCGAACACCACCAAGAGCCATAATTTTAATTGTGCTCATCTTTACTCCTTTTGGACATCCCACAGGTGTCCATTTTATTTTTCTTACCAACGGTCCTTGGGATTCCCAAGTCGAATTACAGTCTGCTATATCCGAATTTTCAATTTTTATGAAATGAGTTTGAAAAATCCATCATCAAAACTATTTCTAAATCCATATTTCTATATAGCTATCGTTTCTATTATACATTTTTTCAAGAAAATTTACAAAAACTCCGCTGAAAATCAACGAAGTTTCTATAAATAAATTTGTAACAAAATCTCTTTTGTCCCCATTTGATGACGTCCATGCGAACCAAATCCATAGATACTCTTAAAAATTGAAAAACAAACTACTTCATACTTCCTCACAATTCAACGATATGGGCATGAAAACCAATTTTCTCAACAAAACATAAAAAATCCTCAGTCTTGACAAAAATTGTTTTGGTATTCACATTTGGATGGAAGGTTAGTATGGGTTGAGCTAAAATTTCTTTGTCAAAATAGACTTGAATATCCTTTTCAACATTATGCTACAAACCAAAAATAGAGACCACTCCAGCTGGCAAGCACATCTTTTCTATCAAACTATCACTGGAGGCCATCCGAATACGATTGACTCCAACCAAATCACGAAAGTGCTCCATATCTAACTGTTTCTGGTCATCCATGATCAACAAATAGAAAGCTGTTTTCTTTTTGTTTGTCTGAAACATAGACTTGGTGTGGACTCCTTCTAATCCTTTTGTAAAGCGGTCCGCATCTTCTGTGGTCAAAGCAGCTGGATGCTCAATAAACCCGTAATCAATTCCTAATTCTGCCAGTTTATTAATAACAAGGTTTTCCATGACGCCACCTCTCTATGTATAAATGAATTAGCTTTCAGATAAGGAACTGAGGTGCAGGTAGCTAGAACAGCCTAGTGGGCTGTTCTAGGTTGGAAATCAGACTTGCGAAACAAGTCACTTTCGTAGAGTACGGCAAACCGAAAGTGACGATGTATCAAAGCTAATTCAAATGACTATATTTAAGTATAGTATACTTCATTTTTTAGATCACTCAAAGGAAAAGAAAAGCCTGGATTGCTCCAGACTTTAGGACCTGTATTCACAAGTGAAATGCTCTGAGTTAAGTCTAGTTTTGTGCTAAAACTAGACTTAGAAGTACTGAACTATGAATACAAATTCTTAATCAAACAATTTATAATAATCTTCCAGTTTCATCTTAGATTTTTCTTCAGCAGTCTGATCCTGAATGATCTGACCATTTTTCATGACAATCAGTCGATTGCCGTGACGCAACGCATCTTCCATCTGATGAGTTACCATAAGCGCAGTCATTCCCTTGGTCGCAATCAATTCATCCGTTAACTGCATCAAGGATTGACTGGTTTTGGGGTCAAGTGCAGCAGTATGCTCATCCAATAACAATAATTCTGGTTGTTTCAAACTCGCCATCAAGAGACTCAATGCCTGACGTTGACCACCTGATAAAAGCCCTGCTGGCGTTTCCAAATGCTTTTCCAAACCATTTCCAACTCGCGGTAAGAGTTGAGCAAATTCCTCTATCTGTTGAGATAATTTACGTGGTACCAACCCCCGTCCCTCGCCACGGTATTTTGCGATGAGCAGGTTTTCAGCCACCGTCATACGAGGAGATGTTCCCATTTTCGGATCTTGAAAGACACGAGCCAAGTATTTTGCTCGCTTCTCTGCAGGCCAATTGGTTACATCCTCACCAAGAATATGAACCGAACCACTGGTCAAGGGCAAGGTTCCTGCAATGACATTAAAAAGTGTTGACTTTCCAGCTCCATTACCACCTAAAATTGTAATAAAATCCCCTTGGTAGATGGTCAGATTTACCTTATCTAAGATGACACGCTCTTCATTAAATCCATTGGTCACTACTTTAGTAGCATTTTTTAATTCTACAATTGCTTTCATCTTGACAAACTAGCTCCTTTCAACACTTTGTTTCTCAACTCGGGAACCATCAGACAGATTGCCAAAATCATAGCAGAGAAGATACGAAGGTAGCTAGTATTGATTCCTAGTGAAATAACACCGAGAATTAAGAATTGATAAAAGATAGCACCTACAGCAATGGCCAATAATCGCTCCAGCATGGTTAGATTTCCATAAAGAACTTCACCGATGATGAGACTTGCCATTCCAACGACAATGACACCAATACCACGAGAAACATCCGCATAGCCTTCCTGTTGTGCAATTAAGGCTCCAGCAAGAGCAATAATCCCGTTTGAAAGTACTAAACCGAGCAATTCCATTCTGCTGGTGTAGATACCAAAACTACGCGCCATATCTGGATTGTCCCCTGTCGCGATAAAAGCTTGTCCAAGTTTTGTATATAGGAAGAACATCAAAGCTGAAATCACAAAGGCAACACTTCCCAAACCTAACAACAAGCTATTGACCTGATCAGAAAAAGGAAGTAAATCTTGTAAACGATTCGTATTCAACAAGCCCAAATTAGCACGACCCATGATGAATAATATAACAGAGTGGCAGGAAGACATCACTAATATACCAGCCAAAAGCGTGGGGATTTTCCCCTTGGTATATAACAAGCCCGTAACTAATCCTGCCATGCACCCTGCCAAAACAGCTGCCAAAGTTGCCAAAACAGGATGAACTCCCTGAGTGAGCAAGGTAACAGCAACTGCACCACCTAGAGGGAAAGAGCCTTCGGTTGTCATATCTGGAAAATTCAATATTCTAAACGTGACGAATATTCCTAAACCAAGTACAGCCCATAAAAGAGCTTGTGAAACTGTTGATACAATCATAACTATCCTTTGTTTTATTCAATAACTTTACTTGCCTGATTGATCACATCATCAGACAATGTAATTCCTAATTCTTTAGCAACTTTTTGGTTAACGACAACGGTTCCTTCATTAAAAATTTGTACAGGTGTATCCGCTGGATTCGCACCATCAAGAATTTTTGCAGTCATTTTACCAGTTGCGACACCCAAGTCATATTGACTGAGGGTAACAGATGCGATACCACCGCCTTCGACCATGTCTTCTACGCTTGTGAAAATCGGTGTTTTGCTTTTATTCGCCACAGAAACAACTGTTGAAAATGCAGATGCAACCGTATTATCTACTGGGGTGAAGAGGGCGTCTACCTTGCTGCTTGCCACCTCTACAGTAGAAGCCAATTCATTGCTTGATGCAACTGCATATTCAAGAACTGTATAGCCAGCCTCTTCTGCTGCTGCCTTAAATTCAGCAACTTGAATTTTTGAATTGTCTTCGTTTGAGGAGTAAAGAACACCGATTGTTTTTGCATCTGGTGTAATTTCTTTAATGAGAGAAACTGTATCTGCTACTGGTGTTTGGTCAGATACTCCTGTAATATTTCCACCAGGATTTTTCAAGTCGGTTACCAAGTTAGCACCAACAGGATCTGTTACAGCCCCCATGATAATAGGTAATTCTGTCGTAGCGTTTGCTAATCCCTGTGCAGCAGGTGTCGCAATACCAATCAATAGCTCATTGCCATTGTCCACCAATTTTTTACTCATGGTTTGAACCTGTGACTGATCACCTTCTGCATTCATAAAATCAATGGAGAGATTCTCAGTTGTTGTATAGCCACCTTCTTCAAGTCCTGCTTTGATTCCCTTGTAAATTTCGTCTAGTGAATCATGCGTCACAAATTGGAGGACCCCAATTTTAACTTTTTCTGTGCTATTCGTTGAATTGTTCTGTTCTTTTTGCGTCAAAAACAAGGCAACAACCACCATCACAGTAAGGGCAATAATTGTAGCAAGTAAATTCTTATTTTTCATCATATCTAATTCTCCTTTTTAATAAACAAATCCTACATCATCAGTATACTATTCCACCATCGCCATCGTTTCATCATGATTACCTCATTTAGATAATAGTCTTTCAGTTTGCTTTTAGTACTAGGCAACGAGCTGCAGTCAGCTTGTACAGTCGAGTGACTGTACAAGGTTGGAAATAGCACTTGCGGAGCAAGTCACCCCTGCAGAGTACGGCAAAGCGAGTTCAAATAATGATGAAATTATTTGAAGTTGGAAATACGGAAACGAAGTTTCCTCATTCGTCGACGTAATAAAAGATAAACTGAATGACTAAAGGAAAAAGCCCCCGCAGGAAAAACCAACCTGCGAGGGCGTCAATGACACGGTGCCACCTCACTTATGGGAATTGTATAGAATCCTCCCATATCTCATCTCCTCTAACAAGGAGTTGCACTGTAAGGTGTGCGGACCGAACTATCATTTTTTTAAGTTCATTTGCGTGATTGATTTGGCTGAAAACTTTATATACCACTAGTAGAAGCTACGTCGACCTGCCTCGTACTCAGCCAAAACAGTCTACGCAAAGTATGTTACACCAAACAATCCTTGTGAATTTAGGGTATTTTAGGACTAGGGAGCCGGGTGAAGGCAGTACTGGTGGTACGGCAAAACCGACTAACGACGTCATAAAATAGACATAAATACTCATCAGCCCATTTCATAAAACTCCGCCACCTGTTCCCAGTACCACAGGCTCCCTGAAGACTTCTGCTTTACTACTTCTTCTGATTAAAAAAATTATACGGCATCAAAAAGTCTTTGTCAAGGCTTTTGATTAAATTTTCTGAAAATTTTTCTTCTGGCTACGTACTGAGTCTCATCAAAAAATCTATGAAATATGATATACTAGACTGAGTTATAGCTATTAGAAAGAGGAAAACCATGTCTTTTGACGGATTTTTTTTACATCACATGACGGCTGAGTTAAGGGCCAATTTAGAAGGTGGGCGGATTCAGAAAATCAACCAGCCCTTTGAACAGGAAATTGTTCTGAACATCCGAAGCAACCGTCAGAGCCATAAATTGCTCTTGTCTGCACATTCCATTTTGGGCCGTGTCCAACTTACTCAAACAGAATTTACAAATCCTAAGGTGCCTAATACCTTTACCATGATTCTAAGGAAGTATTTACAAGGAGCGGTTATCGAGGAAATTAAACAGCTAGAAAACGATCGGATTTTAGAGTTTTCGGTGTCCAACAAGGACGAGATTGGAGACCATATCCAAGCTACCTTGATAGTAGAAATTATGGGAAAACATAGCAATATCATCTTGGTAGATAAGTCTGAACAGAAGATTATAGAGGCTATCAAGCACGTTGGTTTCTCGCAAAATTCCTACCGAACTATCTTGCCTGGTTCCACCTACATTCGACCACCGGAGACGCATTCTCTCAATCCTTACACGGTATCTGACGAGAAATTATTTGAAATCCTATCGACTCAGGAACTGAGTCCTAAAAATCTCCAACAGGTCTTTCAAGGTTTGGGGCGGGATACGGCTTCTGAACTGGCCAGTCATTTGCAGACAGACCGCCTGAAGAACTTCCGTGCCTTTTTTGACCAGGCTACACATCCTAGCCTGACAGACAAGTCCTATGCTGCTTTGCCATTTGCTAATAGCCCTGAAAACCAGCCACACTTTGAAAGCCTGAGCAGTCTGCTGGACTTCTACTATCAGGACAAAGCGGAGCGGGATCGGGTGGCCCAACAGGCCAATGAGCTGATCAAGCGGGTGGCCAGTGAGTTAGAGAAGAATCGCAAGAAGCTGATCAAGCAAGAGCAGGAATTAGCGGATACGGAGACGGCGGAGTTGGTGCGGCAAAAGGGTGAGCTCCTGACCACATACCTGCATCAGGTACCCAACGACCAGCCGAGCGTGCGGTTAGACAACTACTATACGGGCCAGGAGCTGGAAATTGAGTTGGACGTAGCACTTACTCCTAGCCAGAATGCCCAACGTTACTTCAAGAAATACCAGAAACTCAAGGAAGCGGCCAAGCACCTAACCAACTTGATTGAGGAGACTAAGGCGACCATTGTCTATCTGGAGTCCGTTGACACCATGCTGGGACAGGCTAGTCTGGATGAAATTGATGAGATCCGCGAGGAATTGATTGAAACAGGCTACCTCAAGCGTCGCCACCGTGAGAAAATCCATAAACGTCAGAAACCTGAGCGTTACTTGGCGACGGACGGGAAAACCATTATTCTGGTTGGAAAGAATAACCTGCAAAATGATGAATTGACCTTCAAAATGGCTAAAAAGGGCGAACTCTGGTTCCATGCCAAAGACATTCCAGGCAGTCATGTGGTCATCACAGACAACTTGGACCCAAGTGACGAAGTCAAGACAGATGCGGCAGAACTAGCTGCCTACTTCTCCAAGGCAAGGCATTCTAACTTGGTTCAAGTCGATATGATTGAAGCTAAGAAACTGCACAAACCAACAGGTGGCAAGCCAGGTTTTGTGACCTACCGCGGTCAGAAAACCCTCCGTGTCACCCCAACAGAAGAAAAAATAAAAACCATGAAAATCAATTGATTTTTATGGTTCTTTTCTTTACCCATTTTTTGGAAAGTGAACAGTCATTGTGGTGCCTTGACCTAGTTGACTAGATACTTGGACACTTGCACCATGAACCTGTAAGGCATGTTTTACTATTGAAAGTCCAAGGCCTGTCCCCCCCACTTGTTTTGAACGACTTTTGTCCACACGATAAAAACGTTCAAAAATACGTTCCTGATCAGCTTTCGAAATACCAATGCCGGTATCTCGAACCTCTAGGTTAATGTGTTCTTGATCTTGATATAGATCAATTGTGACCTGACCACCATCTCTATTATATTTGATGGCATTGTCACATAAATTATACACAATGGATTGTAAGAGAGCGGGATTGCCTGTAAAATCAACCTCATCCCCATTAAATTGAATTGAGATCCCTCGCTGATCTGCTTTTTCTTGTAGACTAGCAACCACCTGTTGGATGACTCCTTTAAAGTGGATTGGTTCTTTACTGATTGTCCGCCCCTCGTCTAGTTGCGTCAATTGAAGAATATCTTCAACCAATTGGATCATCCGCTGTGACTCTTGATATATTTTTTCAGAAAATAATTGTATATTTTCAGGAGAAACCACATTGGCCCTGAGAATTTCAGAATAGCCTGATAAAATATGCAAAGGCGTCCGCAATTCGTGTGATACTGTTGCTGTGAATTCTCTCCGTAACTTATCAAGATAATATTGTTCTGTCACATCAAAAAATAGAAAAACTGCTCCGGATTGGAGTTTGTCTGTCCAAATAGGTCTAGCAATAACCTTGTACTGACTATCTTTTATTTCACAAATGGACTCCACTTTTTGCCCATTCAAAACGGTATCCATCAGACTTTTCAGGCCAAGATTCCGTTGAAAGAAAGGCAAGGATTGGCCAAAATCATCAGATTGAAAATCTAGTAGTTGGCTGGCTGCTCCATTGTAACTAACCAAATGCCCCTTGGCATCCACAATAACCATTCCTTCTTTTATCTTGGAGATAATTGTGTCAAACTCATCTTGCTTTTGTTGCAATAAGGTTTCTTTTTCAGCAAGTTGTGATTGATGGTAATCCAGACGCTTCAGCAAAGGGTGGAGTTCCGCATAGACTTCATTGTCTAATGGTTTATCCAAATCTATTGCTTCTAAAGGTGCAAGTAATTTTTTTGAGGTTAATCTTGCTAGGAGGATTGCTGCAAAAACAGAAATCAAGAATAGTAGACTAACCCATGGTGCTAAATTCCATAATAAAACAACAATCGTTTTCTGTGCGATAGCTAAGCGAATCACTGTACCATCATTTAAGCGTTGAGAAGTATAGAGCAATCGCTGGGTTAAAGTGGCTGATTGTCGAATACTCTCACCATAACCAGTTTCGAGTGCTTCCACCACTTCTTCACGATTGCTGTGGTTGTCTAATTGTTTGACATCTTTTTCAGAATCATAGAGCACTTGACCATCATGTGCAATCCAGGTAACACGCAAATCTTGCAAATCAATTTGATCCAGATAGGTCTGTCCATCCTCCTCAACTGCTTGTGCAATGAGACTAGTTTGGAGCCTTAATTGATCTAACTGTGAATTTGTAAAGTAGTGATATAAATAGCCTAAGATAAGGATAATGGTACCTAAGGAGATGGACATCGAAGACAGCAAAACTGTTCGAAAAATTTTCTTAGTCATCCTCTTCCTCCAGTTGGTAACCAACACCTCTAACAGTCTTTATGTAACCACCTGCACTCCCCAGTTTCTGACGTAAGGTTCCAACATGCACATCAACTGTACGGGTTTCACCGAGAAAGTCCTGTCCCCACACCCTGTCCAATAATTCTTGACGACTAAATACTTTCTGGGGTGCTTTTAGGAGTATATGGAGCAATTCAAACTCCTTCAATGTCAGTTCAACTTTCCGTTTTCTAACCGATACTTTATGTCGCTCAACATCCATCTGAATATCGCCAAAGTAACAAAGATCCAATGGTTGATTTCGCTGACTTCTCCGTAAAACAGCCTTAATACGTGAAATCATTTCCATCATTCCAAAGGGTTTGACCAGGTAATCATCAGCACCAAAATCCAGACTTTGAACCTTGTCGATTTCCGTTCCTCTAGCCGTTGCCATCACAACAGGGAGATCGCGTGTGTAGGACTGACTTCTTAGTTGCTGTAAAATGGAAATTCCATCCTGTCCTGGCATCATTACATCTAATAAAACCAAGTCTGGTAATTCTTGTTCAATGACTGGCCAAAAGGCTTCAGCGTCAGCAAAACCTCTAGCCTCAAAACCAGCGGTCTTGAGGCTATAGATCATTAATTCACGAATGGCATCATCATCTTCAACACAGTAGATCATTTATTTTACCCTTCTAATTGACCTGTGATAGCGTAATGAACCCATTTTGCAATATTTACAGCGTGATCTCCAATGCGTTCTAGATACTTAGCAATCATCAACAAGTCAATGGCCTGGTCCCCATTTGCAGAATGGTTCCCTAAATAATTGGCTAGTTTTTCTTTTATTGTACCAAAATATTGGTCAACTGTATCGTCTTTTTCAATCACTTCATGTGCTAAATGATCACTTTCCTTTACAAAGGCATCCAAACTACCAACAACCATCTGGGTAACCTGCTCTGCCATTTTTTTAACCAAAGGAATTTCATCCACCAAATCAATCGTGTTACGGCTGATTAAATCCGCAATTTCAGAGGATTGAGCTCCGATCCGTTTCATATCATACACCATTTTTAGGGCTGAGGAAACAGTTCGTAGGTCTCTAGCAACTGGCTGTTGGCGCAAGAGCAATTTGATACAGCGTGCTTCGATATCTCGCTCTAACTCCTCAATTTGCAGGTAGGTTTGTTGAATACGCTCTTGATCGAGACTTTCAGGACCATTGAGCCCTTCGAGTGAACAATTAATAATCTCTTCGCAGAGGGCCCCCATAAAGACCATATCTTTTTGCAAATCTTCTAACTGACTTTCGAATCGTGACCGCATTAGCCAAACCTCCCTGTAATGTAGTCTTCTGTACGTGGATCTTCAGGCATACTGAAGAGAGCGCTGGTTTTATTGCATTCCACAACTTCTCCCAACAAGAAGAAAGCTGTTTGGTCTGAAATCCTCAAAGCCTGCTGCATGTTGTGCGTCACCATGATAATGGTATAATCTTTTTTCAATTCCAGCACCAATTCCTCAATTTTAGCTGTGGAAATTGGGTCAAGAGCACTTGTTGGTTCATCCATCAACAAAACTTCTGGCTCAATAGCAAGCGCACGCGCAATGCAGAGACGTTGCTGCTGGCCACCAGACAAACCTAAAGCCGACTTGTTAAGACGATCTTTTACCTCATCCCAGATAGCTGCTTGACGCAATGATTTTTCAACAATTTTATCCAACTCTAATTTATTGTGAATTCCGTGAGTTCGAGGACCGTAAGCGACGTTATCATAAATGCTCATCGGGAAAGGATTTGGTTTCTGGAAAACCATTCCCACTTTTTTACGAAGTACTGTTGTTTTCGTGTCCGTATAAATATCTTTCTGGTCCAATAATACTTTACCAGTGATACGGCAATTTTTCACTAAATCGTTCATCCGGTTCAGGCTTTTCAAGAGGGTTGACTTACCACAACCAGATGGGCCAATGAAGGCAGTGATTTGATTACTTGGAATATCCAAGTTGATATTTTTCAAGGCTTGAAATTCTCCATAGTACAGATCAAAGTCCTGAATGCTAAATTTACTCATGCTTATTTCTTCCTAATTTATTTGCAATCCATTCGGATAAAAGGTTCATCACGATAACGAGAATCAAGAGAATAACTGCTGTAGCGTAGGTTTGATTGACATAAATACCTTCGCCAGAAATCAAGTACATATGTACAGCCAATGTTCGTCCTGAACTTGTTAAACTCTTGGCAACCTCCGCCACTGTGCCTGCAGTAAAGATAAGAGCTGCAGACTCACCAATCACACGCCCCAAAGCCAAAACAACACCTGAAAAGATACCAGGCAAGGCTGATGGTAGAACAACTTGAAAAATTGTACGTAACTTTCCAGCTCCGAGTGCGAAACTACCTTCACGATACCCATCTTCAACTGATAATAAAGCTTCTTCTGTTGTACGCATTATCAAAGGTAAAATCATAATACTTAACGTCGCTGCACCAGCAACAATCGATAAGCCTAGATTTAAAAATTTTACAAAGAAGAGCGCTCCAAACAATCCATAAATAACAGAGGGGATTCCGGATAAGGTTTCTGTTGCCAGCCGAACAACTGTGACAAGTGGATTACCTGACTTAGCATATTCCGTTAGGTAAACAGAAGCACCGATACCAATTGGTAGGGCAATCAACAAGGCTAAAATAGCCATCAAAATCGTATTTAGTAAGGCTGGTAACATTGAAACATTTTCACTATTATAGGTCCAGGAAAATAATTCTGGTCTAAGAAAAGGAATCCCTTTCAGTAAAATATAGCCCACAATAAATACGGTTGCTAATCCAGCAAGGCTAGCAGATAGATAGACTACCAGTCTCAAAAAGAGCGACAAGCGGTCATCACTATCTTGTTTCTTAAAAAATGACACTACTTAGTCCTCCTTTTTATATAAGAGATAGAAAGCCAAATTGATGATTAAAATAAATACAAACAAGATGACTGCTGTACCAATCAAGGCTTCACGATGTAAATCAGTTGAATATCCCATTTCCATTACAATGTTTGTTGTTAATGTCCGTACACCTGATGTAATGGAGGTTGGAATCAACGCTTGGTTACCGGCTACCATAATGACAGCCATTGTTTCCCCCATAGCACGACCTAAACCTAAAATGACGCTGGCTAAAATACCTCTACGTGCTGCTGGTAGAACGACGAAAAAAATACTCTGTTCATGCGATGCACCTAAAGCAAGCCCACCTTGATAATAAGATTCTGGAACAGCACGTAGCGATGCTTCGGATACACTGATAATTGTTGGCAAAATCATGATTCCCAAGAGAATTGATGCCGTCAACACTCCCATACCATGCCCACCAACATTATTCCGAACAAATGGCACTAAGACTACCAAACCGAAGAATCCATATACAACTGAGGGAATTCCTGCCATCAAGCTAACTGCTCGTTTAAAAATGGGGTACCATTTTTCCTTACAAAAGAAAGCAAGAAAGAGTGCTGTTAAGATACCAATTGGAACCCCAATCACTAAGGCACCAAAAGTAACATAAACAGACCCAATAATCATTGGCAAAATACCAAAAATTTGATTAGAAGGTCTCCACTCTAGACCAAATAGAAAATTGCCCCATCCAATTTCTTGAATAGCTGGTAAACCTGCTGAAAATAGAAAGGCACAAATAAAAATAACTGATAAAACGGAAATGCAGGCAGCTAGAAAAAAGACTGCTTGCATACCGGTTTCTCTGAATTGACGCATGAAACTCCCCTTAGTTTGAAGTAAAGTCTGACCACTTAGTTTTTTTACCAGTAAAGATGTCCTGTACTTCTTGACTTGTTAACCCATTAATTGGATTATCCTTGTTCACAATCACTGCGATACCATCGATAGCAATCGCTGTTGCTGATACACCAGCTGATGTTTCAGAATCTTTTAATTCACGTGAAGCCATACCGATGTCTGCACTACCTTCGATAGCGTTTGTAACACCTGTCGATGAATCACTTTGCTGAACTTCAACAGTTACACCAGCATTAACTTTTTGATATGCTTCTTTCAGTTTTTCCATCACTGGGTTGACTGAACTTGAACCTGAAACTGTTACCTTACCAGAAGTAACACTTGCTTGGTAGGATCCTTTTGCATCAACTGGAATATAGCCAGTTTTCTCGACTACTGCTTGACCTTCTGTACTTAAAATGAAATTGATAAAGTCTTGAGCTGTTTCTGAGACACTTGCCTGTGTAACAATATTGAAAGGACGGGCAATTTTGTATTCACCAGATTTGATGGTATCAACACTTGCATCAACGCCATCAATCTCAAGTGTTTTACTATTTCCATCCAAGGCACCGAGTGAAACATAACCAATTGCAGTATTGTCCCCAGCTACAGTTTGTAACATAACAGCTGTTGAATTTGTTACAATAGCTTGATTTGTTGTGTTATCAACTTTTTCACCATTTGCATCCTTGGTTTCTACTCCAAACAATTCAATAAAGGCACCGCGAGTTCCTGAACCTTCTTCACGAGAAACTACCGTGATTGGTTGATCAGATGTATCAGTTGAAGATTGTCCACAAGCAGCAAGAAGACCCAAACTAGCCAAACCTACTGCAGCAATTTTTGCAAAACGAAATGTGTGTTTCATAGATAACTCCTTTTCTTTATGAATACATTTTACAAATTCTTTATCAAATATATTGCCTATTTTTTGTAAAGTTTTTGTAAAATTGCAAGAAAATATAAAAAAGAGAGTAGTTCCAATAAGAAACTTCTCTCTTTTTAGGCTCGATTGCTAGATCTATTCTGCTTTATCAATATCTTCTCTGACTTCCTTAGCGTTGAACTTAGCGAAAAGATACTGGCGGTCTTGAACAGGGAAACGTTGGTCTAGTTGATCTACTGGCCCCACTTCCACCATTCCTTCTGAGATAACATAGTCCATAACATGACCACCGAAGGCCAAATCATCCGAAATAAAATGCAAATGATAGCCAGCCACACTGACCCCGTGAAAAATTTCTGGTGTCCAAATACCAACAATGGTGCCTGAAATATTCTCAGCGGTATACTCAGGCTGACGACTTGCCACTTCCGCAAAACGGACATCAGAAGCCGATTTTGGAATCATGCGCACGTGCATATGCGAAAACGTCCCTTTTATTTTGATGGAACGAAAGAGATTTTCACCATCATAATATGACTCAATCCGCTGATGCAATTCATCGCTAGTCATTTCAAAGCGTTGTTTGAAAATAACTTCTGCTTCGTGAAAAATAACCGCCGCATAGGGAACTTTCATATCAGCAGGAACTTCAACCACTTCTGGTTTTTCCCCTGCTCCTTTGGCCTGATAGGCCTTTCCATCTAAAATAATCAGCTCTCCATCAATGGAATCCAGGGTTCCCAACCCCAAATCACCATGTTCCAACAATTCACCAACCGTTAAAGAACCGCCATACAGCCCCGCCATCAAGGCACCTAAGGTATTGTATTGAAATAATCGATTTAATTGCATAACCTACTCTTCATTCAAAAATTCTTGCATGGCCAAATCATCCGGAACCAATTGGGTATAACGACTAGCTTGCTCTTTTGCCTCATCCAAACGACCAAGTTGGCGCAACACTTCTATATAATCAGCCAAAAATTCTGGGTTTTCAACTAGATCAAGTGCCAATTCATCATACAATTGAATAGCCGCATCTTCCTGCTCCAATGCCTGGTAGGCTTTTGCAATATTCCATCGAGCCAAGACATTCTCAACCTCTTCATCAAATAAAGCCACAACCTCTTGAAATCGTTCCTGCTCAAGATACAAATTAGACAAGCGCAAAGCGAGCTCATTCCCATCGTCTGCCACCTCTTTTGCTCGGATCAGATAGTCTTCTGCTCTCGCCTCATCATGTAATTCATAGGCATACTGAGAAGCTTGAAGTAAGAGATTGGCATCAAAATCATTTTTCGCCAGACCTTTTTCCGTCATAGCCAAGGCTTCATCAATCTTATGCTCGGCATGAAGTGACTGAGCATAGGCATACTCGTAGCCATCAAAATCAGGATTAATCGTATCCAGTTGCTTAAAGTAGAGATTTGCCTTCTGGTATTCTTCACTTTCAAATAGCAGAGCAGCCAATTCGAAAACAGTTTGATCATCGTATTCCAACTCAACAGCTTTTTCCAAAAATTCAATTGCCACTTCAAATTTCCCTAAACTTGCATAGGCAATACCAATTCGCTGATAGGTAGAAACTCCAGTTAGTTCATAGATGTCACGATTGTCTAGTTGTGCAAAATAAGAAATGGCCTCGTCAAACAATTCCAATTCCATATCCAATTCAGCCAATCCAAAAAGAATAATTGGCTCATCGGACAAGTAACTTGCTTCCAACATTTTTTCACGCGCAACATCAGATAATCCCTCAGCCTGATACAAATCAGCCTTGACCAACAAAGCCTCCACATAAACAGGACTATCCACTGGAATTTCCTCCAAATAGGCAAAGGCTTCTTCGACCAAACCGTCTTCAAAGGCAATTTGAGCCAAATTCAGGCCTACTTCAGGAAAATCATCTTTCACTTGAGCATAGATTTGACTAGCCTGTGGGAAAAAACCAATTCCCTCCAAATATTCCGCTAGAGACAATAAAGTCTCAACATCATCTTCAGCCAATGCTCGTTTAAAATACTTATTGGCTTTCTCTAAATCCTGCTGACTGATACAAGCCACCATTTTTTCACTATTGTTCATTCTTTACCTCATTAGATTCCTCATAATATAAAGCACTATTTTCTTTGTACCATTCAAAAATTGCTTTCACCAAAACCTTGATAGAAGCATAAATTGGAATCCCTAAAAGCACCCCAAGTACACCATACATTTGGCCTGCAGTCAGGAGTACAAACAAGATCGTAATTGGATGAATATTGAGCGAGCTACCTATTATCAAAGGCGTTACAAAACGACCTTCAATTGTTTGTTCTATCATAAAAACAATCAATACTTTTAGCAACATAAATGGACCAGCAATTAACCCCAAAATCACTGCTGGAATCATTGCCAAAAATGAACCTAGGTAGGGAATCAAATTTAAAAATCCGGCCATCACTCCTAAAGTCACAGAATAGTTTAGACCAATAATTGAAAATAAAATAGAGAACATAAATGCTACAATTACTGCAACAGTTACCTGACCACGAACATAATTTGATAACTGACTGTTCACATCTGACAAAACAGTTCCAATAGGCACCCTCCACTTAGTCGGTAAATATTGGGTAATATGTTTATTCAAGTATTGTCCATCCCGTAAAAGGTAAAAGAGTATAAAAGGCATGATAAGAACAGCAACAACAATCTGAGATGCAGTCGAAATCAAATTACTTGCCCAGTTAACAGCACTGGAAGAAAATTTCTGCGCAAAAGTGATTATCTGGTCATTAACTTTGTCAAGCATTTCCAATGCGGTTGGTCTAAATTGTTCAAATCGCTCGTCTTCTAACAATCCGGTAATCTGACTTTCAATTTTTTGAATATTAGATGGTAGATTTTGAACAAAAGAGCTTGCTTGCTCTTGGATACTTGGAATTGCAACAGCTAGCCCCCAGACAATTAGTAAGACAATAAGAACGAATAAAATTGAAATACCAACTGTTCGAGAAACCTTGTGTCTCTCCATCCAGTCAACCATTGGATTTAGCAGGTAATACAAAAGACCAGTTAAAATCATTGGTAAAAGAACTATTTCCAAAAAACTTCCAACAGGTTTGAATAAAAAGCTAATTTTACTAAATACAAGGATTGTTAAGAAAGACAGTAAAGTGACTAACAATATAGTGACACCCTGATTATTTAGAAACCAACGAAAAAACCAGCTCAGATTAAATTTTTGATCTTTATCTTCCAACTTGCCCACCCCTATTCTTTTTTTACTATTGTATCATGTAGAAAAGAATTTTGTCATTATCAACTACAGAATTTATGCGACTTTATCAGAAAAAAGTGGTATAATTCTATCAATCATTTCCAAAAGGAGAAGCCCATGACAATCTATTTCGGTACCTATACCAAACGCGAATCAAAAGGTATCTATAAAGCACAATTTGACGCAACATCAGGTCAACTTAGCAATTTAGAATTGGTTGCGGAAGAACCAAATCCCACCTATCTAGCTTTTGACCAAGCTGGTCATCTCTACTCAGTAGGGTCTGAAAATGGCCAAGGTGGTGTCGCTGCCTTTTCTGCTGACTTTACTCCACTAAATCATGTGGTAGCTGAAGGTGCACCACTTTGCTATGTTTCCGTTGATGAAGAAAAAGACCTGGTCTTTGGTTCAAATTACCACAAAGGGCAATTGCTGGTCTACAAGCGTTTGACAGATGGTTCTCTTGAACTTGCAGATGTTGCTCAGCACGAGGGCTCTGGTCCACATGAAAACCAAGCTTCTCCTCACGTTCATTTCTCTGATTTAACACCAGATAAATTTCTAGTGGCCTGTGATTTGGGATGTGACCAAGTGGTTACATATAAAGTGGACAATCAAGGAAAATTAGAAAAAGTAGCAACTTATCAAGCTACACCGGGTAGCGGACCACGCCATATCGTTTTCCATCCAACTGCAAAAATTGCCTACCTCATCTGTGAACTGAACTCTACTATTGAAGTACTCATCTATGATGGCTGGGGTCAATTTGAACTGATGCAAACCATCTCAACCCTTCCAGAGGACCACACTGGTTTCAATGGTACTGCTGCTATTCGTATCACGAAAGATGGTCAATTTGTCTATGGTTCAAACCGTGGGAACGACTCTATCGCAGTATACAAGACACTCGGCGACGCTAGCTTAGAGTTGGTTGAAATCGTTCCGACTAATGGTAAAACTCCTCGTGACTTCACACTTAGTCCTGATGAAAATCACTTAATTGTCGTTCATCAAGATTCTGACAATGCGACAGTCTTTGCGAGAGATACAGAGAGCGGTCGTTTAACAGAACTATATCATGATTTCTACGTTCCTGAAGCTGTTTGCGTCACATTTTAATTAGACATATTAATTGTGAAATTGAGACCATTTTGGTTTAATAGTTCCATAGGAGGTGAATTCAACATGAATCCAGTTGATCTTTTCAACCAAGTAAAAGAATTAATCGCAAACAAAGATTTTGAAGGTGCAAAACAATTTATCGAAGACAATAAAGACCAATTCGGTGACTATCTGGAACAAGCAAAAGGCTTGTTATCAGGTTCGGAAGGCGTTAATGGTCTATTAGACAAGGTTAAAGGCTTGTTCTAATACATGTAAAAACTAGGCTGAGAATGTTCAGTCTAGTTTTCTTTTTTCTTTGAAAATAGTCGTAAGTTCTTGGATTGAATGCAGTTGCCAGTCACTCTTCCACTCCATATCCTCAACAGCAAATCTTCCCATTCCTGTCAATATGCGAACAGCCCTCATACCCAGCGATTTAGCTGGTACAATATCATTATCGTACCTATCCCCAACATAGACAATTCTATTTGCTGTGGTGTTTGCTTTTTGCAATACAAGTTTGAAAATAGTCGAATCTGGCTTAGATAGTCCAACTTCTTCAGAGAGGATAATAAGTTGAAAGTAAGACTCAATTCCCCATTTCTCCAACAAAGCCCTTACTGTAGCAGATTGATGTGCAATTATCCCCAATTGATAGTTTTGTGATAACTTCTCTAGAGCATCTATTGTTTCAGGATACAGGCTCACACCCTCATTTGTCCATAGAGGACGTGGCTCGGTCGGTGCAAAATATTGCCAAGTTGCACGAATTGGGTCCAGCGACTTATGAGCATACTCCACCATTTTCTTTTTATAAGAATCTGATGAAACCTCTATATCCAGAGACTCTAACTTCTTCACACACTTGTCTATATAATAACCATAAGCACAGCCTCTTCATCTAAAAGCGTCGAACCCAAATCAAAAAATATCCACTCTATCATCCCATTCTCCATCACTTTTCAACATGAGAATACTTAAGTTGATCAGTCTTTTTAGAATATCATTTTATCAATTTCAAGGCAAAGAAAACTCCCTAGGAAAAACTAAGAGAACCATATTATAACCCTCGCTAGGCTAGCTCGGGGATAAAACAGTCTCCCAGACATTGTAAAACAAGTCCGAATATTTTCGGACTTGTTTTAACTATAACCCTCGTTATACTAACTCGGGGATAAATTAATACACTGTACTGCGAAAAACAAGTCTGGTTATTTCCAGACTTGTTCTTATTATAACCCTCGCTATTCTAGCTCGGGGATAAAACAGTCTCCCAGACTGTTTTATTTTCTAAGGTTGTAGAATGAGTTCAAGCCTTTGTAGACTGCAACTTCACCAAGTTGATCTTCAATACGAAGCAATTGGTTGTATTTAGCAATACGGTCTGTACGTGACAATGAACCTGTTTTGATTTGGCCAGCGTTAGTTGCAACTGCGATGTCAGCGATTGTTGAATCTTCAGTTTCACCTGAACGGTGTGATACAACGGCAGTGTAACCAGCTTCTTTAGCCATTTCGATAGCTTCAAATGTTTCAGTAAGAGTACCGATTTGGTTAACTTTGATAAGGATTGAGTTAGCAGCACCTTCTTTGATACCACGTGCAAGGTAGTCAGTGTTTGTTACGAAGAAGTCGTCACCAACCAATTGAACGCGTTTGCCAAGGCGCTCAGTAAGAGCTTTCCAGCCATCCCAGTCGTTTTCATCCATACCATCTTCGATAGTGATGATTGGGTATTTGTTAACCAATTCTTCAAGGTAGTCGATTTGTTCTGCAGATGTACGAACAGCAGCGCCTTCACCTTCGAATTTAGTGTAATCGTAAACTTTACGTTCTTTGTCGAAGAATTCAGATGATGCACAGTCGAAACCGATCATAATGCCGTTTTCGCCAGCTTCGTAACCAGCAGCTTCGATAGCTTCGATGATTGTTTCAACGCCATCTTCAGTACCTTCAAATTTAGGAGCGAAACCACCTTCGTCACCAACAGCTGTTACCAAACCACGAGCTTTCAAGATTTTTTTCAAAGCGTGGAATACTTCAGCACCCCAACGGAGAGCTTCTTTGAATGATGGAGCACCAACTGGTACAATCATGAATTCTTGGAAAGCGATTGGAGCGTCAGAGTGAGAACCACCGTTGATGATGTTCATCATTGGAGTTGGCAATACTTTAGTGTTGAATCCGCCAAGGTAAGTGTAAAGTGGCACTTCAAGGTAGTCAGCAGCAGCACGAGCAACAGCGATAGAAACACCGAGGATTGCGTTTGCACCCAATTTACCTTTGTTAGGAGTACCGTCAAGAGCGATCATAGCGCGGTCGATAGCTTGTTGATCACGAACGTCGAAACCGATGATAGCGTCAGCAATCACGTTGTTCACGTTGTCAACAGCTTTTTGAGTACCAAGACCAAGGTAACGTGATTTGTCACCGTCGCGAAGCTCAACTGCTTCGTGCTCACCAGTAGAAGCTCCTGAAGGAACCATACCACGTCCGAAAGCACCTGATTCAGTATAAACTTCTACTTCAAGTGTAGGGTTACCGCGTGAGTCAAGGACTTCGCGAGCGTAAACATCAGTAATAATTGACATTATATTACTCTCCTTTGAGTTTAAAATTGTTACATTGTTATCATACCCTAAAATACATTATTTTTCAAGAAAAAGTCGGTATTTTTACAGAATGAAGTAATGTAAACGCCTTCCTTTTTTCTTACATAGTTTTATGTTATACTAATATTATGAATAACGATATAAATACAAGTATTTTAAGAAAGGCTTCCGGGGAAACTCGTCTAAATCCGGATGAACAACGTCTGTACATGGGAACCTACCGGGAGCGGGTTGTTCTCCTACTTTCTTTTGACGAATTGGCAAAGGAACAGGTCTCTCAAGACTTCAATCAGATTTGCCAAAAATTAGTTAGTAACTACCAACCGCTCTTTCTTAAACTATCCCCCTCTCTATCGGATAAGCAACAGATTTCGCTGATGAAAGTGGCACAAACTCACAGCATTACTTCAGCTATTATTGACGAGAAAGTTGGTCAATCACCATATGCTTTGATTTTTCATACTGACCATGCTGTAGATAGAGAAGATGTTACCTTAGAATCAGTATTTCCAAATATTTTCTTAATAGAAGATAAAAAGGAAGATACAAAACCTTCCTTCTGGAAAAAATTATTTGGATAGACTGATTTATCAATGAACAAAAATAAGTACAAGACAAATAATCATACTTAATAAACACAGAATTCCTGGCAATCTGCCTATATCATTTTTTCATTTAAAAAGAAAATAGAATCATTTCCTTTCAATACATTCGATTCTGTCCCTCTTTCATTCTTAGAAAGACTTACAAGGGTTTGCAGCTTTGCCAGACAAATTAGAATAAATAAGATAGTTGCCATTGATTTCATCAATTCCATCTTACAGTTCCTCCTAATTGAATGACTCTTGCCACCTGTTCTGCTGTACGGATCAGGTTTTTTTCTGCATTTTTGAGCGTGTGTTCTAAACTGTCAACACTTGCAATGATAGGAAATGCGGCGCAGATATTTTCAAAAGGAAAATCAGGTAGGTCATCTTTGAGACTGCCACATATCGCAATGATAGGAACTCCATCTGGTGTTCGTCGAGCCACTCCTATCGGAGTTTTCCCTGCTAGACTCTGGATATCCATCCGACCCTCACCCACAATAACAAGATCAGCCTCAGCAACTCGGTGATCAAAATTCAATTGATTCATGACAAAATCTACACCCTTTTGGATATGTGCACCAGCAAATTGGACCAATCCAGCAGCCATACCTCCACCAGCACCTGCTCCACTTACAGCAAGTATTTCGGGATTCACATTATTATAAAACTCAGCCATTTCCTCATCAATACGTTCAAACTCTTCAGGCGCTAGACCTTTCTGACCCGCAAAAACATAAGTTGCACCCAAAGGCCCACAAAGTGGATTATTCACATCCGTAACCAAGTCAATCCTAACTTGGGATAAGTCCACCAACATTTCGTCTGTTGAATAGCGTACTATCTTTCCCAAATGAGCACCAATAGCCTCGACCTCATCTCCATGACAGTCATAAAATCTAACACCAAGACCTGATGCCATACCAATGCCACCATCATGACTAGCAGATCCGCCAACACCAATTAAAATTCTCTGAGCTCCATTTTGCACAAGTTCAACGATTAGCTCTCCAATTCCTTCTGTTTTGAGCAAAAGCGGATTTCTTTTTTCGTGTGGAATACTGCCAAGGCCAACTATTGCAGCCATTTCAAACACTGCAAGGTCATCTTTCATCGCATAGGTAACCTTGACTTTGTCTCCAAATGGACCAGTAACATAGGTATGTTTCACATCCAGCGATAAGGCATCTGTCAAACTCTCAACAGTACCTTCCCCACCATCACCCAAGGGAAGTAAGTCATAGCTTGCATGAGGATAAACCTTTGAAAATCCAAGTTTAATCGCTTCAGCGACCTGTGCTGCTGAAAGAGATTCTTTAAACGAATCTGGCGCTATGAGAATATGCATAGTGGACCAACCTCCTTTATATTATTAGTATACCATTCCCAAAAGAAGCTTTCAATAATTCCTATCAGATTTTAAAAGAGTATGATATACTGAAAGAAAGGAGGCAGCTATGTATCAAACTATATTATTTGATTTAGATGGAACATTAACAGATTCTGGTCAAGGCATTTTAAATTCCGTTGCCTTTGCACTCGAAAAAATGGGGATTGAAGAAACGAAGCCAGATCATTTGAGACGGTTCATCGGACCGCCACTCTATGAATCTTTTTCACAGTTCTATCAATTGAACCCTGAAGAAACACAGGCTGCAGTCGATGCTTTTCGCATCTATTTTAAAGAAAAGGGAATGTTTGAAAATCAACTTTATCCTGGAATTGTTCTACTTCTTGAAAAGTTAAAGTCTGCCGGTAAAACCCTTGTGATTGCTACTTCGAAACCCGAATTATTCGCAAAACAAATCCTTAAACATTTTGAAATTGATCATTTTTTTGATGTGATTGCGGGAGCAAGTCTGGACAATAGTCGTATCAGTAAGGCAGATGTGATTGCATATGCGCTGAAACAATTAGGCAATTTTCCTCAACCTGCAGTCATGGTCGGCGACAGAGAGCATGATATAGAAGGTGCTCACATGAACCAACTTCCTGCAATCGGAGTTCTTTACGGCTATGGAAATACTGAAGAGTTTGAAAAAGCAGGTGCGACTTGTATTGTAAAGAATGTAGCTGAACTGAGTGATTTTCTTCTAAGTTAATACACTTACCAAAATTTTTATATTTTTCCATGCACAGTTGTCATAAAAATTCAGTAGTTATTTTTTGTCAATAGATATTGTTTTAGGGAATTGGTATCAAATGCATAAATCATATCATTAAATATTCTTACAATGGAGAATTACCAAACACTCTCAAAAACAACGATAGGAGTGGGAAAGAACTCGACCAGTCTAAAAAGAGTTCGTCAACAAGTCTTTATTTCAAGTTGTTGAGCTGAAACAGTCTATTCCCAGACTGTTTCACTCCCACCCCCGCATAGCTCCAAAGGTTCGGGGAACCTTTGGAGGCTGGAGATATAGCGAACAAAGTTCGCATCAGTCGTTAAGTCAGAGTAGTGACTGTTGGAGGTTGGAAATGAAGCGAACTCGTTCGCATCAGC
>ERZ650302.195-NODE-195-length-31106-cov-15.631896_pt1 | contig 31106 bp, 29 predicted proteins | sample MGYA00376238_ERZ650302 | MGnify/ENA primary metagenome ERZ650302 (study PRJEB26733, sample SAMN07839298) | wastewater metagenome | biome: urban; feature: wastewater treatment plant; material: waste water | place: USA: North Carolina | collected 2016-04-28 ... | reverse complement strand
CTGAAGGGAAATACACATGCCCGGTGATGATCTCACCGGGCATTGTGTTGTGGGGGGCCTCAAACACCAAGCCCCACATCGTGAATCCGGACAAGCATCGCCGCCGTCAACCCTACCTCACCCCATCAGCCGCCGATAGCAAGCCTGTACCGTCGCGCATAACACCTGCGCAGTCGCCCGCCGCACGGGAAAATCCGCCAGCCGTCCGGCCAGGCTGGCGGCATGTGGCAACATGCGGTCAATACTGTGTTTGGCAGTGTGTATGCCGATGCCGCCCTCCTGGGCCAAGCGCAATAGGTGGCCGCGTTCGATGGCCGCGCCCTCGCCACAGACATCCATATGATGCTGGCCCATCGGGCCAGTGCTAAAAGTCAGGTCAAATGCGGGCGCCAAGCGCCAGTGTCGGTCGCGGCCAAGACGCCAAGCCAGATTTTTGGGGTGGTCGTCGCGGTTATGGAACAGCACATTGAAGACGGCCCGATCATAGGCTTTTTCCACTTCACGTTCGTCACGCGTCAACAGGCGGGTCGCGCGCAGAAAAGTGGTGTAGTCAGCCGCGCCTGGCAGACGAAAGTCGATATGCAGCAAGCCGGCGAGGCTATGCACAGGCACGCGCAAGCCGGCTTCTTGGTCAAAACGCGCCGCGCCAAACGCCGCCAATTTGGCCGACACTTCAAACCAGCGGCTCTCGGGGGTTTCCAAGCCACACTCACGCGCCAGTTCGGCATAACACTGCTCAATGGCGCAGACTTCCTGATGCTCGCCCTGGGCGGGAAACTTAACCAGCCAGGGGCTGCCAGCCGCATCTGGGCGGGTGCTGATTTGCCCACTGGCCATGTCATATTGCACCAGCGCCTTGGGCCGCGCGCCTTGTGGCGAGCCCCCAGTCAAGGCCAGTTCGCGCAAGGCTGCGCCCGCCTCACCCGCCAGGACGCGCGCGCTTTCCTGGGCGAGCGCCAGCAGGCCCCAATCCGGCGCTTGGGCATCGGCGTCTTGGGCCGGGATAAAACACAAGGCGCCCATGGCCCGGTGGCCAATGAACGCCAGTCGATCCAGCGGGCCAGGGTGGCGCAGCCCCTGCTGACGAAAGACACGATCCATCAGCAATAAACCCCAGCCATCCGGCAAACTATCGGCCAGCAGCCCCGGCAGACGATGCTGATATACCGGAAAATCGCCATACGCCTGGGGGCGCAGTTTCAGGTGCAGCGGCGACAGCTCCAGTCCTTGGGCCAAGGCCTCAGGGGCATATTCGAATAGCAGCGTACGACCATCATCCGCCAGCCGCCCCAACGGCCACTGCTCCCCCCACCCGCAATACACCACATTCACCTGTCGCATGACGATTTCCTGCGTGGCGCGCGTTGGCGTTGCTGGGCGGCTTCGGCTTGCGCCATCTGGGCGATGGATTGGCGTTTCAGCACAAACAGCTCGTCCAGCTCGGTGCTCAGGCCCAGCGCCTGCACCGCCCGAATCAGCGTTTCCAGCGAGCATTGGCCGTCGGTTTCCAGTTTGCGCAGCGCGCCCAGCGAAAGCCCGGCCATGTGCGCGAGTTCGCGTTGTGACAGCGACTGGGCCAGGCGTTGCATCCGCAGGCGGGCACCGAGTTCGCACAGAATTTCATTGGGGAGAGATAAGATAAAAGACATTTTGCTGTGACTTAAGCCCGGATTGACCAGTTAATCACCATTATAATGTGTTTTATCTGGTGGGGCGGCGGTGTTGACCGCCACCCCGCCACAAGCCTTAATCCGACGACTTACTCCCCGTCGCCGCTGGCGCTTGGCTCAAAATCCGGTCGGCCAGCCGCGAGAACGGCAGCGATTGCAGCCAGACGTGCCCCGGCCCGGTCAGGGTGGCGAAAAACAGGCCTTCGCCGCCAAACAGCGCGCTTTTCAGCTTGCCGACGTATTCGATGTCAAAGTCCACGCTGGGTTGAAACGCCACCACGCAGCCGGTGTCCACGCGCAGCACTTCGCCGGCTTTCAGTTGTTTTTCCACCAGCGCGCCGCCGGCATGCAGAAACACATAGCCGTCGCCTTCCAGTTTTTGCAGGATAAAGCCCTCGCCGCCAAACAGGCCGGCGCCCAGCCGGCGCTGAAAGGCGATGCCCAGCGACACACCCTTGGCGGCGCACAGAAAGGCGTCTTTTTGCGCCAGCAGCGCGCCGCCGAGTTCGCGCAGATGCACCGGCACGATTTTGCCCGGCGAGGCGGCGGCAAAGGCCACGCGTTTTTTGCCCTGGCCTTCGTTGACAAACACGGTGGTAAACATCGATTCGCCGGTGAGCAGGCGCTTGCCGGCGCCAAACAGCTTGCCCATCCAGCCGCCTTCTTGCGCCGAGCCGTCGCCGAACACGGTGTCCATGCTGACGCCGTCCTGCATATACATCATGGCGCCGGCTTCGCCGACGGCGGCTTCGCCGGGGTCGAGCTCCACTTCGACAAACTGCAAGTCGTCGCCGATGATTTCGTAGTCAATCACGTGCATGGTCATGCGCAGTCTCCTTGTTGGGCGGCCAGGCGGGCCAGGTCGTCCAGGGTGTTGGCGTTGGTGAAGGGAACAGCAAACTGACATTCCTGGTGATCCAGCCCGGCCAGCCAGCCGCGAATGCTGCGCCCGCCGCCCTGACGCCAGGCGCTCAGGCTGGGGGCGACGCGGCGGTGCAGCGCCAGCAGGGTGGGGTGCCAGTGTTCGGGGTCGGCGGCGCTGGCGGCGTCGCGGCCGGCGGCGGCGCTCAGCAGGCGCGCGGCCAGGTCGGCCGGCAGGCGGATGGCGTCGCAGGGCGCAACCAGCAGCCAGTCGTCTTGCAGGGCGGCCAGGCCGGCGGCGATGCCGGCCAGCGGGCCGGGGTAGTCGGGTTCGGCGTCGGCCAGCACCGGCCAGCCCAGCGCGGCGTAGGCGTCCAGGTGGCGGTTGGCGCTGATCAGGCAGCGCGCCGGCGGCTGGCTTTGCGCGGCCAGGCTGGCCAGCACATGCGCGGCCAGTGGTTGGCCGTGCAGGGTTTGCAGGCCTTTGTCCACGCCGCCCATGCGGCGGGCCTGGCCGCCGGCCAGCAGCAGCGCGGTGTAGCTTATTGCCACCGTTGCGCCGCCTGTTGGTCGCTGTGCTTGGCTTCCACCCAGTGACTGCCGGCGGCGGTGTGTTCTTTTTTCCAGAACGGCGCGTCGCGCTTGAGGTAATCCATGATGAATTCGCAGGCGGCAAAGGCGTCGCCGCGATGGGCGCTGGCGGTGAGCACCAGCACAATGGCTTCGCCCAGCGGCAGATAGCCCACCCGGTGCACCACCCGCGCCGCCGCCAGCGGCCAGCGCGCGCGCGCCTGGTCGAGGATGGCCAGCAGGGATTTTTCGGTCATGCCGGGGTAGTGTTCCAGCTCCAGCGCGGTGACCGCCTGGCTGTCGCCAAAGTCGCGCACCTGGCCAACAAAGCACACTTGCGCGCCGACATCGGGCAGGCCGGCCAGCTGGGCCATTTCGGCGCCGGGGTCAAAGCGCGCGGTTTGCACGGCGACGGTAAAGGCGGCGCTCATGTTCAGCCCCCGGTGACCGGCGGGAAAATCGCCACTTCGTCGCCGTCGGCCAGCGCTTGGCCGGCGTGGGCGACAGTCTGGTTGACCGCCACGCGAAAGCTGCGCGCGGCGTCCAGTTGTTCGGCCCACACGCCGCCGCGCGCGCGCAGCGCATCCAGCAGGCTGGCCACCGTGGCGGCGCCGTCCAGCGTGAGGGTTTCCTGGCCGCAGCCCAGCGCGTCGCGCAGGCGGGCGAAGTACAGCAGATTGAGGGTGGTCACGTTATTGGTCTTTTGATGAATCGGCGTGCTTCTTGCCGTGGCCAAGCAGCATCACCCAGATATGAAAAATCGCGCCGCCAATCGGCACGGCGGCCATGATGCCGACAAAAATCCATTCTTCCCAGCTGAGCATGGTGGAGTGTCCTGTAAAGCGCTTGCGCGATATGGGTGATGGTAAGGAATTCGGCCGCGCGCGGCTACTGGCGGCTTGGGCTAGGCCATCGGGTGGGGGCCCCCCGCTTGGCGACGCTCAATCCCGACTGACGATGCCCTCGGGCGTCAGCAACACGTGATTCACCCAGCTGTCGGTGAACTTGCCTACGCACACCGAGTTTTGCCGGCCGCCGCCCCAGTCTACGGTGATGGTGTAGCCCATGCCGGGGCGGTGATTGAGCGCCACCACCCGCCGCTCGCCCGGTTGCAGCTGGGTGAGGGTGATACGCTCTTGGGTAAAGTCATTGCCGTGTTCAAACACCACCAGCGGGGCGACGCGGTCCAGGGTGTTGTCCAGTTTGACGTATAAGGGCTGGCCGGGTGTATGCCAGGCGTGCCACAGGCTGGCAGTGGCCACGCCCACAACCCAGGCCAACAGGGCCAGACGCCAGCGGGAATGCCAGAGGGTGCGCCACAAGGCTTGCATGGCGAGCGCTTTCAATCCATAAAAAAATAGATTGTAGTCAGCCCAGCCTGCCAAAGCCAGCGCAGCGGCGCTTGCATTTGGTGTCACCCACAAAACCCAGCGAAGCGGTCCTGGCTAGGCGTGTGACCGCAGACAGTACACGTAGTACGACAAGGTCACACAACAACGCCAGGGGGTTTTGTTAGCGACTCTTAACGCGCCTTTTCAGCGCCAAAGGCCAGGATGTCAGGAATATACTGGGCAAAATCGGCAAAGGTGTGGCCGCCAGTGCGGGTGACGGTTTGTTTGCAGCCCACGTAGTGCGACACCATTTCGCTGCTGTCCAGCACTTCGTCATCCTGGGCGCACAGCAGCCAGAAGCGATCCGGGTCGGGGGCGCTGACTCGATAGCGGCCCAGTTGCTCGAAATATTCCGGACGCACCAGCACTTGCTCGCCAGTCACATAGTGGGTTTGCACGCCAGCGTAGCGTTGCAGCGACAGATCCGGGCGCACCGCCGGGTTGATCACCACGGCCGGGGCGTTCCATTTTTGCGCCAGCCAGGTGGCGTAAAAACCGCCCAGCGAGCTGCCCACCAGCAACACGGGTTCGTCGATACACTCCATCAGCGCCGCCTCGGCGGTGTGGATGGCGGCGTCGGGCTCCACCGGCAGGGTGGGCGCCAAAAATTGGCCCAAGGCGCCTTGCGCCGCCAGATGGTCAGCCAGCGCCTGCGCTTTGACGGTGGTCGGGCTGGACAAAAAACCGTGCAGATAGACAATGTGCGGAATCATGCTGGGCAGGCGCTCCCCACGCCTGTCGCCCACCTCTGCTGCCCGCTGTGGCCGGGGCGCGTGGCGGATGTGGGCGCAAACCGTTAAAGACATCAGCATGGTAGCACGCCAGGGCGGGCGCAGGCATCAAACGCGCGTTTGATGGCCACTCACTCCTTTTTAGCGTCGCTCACAACACCCAGCGAAGCTGGCCCTGGCTAGGCGTGTGACCGCAGACAGTACAACAAGTACGGCAAGGTCACACCACAACGCCAGGGGGTTTTGTGAGCGGCCCTTAGCCCTCCACACTGCCGACATCAGCGGCCAGTCTGCCCCCGCAGCGGCAGCACGCCTGTGTTGCCGATTTGTGCAACAAAGCCCGCCCTCGTTACAATATTCCCCCGAAAACGCTTGCCCGGCCATCACCGACGGCAAGCCTGGATGAATGCTGTTCGCCAGCGCCCACGCCCGCCGCCGGCCGCGCGCTGTTTTGCCCCCAACCTTCAGGAACCTGCCATGCGCGCCTCGCAATTTTTTCTGTCCACCCTCAAGGAAGCGCCTTCCGAGGCCGAACTGCCCAGCCACAAACTGATGCTGCGCGCCGGCCTGATCAAGCGTCTGGCCAGCGGCCTGTACAGCTGGATGCCGCTGGGCTACCGGGTGCTGAAAAAAGTCGAGCGCATCGTGCGTGAAGAAATGGACCGCGCCGGCGCCATCGAGCTGCTGATGCCGGCGGTGCAGCCGGCCGAGCTGTGGCAGGAATCCGGCCGCTGGGAGTTTTACGGCAAGGAGCTGTTGCGCCTGAAAGACCGCCACGAGCGCGAATTCTGTGTCGGCCCCACTCACGAAGAAGTCATCACCGACATCGTGCGCAAAGAAGTGCGCAGCTACAAGCAGCTGCCGCTGAACTTCTATCAGGTGCAGACCAAATTCCGCGACGAAGTGCGCCCGCGTTTTGGCGTGATGCGCGCGCGCGAATTCATCATGAAGGATGCGTATTCCTTCCACACTGATTTTGACAGCCTGAAAGCCACCTATCAGGGCATGTACGACGCCTACTGCCAGGTGTTCACCCGCCTGGGCCTGAGCTTTCGCCCGGTGGCGGCGGACACCGGCTCGATTGGCGGCACCGGCAGCCATGAATTCCAGGTGCTGGCCGACAGCGGCGAAGACGTGATCGCCTACTGCCCGACCTCGCCCTACGCCGCCAATATCGAACTGGCCGAAGCCGTGGCTCCGGCCGCGCCGCGCCCGGCCGCTGGCGCCGAGCTGGCGCGGGTGAGCACGCCGGGCGTGAAAACCATTGCCGACCTGGTCGAGTTTCTCAAGGTGGACATTCGCCAGACCATCAAGGCGGTGGTGGTGGAAGGCGTCGAGGGCGAACCGGTGTTGCTCTTGGTGCGCGGCGACCACACGCTGAACGAAGTCAAGGCCGAGAAGCTGGCCGGCATCAAGTCGCCGCTGACGTTTGCCGCGCCGTCGGCCATCGAAGCCGCTTTTGGCGCCAAACCGGGTTCGCTGGGCCCGGTGGGCTTTGCCGGCCGCGTGGTGGCCGACCGCACCGTGGCCGCCATGGCCGATATGGTGGCCGGCGGCAATGAAGACGATGTGCACCTGACCGGCGTGAACTGGGGCCGCGACTGCGCCGAGCCAGAAGTGGCCGACCTGCGCAATGTGGTGGAAGGCGACGCCAGCCCGGACGGCCAGGGCGTGCTGGCGCTGTGCCGCGGCATTGAAGTGGGCCATGTGTTCCAGCTGCGCACCAAGTATTCCGAAGCGATGGGCGCCACCTATCTGGACCGCGACGGCAAGCAGCAAGTGATGGAAATGGGCTGCTACGGCATTGGCGTGTCGCGCATTGTCGGCGCCGCCATCGAGCAGAACTTTGACGAACGCGGCATTATCTTTACCGACGCCATGGCCCCGTTCACCGTCAGCATCGTGCCGATGGGCTACCGCCGCAGCGAAGCGGTGCAGGCCGCCGCCGATGCGCTGTACGCCGAGCTGAAGGCCGCTGGCGTGGACGTGCTGCTGGACGACCGCGATGAGCGTCCGGGCGTGCTGCTGGCTGATTGCGAGCTGATCGGCATTCCGCACCGCGTGGTGATTGGCGACCGTGGCCTGAAAGAAGGCGTGGTGGAATACCAGGCCCGCCGCGACAGCGCCGCCACCAGCGTGCCGCTGACCGACATCGCCGCCTGGGTGCAAGCGCGACTGAGCGCTTAAGGCCGATGCGCGTTTTGGCCTGCGTCGGGTGGCTGCTGATGCTGGCCCTGAGCCTGGGCGCCAGCCCGGCCTGGGCCGGCGCCCAGCGCGAGGAAGACCTGGCGCACCATGTGGCCTCGGCCATGCGCCGCTCGCTGACCGACCCCAACCCGCCGCGCCTGGTGTTCGAACACGCAGAAGACGGCGAAGCCTGGCTGGCTGAGATGTCGGCGCGACTGGCCAAGCGTATCCCGGATGAATTTGTCCGCCGCCGCCTGCTCACCGCCATCCACTACGAAGCCACCCGCGCCGGCCTGGACCCACAGCTGGTGCTGGGGCTGATTCAGGTGGAAAGCGGCTTTAACAAATACGCCATTTCGCCGGCCGGCGCGCGCGGGCTGATGCAGGTCATGCCGTTCTGGGTGCGCCAAATCGGCTCGCGCGAACACAGCCTGTTTGATCTGACCACCAATCTGCGCTACGGCTGCACCATTCTGCGCCATTATCTGGACCGCGAACGCGGCGACCTGTTTCGCGCGCTGGGCCGCTATAACGGCAGCCTGGGCAAGGCGGAATACCCGGATCTGGTGCTGGGCGCCTGGCGACGCCATTGGGATTATTCACCGCCGCCCCGCCGCGCGCGCCGCGCCGGCCCCTGAGGGCGGACTCTCTGGAGCACACACATGAGCCAAGACGATTTTCAGCGTGGCCTGGCCACCCGCACGCAAGTGATGGGCCAAGCTTTTGTCGATAAGGCCTTTGCCAACCTGGACGGTTTTTCCCGCCCCTTGCAGGAATTCCTCACCGAACACGCCTGGGGCTCCACCTGGCAACGCGAAGGCATCGAGCTGAAAACCCGCAGCCTGGTCACCGTCGGCATGCTGGCCGCCTTGGGGCGCAGCACCGAGCTGAAAGGCCATGTGCGCGGCGCCCTCAACAATGGCGCCAGCCTGGTGGAGCTGCGCGAAGTGCTGTTGCACAGCGCGGTGTACGCCGGCGCGCCGGCGGCGGTCGAGGCGTTTCGCGCCGCGCGCGAAGTGCTGAACGAGCTGGGGCTCAGCCTGCCGGACGACAGCGCCAGCTGAGGGCATGCAGTACGGCAAGCCGCACGCGCCGCGTCGGAAGCGTCTGGCAAGTTGCGCGGGCCATCAGGCCGCGGGCTGATCGTCTGCCGCAAACACCGCCGCCAGCGTGCTGGCATCCAGCGCCCGATCCAGCCAGCACTCCAGCTCGGCCAATTCCGCCTGGGCAATGCGCGCCTGATCCGTAGCGGACAACTCGCCAAAACGCCGACGCAGCACCCGCGTCAACGCGGCGGCCTCACCCTGACGCTGCCCTTGCAGCATGCCGTGTTGCATGCCCTTGCGGGTAGCTTCGTCAAACCAGCTTTCAATGCGTTCGGCCAGCATGCTATCAGCCTCCATGATGTCGTTGATCTGATTGATTTCTTCGATGGTAGAGTGGGGGGCTTTGCGGCGCAAGAGGCTGCGCACCCACACGCCAAAAGCTCGGCGCAATGATTGCAAGGCCGGGTCTTTCAGCATGGGATCCAGCGCTTGCAGCACCCGGCGCAAATCGGCCACATTGCGGCCGTGTTCCAGCCGAAACAATGCTTCAGCAAAGTTGCGCACGCTGGACAGCGGATGCAGCTTTAACCGCGCTTCATCCACCAAGTGATAGGGCAAACGCGGCACAAAGCGCGCCAGACCTGGCGGTGGCGCGACAAAACATTCAGCCACCTCCAGCGGTGCACGCCAAACCGACATGCCGTTATACAAAACAATCGGCAGAATGGGAGGCAAACAACCGTCGATAAGTTCGTTTTCCCGGATCAGATGCTGGGACAACAGCCCCAGATACACCAACATGCGCACCGACATCCAGCGGTCTGGCTCACTTTGGAATTCCAGCAGCAGATACACCCACAACCAGTGTGGCCCTACCTTGACCCGCCAGACCATATCGTCATGGCGCTGCCGTTCGCTGTCAGCGACATAACTGCCATTGACATGCTCCAGGGTAGAGAAATCCGCCTCGGCCACCCACTCGGCAGGCACATAACCCAATAGCAGATCGCGCACCATTTTCGGGTGAGAAAACAGCAGGCGGTAACCGGTGTCGTATTGCGCCATGGAAGTCACCCCGGGAGAGAGCATAAAATTATTTATTGTTATAAGTGATTTTTCTGTCAGCCGCCATGCCATCGGCGCAAACCGCCACATATACCGCCGCCATGCCACAATACCTCTTCCTGTACTGAACGAGCGCCCCATGTCGATCCCCTTGCCACCCGCCCGCGCCGCCTGGCGCAATCGTCTGTATCAGATCATTTTTGAAGCCGACACCCCGGCCGGCAAGGCGTTTGATGTGGGCTTGATTGTTTGCATTCTGGTGAGCGTGGCGCTGGTGATGCTGGATAGCGTGCAGGATATCCATACCCGCTTTCACCAGGAGTTATGGGTGGCGGAATGGGTGGTCACTGTGCTGTTCAGTGCGGAATACCTGGCGCGACTGTTCAGCGCACCACGGCCGTGGGCGTATGCGCGCAGCCTGTTTGGGGTGATTGATTTGCTGTCGATACTGCCCACACTATTGATGCTGCTGTTTCCAGAGCTGGCCTATCTGCTTACCATCCGCGCCTTGCGGCTGTTGCGGATTTTTCGGATTTTCAAACTGGGACGCTATATCGCCGAGACACAGATCATCCTCACCGCCCTGCGCCAGAGCCGGCAAAAAATCACCGTATTCCTGACGGCGGTGTGCGTGCTGGTGGTGGTAATGGGCAGCACGTTGTACGTGGTGGAAGGACCGGCCAATGGCTTTACCAGCATTCCCAAATCGATGTACTGGGCGATTGTCACCATCACCACGGTAGGCTACGGCGACATTGCCCCGAAAACCCCGCTGGGCCAGTTGGTCGCCTCGCTGGCGATGATTTCCGGCTACGCCATCATTGCGGTGCCCACCGGGATTGTCAGCTCCGAACTAATTCGCGGCGAGCGCCCGCGCACGCCCACCCGGCCAGTGACCTGCCCACACTGCCTGCTGGAAGGCCATCAGGACGATGCACGGTTTTGCCGGGCCTGTGGAGCGGCCTTGTTATCAGCGGCGCCCGCGCTTAGAGTCGCTGACAAAACCCAGCGAAGCGGTCCTGGCTAGGCGTGTGACCGCAGACAGTACAAGTCGTACGACAAGGTCACACAACAACGCCAGGAGGATTTTGTGAGCGGCTCTAACTGATCGACCAACGCCGCGCCTCGCGCGGCGTCCTATATTAAGAGCGGCTAACAAAACTCAGCGCAGCGCTCCTGGCTAGGCGTGCGGCCGCAGACAGTACAAGTAGTACGGCAAGGCTGCGCAACGACGCCAGGAGGGTTTTGTTAGCCGCTCTAAGACTGGCGCGCTAGCTCGCGGCCGGCCCTTGCATGAATATTGCATCAGCACCGGCATAACCACGCCACAGCCAGCCCAGACTGGCCGGCGTCTGCATATTCTCCTGATCAATCTACCCTGGATAACCATCATGAAGCGCATCTGTGTGTTTTGCGGCTCCAACCGTGGCGTGCTGCCCGCCTATGAACAAGCCGCTGTCACCCTGGGGCAAACCCTGGCCGCCGAAGGCATTGGCCTGGTGTATGGCGGCGGCAATGTCGGCCTGATGGGCACGCTGGCCAATAGCGTGCTGGCGGCTGGCGGCGAAGCCATTGGCGTGATTCCCACCTTCCTGCGCGACAAAGAACTGGCCCACAGCCACCTTACCCAGCTGCATGTGGTGGACTCCATGCACACCCGCAAGGCAATGATGGCCGATATGGCCGATGGTTTCATCGCCCTGCCTGGCGGCCTGGGCACTTTTGAAGAACTGTTTGAAGTCGCCAGCTGGGCGCAACTGGGCATGCACGGCAAGCCGATTGGCCTGCTGAACGTCGAGCATTTTTATCAGCCGCTGCTGAACCTGATCGACACCGCCACCCAGCAAGGCTTTATGCGCGAACAACACGCCGGCCTGCTGCTGGCGGCAGACACGGTTAAAGCCCTGCTGGCGCGCATGCGCGACTATCAACCCAGCAGCACGCACAAATGGCTGGACCGCAAGGCCTGCTGAGCGCGCCGCCTGCGGCTCAGGAGGCCGCCGCCACCCGCGCGGCCAGCCACCTGGGCCAACCGTATTGCGACAGTGACACCCCCAGCAAAATCACCGCCGAGCCCAGCAACTGGCTGAAATCCGGGCGCTCGCCCAGCAGGATGAAAGCCAGTCCGGCGGTGATCACCGGCACCAGATTGATAAAACTGGACGCCCGCGATGCGCCAATGGCCTGAATCCCCTGATTGAAAAACACATAGGCCAGCACCGACGCCCCCAGCGCCAACACCGCCAGCGCCAGCCAGCCGTGTATATCCAGCGTCCAGTGCAAGGGCTGGCCCAAGCCATCCAGCCACACCCAGCCTGCCAGCGGCGCGCTGCCATACAAAAAAATGTAAAACAGCTTGGTATTCTGCGAAGCGAACGAAAAACGAAACTTGCGCAGCAACACGTTATACAAACCAAAGCACAGCGTGCCCAGCAACAACAGCACATCGCCACGGTTGTAAGCAAATGCCTGAATCACCGCCCAATCCAGCCGGGTGACAATCACCAGCACCCCCACATAGGCCAGGGCAAAACCCGTGGTCTGCGCGCTATCCAGATGCTCTTCTTTCAGCAGGACCGACAGTGCCAGCGTCACCAGCGGAATGGTGGCCTCAATCAGGCCGGCATTGAACGCCGAACTGTAATACAAGCCCTCAAAATAAAAGTAATAACACAGCGACACCCCCACCACACCCAGCACCGCCAGCCGCAAATGCTCGCCCAGCGAAGCCGGCCCCGGCTGCCGCCGCGCCAATGTGACCACCGCCCCCAGCGCCAGCGCCGCCAAAGCAAAGCGCAAAAATGTCACCTGCGCCGGGCGCAACACAGCAAACAACCATTTGCCGGCAATGGCCGAAGCCCCCCAGAACAAAGCAGAAAAAAACAGCTTAATGTACACAGTTTGCATGGGCTGGCCTGCGTTGTGCAATAAAAAATGTCAAAGTCAAGCATTATGGAATAATGCATACGCCAGAAGCAAGCCTGGGCACGGCACTCTCTGTGCAGATGTCCAGCCCACGGCTGCCGCCCTTGCCCTGTCCGCCAAGCCGCCGCACAATATGCCTTTTGCCGCGTCTGCTACAGGATTCCCGCTATGCCCGCATACCGTTCCCGCACCTCCACCCACGGCCGCAATATGGCCGGCGCCCGCGCGCTGTGGCGCGCCACCGGCATGGAAGATGCCGATTTTGGCAAGCCCATCATCGCCATCGCCAACAGCTTCACCCAATTTGTGCCGGGCCATGTCCACCTGCACAACCTGGGCCAGCTGGTGGCGCGGGAAATCGAAAAAGCCGGCGGCATCGCCAAAGAATTCAACACCATCGCCATCGATGACGGCATCGCCATGGGCCACGGCGGCATGCTGTATTCGCTGCCCAGCCGCGACCTGATCGCCGACAGCGTGGAATACATGGTCAACGCCCACTGCGCCGACGCGCTGGTGTGCATCTCCAACTGCGACAAAATCACCCCCGGCATGCTGATGGCCGCGCTGCGCCTGAACATTCCGGTGATTTTTGTCTCCGGCGGCCCGATGGAAGCCGGCAAGGTGCAATGGGGCGACGCCGTGCGCAAGCTCGACCTGGTGGACGCCATGGTGGAAGCCGCCAACGACAAGGTCAGCGATGAAGAAGTGGCCGCCGTCGAACGCTCGGCCTGCCCCACTTGCGGCTCCTGTTCCGGCATGTTCACCGCCAACTCGATGAACTGCCTGACCGAAGCGCTGGGCCTGTCGCTGCCGGGCAATGGCTCGCTGGTGGCCACCCACGCCGACCGCAAAGAACTGTTCTTGCAAGCCGGCCGCACTATTGTCGAACTGGCCAAGCGCTACTACGAACAAGACGACGCCAGCGTGCTGCCGCGCAGCATCGCCACCTTCGAAGCCTTTGAAAACGCCATGAGCCTGGACGTGGCCATGGGCGGCTCCACCAACACCGTGCTGCACCTGCTGGCCGCCGCCCGCGAAGCCGGCGTGGACTTCACCATGCAGGACATCGACCGCGTCTCCCGCCGCGTGCCCTGCCTGTCCAAAGTGGCCCCGGCCACCCAGAAATACCACATGGAAGACGTGCACCGCGCCGGCGGCGTGATTGGCATCCTGGGCGAGCTGGACCGCGCCGGGCTGATCCACCGTGACATTCCCACCGTGCACGCCGCCACCCTGGGCGAAGGGCTGGACCGCTGGGACATCCAGCGCCCGAGCTGCGACGACGCCGCCAAAACCCTGTATCGCGCCGCCCCCGGCGGCGTGCGCACCACCATCGCCTTCAGCCAGAGCATGCGCTACCCCGAGCTGGACGCGGACCGCGCCGAAGGCTGCATCCGCGACAAAGCCAACGCCTACTCGCAAGACGGCGGCCTGGCCGTGCTGTACGGCAATATCGCCGAGCGCGGCTGCATCGTCAAAACCGCTGGCGTGGACGAATCCATCCTCACCTTTACCGGCCGCGTGCGCATCTTTGAAAGCCAGGACGCCGCCGTCGAAGCCATCCTGGCCGACCAGATCGTGGCCGGCGACGTGGTGCTGATCCGCTACGAAGGCCCCAAGGGCGGCCCCGGCATGCAAGAAATGCTCTACCCCACCAGCTACCTGAAATCCAAGGGCCTGGGCAAAGCCTGCGCGCTGCTGACCGACGGCCGCTTCTCCGGCGGCACCTCCGGCCTGTCCATCGGCCACGTCAGCCCGGAAGCCGCCGAAGGCGGCCTGATCGGCCTGGCCGCCGAAGGCGACACCCTGGAAATCAACATCCCGGCGCGCACCATTCACCTGGCCGTCAGCGATGAAGAACTGGCGCAACGCCGCGCCGCCATGCTGGCGCGCGGCGCCGACGCCTGGAAACCGCTGAACCGCGACCGCGTGGTCAGCGCCGCCCTGCGCGCCTACGCCGCCATGACCACCAGCGCCGACACCGGCGCCGTGCGCGACGTCAGCCAGATCGAACGCCGCTGATCCACCCGCGCGGGCAGCCGGGAATGGGTGAGTGACGATATGCAATAAAAAGGGCGGGACAGCACACGCTGCCCCGCCCTGAACGCGGCTCACCCTACCCGCCTTACCGTACTACTGGCCCGTGCTATCTGCGTCGGGCACCAGCTGGGTTTGGTGAGCGGCGCTTGCTCTGCACCCGCCACCACGGCCACACCCAAACCTCAGCGCCCATGCGCCCGCCAGCCACGCCCCGCGCCCATCCACCCCGCACACAGCCCACGCCACCCCCCTGTCAGCCAACGGCCCAAACGCCGCCAGGCAGCGCAATCCACCAGCGGCGCCGGCAAACTCAACTCCGCCGCACTGACCGCCTGCACGCTCACCCAACCGCTGCTATGCAGCACATAACAACTGCCCGGCCCCAGCCGCTGCCGCACGCACAGCAACTGCGACTCCACCCACAGAATTTCTTCCACCTCCACCCGGCCGCGACGCACCTCCACACACTGCCCCGCCTGCCCCTGCCACCCCAAACGCTGCCCCTGCGCCAACCCATGACGAATCGATTGCATGCTTTTCTCCTGGCGAACACACGATGCAGACAGCTTACCCAGCCGCCCACCCGGCAAACAGGCATAAAACCCCGCGCCATGCAGCGATACAGCCGGCTTTTTGGCCGGCTGTATCGGTAGAGAAAAAAAGAATCTGTTATCTGAATATACCTATAGATACAGCGAGATGCCATCCTGGATGGCGCCCAGCACCATCAGTTGGTTTTCGGCGGATTCGGAGAACTGCACCAGCGCCACCACATTGCTGATTTGCCCGTTGTTGAGCAGGTTTACCCAGTAGTCGTAGCCGTCCTGGTCGGGGGTGCGGTGCAGCACATTGCTGTACAGGCGCGAGACGTAATCCGCGTGGCTGGGGGCGCTGCCGTACAGGGTTTTGAATTCCTGGCTGCCCAAAAAGCCGCTGGCGACGGTGTCCAGGCCGGCGCCGCCGTCCAGCACGCTCAGCCAGTATTTCAGGCCGCCGTTGTCCGGGGTGCGGTCGAAGGCGGCTTGGTAAACGCGGTAGGCTTGGCCGGCGTTGCCGCTGATGTCCAGGGCCAGGGTTTTGTCGCTGAACTGGATGCGTTCGACATTGCTGAGCACGTCGGCGCCGCCGCTGTAGCTGACGGTGGTGTGTTGGCCACGGGTGATTTGATAGCCGCTGCTGGCGGCTTGATACAGCACGGTGTCGCGGCCGTCGCCGCCGTCCAGGGTGTCGCTGCCGCCCAGGCCGCTGAGGGTGTCGTTGCCGGCCAGGCCTTGCAGGCTGTCGGCGGCGGTGGTGCCGGTGAGGGTGTCGGCGCTGGCGGCGCCGGTTTGGCTTTGGCCCTGGTTGGGGCGGCTTTGGGTGGTAAAGCGGTAGTCGCTCAGGCCGGCGTAGGCGTTGCCGGCGGTGTCCAGCACGCTGCCGGCGGCCAGGCTGAGGGTGTATTGCGTGCCGTAGTCCAGGTCGGCGCTGGGGTCGATCACCAGCCGGCTGCCAGACAGGCTGAGCTGGGTGCTGCTGGCGGCGTCAAAGCTGGCGACGGTGGCGCCGGCGGCGTTTTTCAGGGTAATCAGGCCGCTGCCACGGGCGATGGTTTCGCTGAAGGTGAGCACAATATCGCTGGCCGGGGCGGCGCTGCTGGCTTGGTTGGCCGGGCTGCCCTGGCTGAGGGTGGGGGCGATGCTGTCGCTGCTGGCGGCCATCAGTTGGCTGGCGCTTTTGCTTTGGTCGGCAAATTTCAGGGTTTCGATGCTGCTGAGGGTGTCGGCGCCGTCGCGGTTGCTGGTTTTGTCGGTAACGGTGAACACGCCGGCCTGATAGCTGATGGTGTAATCGGCAAAGTTGCCGTGAAATACGGCGGTGTCGTTGCCCTTGCCGCCAGTCAGCTGGTTGTTGGCGCTGTTGCCAATCAGGGTGTCGTCGCCGCTGCCGCCGATGGCGTTTTCGATGATGGCGCCGTAGGCAATGCCCAGGGCGTTGCTGCCGTCGTAGGTGGTGGTGGCGCCGCCGGTATTGCTGGGCGGGGCAATGCGCAGGGTGGAGTAGCTGCCGGGGGTGAGGTCGATGGTGTTGCTCAGGGTGTAGTTGCTGAGCGAGATCGTGTCGGCGCCGCCGCCGTCCCAGATGGTTTTGAAAAAGGGCTTGCTCGGGTCGAAGGTGTAGGTGGTGTCGCCGCTGTTGTATTGGGTGTTGGCGCCGTACAGGTATTGCATGGCGGCGATGTCCAGCACCATCGGGGTTTCCGGGTTGACGTAGTAGCTTAGCCAGGTGTATTTGCCATCCACATAGCCAGCCGAGGGGTAGACGTTATTGCTTGGGTTGGTGTAGGACATCAGCGTGTATTGGCGGGTGTCCAGGCTTTTTGCCAGGGTGGGCGAGTCTTCAAACGGGTGCTTCAGGCCCAGGGCGTGGCCCAGTTCGTGCATCAGCGCTTCGAAGTTATACGAGCCGGCCGCCCAGGATTGGCTGGCGGTGTCGCTGCCCCGCGCCGAAATCCACACATCGCCCGCGCTGGGCCAGGCGCCCGGATAGCCTGCCCAGCCCCAGGCTTGCTCGCCGGTGCTGATGCCATAGGCGGCGGAGGTCCAGGCTACGCGGATATCGCCCACATTGCTGCGGGTGTCGCTGACTTCGCTAAAGCTGAGGTTGGCAACATTGGCCCAGGCTTGCAGCGCGCTGCGAAACGCCGCTTGCTGGGTGGTGTTCAGCGCCGTGCCGGTGTTTTGTTCGTTCAGGTCGGAGTAGCTTTGCCCGTTCAGCCCGGCAAAGGTGGCGCTGCCGCCGCTGGCCCAGGGAAAGCTGTAGCTCAGCGAGGCGCTGCTGCCCACCGTGCTGCTGCCCCATTTGAAGCCGGAAATCAGCGCATTGGTGGTGGCGCTGGACGAACTGCCAATCACGGCAAAGCTGGCGGAAGAAGTGGGTGCAGTCATGGTGGCAAACCTCGGCTTGAATCAGACAATCATTCCGGGGGGATTGTAGCGTGGATGCGGCGGGATGTGGTTTGCCAAACGGCCCGCCGCAGGCTGGATGTGTTCAGCCGTGGCGCAGGTCGGTGAGCACCACTTCGCCAAATGCCGGGTGGGCCAGGGCGGCCACCAGGTGCTCGGCGCAGGTTTGCGGGCTGGTGAGCTGGCCGTTGGCTTTCAGGGCGTCAAAGCGTTCGCGCAGCGGAAACTGCGCCAGGCTGGCGGCGCGGATGTCGGCCTGCATCTCGGTGTCGATCACGCCAGGGGCCAGGCTGACCAGGCGCACGCCGGTGTGGCGTTCGGCGGCCACGGCCTGGGCGTGGTGGTCCAGCGCGGCCTTGCTGGCGCAATACACACTCCAGCCGGGGTAGGCGTGCCGGGCGGCGCCGCTGGACACATGCAGCAGGCGGCGCTCAACACAGTGCGGGCTGGCGGCCAGCACGGCATTGCTGAGCAATAGCGGGGCGGTGACGTTAAGATTGATGGCCTGCACGATGGCCTGTGGGTCTTGTTCGCCCAGTGCGGCGATGGGCTGCACCTGGCCGGCGTTGTTCACCAGCCAGACGGCGCTGGCGTCGGCCAGCCAGTCATGCAGTGTGGGGCCAGCCAGCCAGGCGGTGAGCGCGGCCGGGTCGGCCAGATCCAGGGCGCATTGGCTGAGCCCGGCGCGTGCGGGCAGGGCGCTGCGCGCCAGGCCCAGCACCGGCAACTGACGGGCCAGCAAAGCCTCGACAATGGCGGCGCCCAGGCCACGGCTGTGGCCGCTGACAATGGCTTTGATCATGGAAGCACTCCTGCGGGCAAAATCGGCAACCGATCAATATAAACGTTTCACACAGCAGGCGCCAGCCAGATCAGGCTGGCCATGCGGCCGGTGCAGCCGTCGCGGCGGTATGAAAAAAACTGCTCGCGCTCGATCACCGTGCACAGCTCGCTGTCCACACACTGATTGTCCGGCACGCCGGCCGCCAGCAGGCGCTGGCGGGCCAGGCCGGGCAGGTCGGCCAGCCATTTGCCGTCTGGCAGCGGCGAAAACGCCGCCGCTGCGGCCGGGTTGTGCGCCACAAAGGCGGCGCGTACTTCGCTGCCCACTTCAAAGGCATCGCGGCTGATGGCCGGGCCACACCAGGCCAGCACCTCGTGCGCCGGGCAGGCCATGGCGGCCAGGGTGGCTTCCAGCACACCGGCCAGCAGGCCGCGCCAGCCGGCATGGGCGGCGGCCACCACGCTGCCGGCACGGTCGGTGAACAACACAGGCAGGCAGTCGGCGGTCATCACTGCGCACACCACGCCCGGCGTGCGGCTGAAGCTGGCGTCGGCGTCCACCGGCGCGCCGGCCACGCTGGCGGCGTCCACCACATTGATGCCGTGCACCTGGTTCAGCCAGGCCGGCTCGGCGGGCAGTTGCTGGCGCAGCAGCGCGCGGTTGGCGGCCACGGCGGCCGGGTCGTCACCGACATGGGCACCCAGATTAAAGCTGGCGTAAGGCGGCTGGCTGACCCCGCCCTGGCGGGTGGTGGACAGGGCATGCACATGGGCGGGGGCCGCCCAGTGCGGGCGCAGAAAAAAATCAGCAGACATGGCAGAGTCAGGATGGAGGGCAGGCTAAAGCGGCATTGTGCCGCAGTCGGCCCGAATTGTCAGGCAAGGGGCCGCAAGCGCCCCCATGGCCGAAATCACCGTCGGGCAGGATAATGCAGCGCTGTGATGGTATGCGGAGCCAACGATGAAACAAGCAATGCGGGTGCTGGGCGGGGTGGCGTGCATGCTGGCCACGCTGACGCAGGCGGCGGGGCCACTGAAGCTGGACACCCCGATGGATGCGCCACTGGCGCGGGCCATGCTGGCGCGCTGGGGCTATGGCGCCACCGATGCCAGTGTGGCGGCGCTTACCGGGCAAACGCCTCGGGCCATGGTGCAGCGCGGCTGGCGCGCACCCAGCGGCGTAGCCCCTGCTGTCCGCACCGCGCTGGATGCGCTGGCCGATGCGCCCCCCCTGGCCGAGCGCTGGGCGCAATATGGCCCGGTCCGGGTACAAGAAGCACGCAAGGCGCAGGATATTCCGCTGGTGCAATCCATGGCCCGCCAGGGCAATGCCATGAAGTCGGCTACGGTTCAGCGACGGCTATTGATGATGGCCAACAGCGACAATCCGGCACATGAGGTGTTGCTGGCCTTCTGGCTGAATCATTTTTCGGTGTATCTGCACAAAGGCCAGTTGCCTTGGCTGGTGGATGATTATGCCTCACGCATTGAGGCGGCCATGGCGGATGACCGTTTTGAATCTCTCTTGCGTGCCGCGTTTTACCACACGGCCATGCAGGGCTATCTGGACAATATCAATTCCACCGCCCCAGACAGCGAGCTGGGCCGGCGCGGGCGCACCGGGCTGAACGAAAATCTGGCGCGCGAGCTGCTGGAGCTGCATACCTTGGGTGTGGGCGGGGGCTATCAGCAGGCGGATGTCGAAGCCACGGCACGCTTGATCAGCGGGGTGAGTGCGCCGGATCTGGGCACGGCGGATGCGCTTGCCGATGGTGGCTTTGCCCTGGATCCACGCCGGCGTGGCGAAGGCTCGGTGCAGGTGCTGGGGCAAACATACGCACTGGCTGACGGTCGCGCGGCAATGGATGCGCTCTTGCACCGGCTGGCCTTGCACCCGGCCACGGCACGGCATGTCAGCCGCAAGCTGGCACAACGCTTTGTCGGCGATACGCCGCCTGCGGCGCTGGTCGAGCGCATGGCACAGGCCTATGTGCAAAGCGGCGGGCGACTGTCGCCTGCCTTGTGGGTGATGCTGGCCAGCCCAGCCTTTGCCGACAGCCTGCTCAAGCAGCGGATGTTCCGTCTGCCACAGGATTACGTGCTGGCTACCGCGCGCGCGGTGTGTCAGGACGCCCCCATCACCCATGCCGAACCTTTGCTGAATATGTTGCAGGCGATGGGGCAGGCGCCATTCCTGCGCTTGACGCCAGATGGCTATCCACAAAATGCCGGCGAATGGCAGACGGCGCTGGGCATGGCCTTGCGCGTACAGCTGGCCCAGGCGCTGGCACAGCGGCAATGGCGGCTGACCGGCCCGGCAGATGCGGCCCAGGCGTGCAACTGGGATGCCGCTGCCGCCGAGCGCAGCCTGGGGCCATGGACGGCAGCCACGCGGGCGGCGGCGGAAGGCTTGCCACCGGCGCAACAGGCCATCTTGCTGCTGTCCTCCCCCGCCACGCTGTGGCGTTGATGCCGCTTCAAGCCCTGGTGGATGTGCAAGTGGCTCACCCACCCTGGCCCGACGTGCGGCCCGGACAGGGCATGCCAGGCGGGTGGCCGTGGACGGGGCCAGCGGCGCTCAATCGTCGCTGGCGGTGAGCATGCCCGGATTGAGCACCAGCTTCAGGCTGTTTTGCGCAATGCCGTGGCGCACGCGCTGGCTGATCCACCACACGCCGCCTTTTTTGACATTCCACATTTGTGCTTCGCCGCCAATCAGTTGCGAGGCAATCATGCCCATATAAGGCTGATGGCCCACCAGTACGATGGGGTGGCGGGCGTCGGGCCAGTGGCTTGCTTTAAGTACGGATTCCACCGTGGCGTCCGGGTTGATTTCCGGCAGCACGCGGTAGTTTTTTGACAAAAACGCAGCGGTTTGTTGCGAGCGGCGGGCTTCGCTGGCCAGCAGCTGAAAATCGCGCGGCAGGCGCAGGCGCAGCCAGGCGGCCATCAGGCCGGCTTGCTGCTGGCCTTTGCGGGTCAGCTCGCGGGCCAGATCGTTGCTGCCTTCCTCGGCTTCGGCGTGACGCCACAGAATCAGATCCAATTGAGTCTCCTTATTATGATTTCGGCGCGGCCGACAACAATTCGGCGCAATCGGCGCAGCCTACCGGCCCGGTGTGACCGGCGTGTGAAGACGTCTGTTCTGCCGCGTCTGCGCGCTAATGCCAAAAACGCAAAAGCAGCGGAATCAAAATCGCCGTCACCAGGCCATTCAGGCCCATCGCCAGACCAGAAAACGCCCCAGCAGTGTCTGAACGCTGAAACGCCCGGGCTGTGCCAATGCCATGCGCGGCCATGCCAGTGGCAAAACCGTACACCACATCTTGCCCCAAACGCAAACGGCTGAGCAGCGGCCAGCCCAGCATGGCGCCAAACACGCCGGACACAATCACAAACACCGCCGCCAACTCCGGCGCGCCACCGATTTCGCTGGCAATACCCATAGAGATGGGGGTGGATACCGAGCGCGACAAGAGCGATTTGATCAAAATGTCATCCAGCCCCAGCGCCCAGGCCACGCCCGCGCTGGAGACAATGCCCACCAGCGAGCCCAACAGCAGGCTGATCAACAAGGGCCAGAACACCTTGGACAGCCGGTGCAGGTTGGCGTACAGCGGCACCGCCAGCGCCACGGTGGCCGGGCCCAGCAGCATCTGGATGAATTTGCCGCCTTCAAAATACTGTTTGTAATCGGTGCCGGTGGCCAGCAGCACGCCAATCAGCAGCAGCGCGCCCAGCCCCACCGGGTTGGCCAGCGCATGGCCGCCGCTTTGGCGATTCAGCGCAATCGCCAGCCGGTAGCACAACATGGTGAGAAACACCCAGGTGAGCGGCTGTTGGCGCGCCGCCTGCCACAGGCTGGCAAAATCAGTCATGGCCGTGCTCCCCGCGCCAGCGCATCAGCCCGGCGAGCAGCAGGGCGCTGACCAGCAAAGTCACCGTGGTGCCCACCGCCAGCGCCAAAGCCAGCTGCCAGACGGTCTGGCCGTTCAGCAGATGGGCATACAGCAACACGCCCGCGCCGGCCGGCACAAACAGCAGCGACAAATGCTGCAAAAACGCCGGCACGCCGTGCTGCAAGGCGGTGGGCACGCCACGGCGCAGACACAGGCCAACAAACAACAGCAACATGCCCAGCACCGGGCCGGGCACCGGAATATGCAGCCAGCGCGCCAGCCATTCGCCCAGCAGCTGCAAGCCAATCAACACCAGAAAGGTTTCCACCATGCTTGTGTCCCTCTTGTGTGTGCAAAAGAGCACATTATACGACTGTGGGCTGCTAATGGTCAGACCATATGACAGCACATCCGACGATCCCCCGCGCCAGCACTGGCCCGAATAGCGCGCTTATGCCAAGCTGGCAGCCTGTGTGAGCTTCCCCCTGATTGTGAGCATGTCATGTCGGTATTGTCCTGTTGTTCGGGGCGTCGTGCGGCTTTGCGCGCGCTGACCGCCGCCAGTTTATTGCCATTCACTTGGCGCACGTGGGCTGCGCCAGCGGCCGCGCGTGAAGGACGGCTGGTGTTTGTGCTGCTGCGTGGCGGCCTGGATGGCCTGCATGCCATATCACCCGTGGCCGACCCCCGCTGGCCCAGCCTGCGCCCGACACTGGCGCAGCCGGTGCTGCAAAGCGGCCTGACCTTGCCTGGCAGCGGCTTTGCCCTGCACCCGGCGCTGGCCGACTGTTTAACCTTGTATCGGGCTGGCGAGCTGTGGTTTTGCCCGACGGCGGGCTCGCCCAACACCAGCCGCAGCCATTTTCAGGCGCAGGACGTGATGGAGCTGGGCACGGGCGCCATCAGCGGCAACACCGGTTGGATGGGCCGGCTGGCCAGCCAGTTGGACGGCCGGCTGGCTGCCAATTTTGCCGCCAATGCCCCCTTGGCCCTGTATGGGGCTGGTGTGGCCATCGAGCATATTCCCTTGGCGCGCCAGGCCTTGCGCCTGCCCGGCGGCGCTTTGCAGGAGGCGCTGTTGCGCGCGCATGCCGGCTCGCCCAGCCAGCGCTGGCTGCAACAAGCCATCGACACCCAGGCGCTGCTGGCGCAAGCCGACCCGGATCAGGCCAGCCGCAACGCCGCCCCCTTGGCCGGCTGGGCGGCGCAAGCCCGGCAGATGGGTCAGGTGCTGCGCCAGCAGCCCGAACTGGCGCTGGCCTTTGTCGATTTAAGCGGGGTGGATAGCCACGTCAATCAGGCGGCCGGCCTGGCGCAGCCGCTGACACAGCTGGGCCAGGGCCTGTTGGCGATGAAAACGGCGCTGGGCGAGGCAGAATGGGCGCGCACTCGCGTGGTGGTGCTCAGCGAGTTTGGCCGCACCGCCGCCGAAAACGGCACACGCGGCACCGACCACGGCCATGGCGGCCTGGCGCTATTGGCCGGTGGTGGCTTGGGGCGCGAAGGGCGCATGCTGGGCGATTTTGCCGGCCTGCAGGCCAATGCCCTGTTTGAAGGGCGCGATTTGCCGGTCACCCTGGACTGGCGCAGCCTGCTGGCGGCGGTCAGCCAGGCGGTGTTCGGGCTGTCGGCGCGGGCGCTGGATCAGGTGTTTCCTGGCCGGCCGGCCTGGCGCGCGCCATGGGAAGGCAGTCACGCCGGATAAGCCCCGCGCCACGTTTTGTGAGCGGCGCTTAACGTGGCTTTACACAGCGCGTCAACCAAATGACAGGCCGGGCGTTATTCCAGAAACAGGCAGTCACCGCAAGGTGTTATTGCCAATATTAGCAATTGCCGATCATACCCGGCAGGCCGTCGCCTGCCGCGAGCCCTGGATACGCCTGCCCGATGATTTTGCACGGACTTTCCCGCCCGGATTTTTTGACTGACACCGGCTTGCCCGACTTGCTGGAAGCCACCGCCGCCCGCCAGCCCGACCGGCCGGCGCTGTATTGGGGTGAGCTCTGCCTGAGCTATGGTGAGCTGCTGGCGCGCGCCAGCCTGGCGGCGCATCACCTGCTGCAAGCCGGCGCCGCGCCGGGCCAGCATATTGGCCTGTGGATGCCGCGCGGGGCCGAGGCGCTGGTGATGCAGGCCGCCATCACCTTGACTGGCGCCGCCTGGCTGCCGTTTGACGCCGACACCCCGCCCGAGCGGGTGGAAATCTGCCTGCGCGACGCTGGCGCGCTGGGCCTGGTGTGCCACCCGGACATGGCCGCCCGGCTGACTGACACCAATCTCCCGCGCTGGACGCCCGAGGCGCTGCAAGCGGCGGTGGACGGCCCCTTGCGCCGCCGCGAAGGGCTGCGCCCGGAACACCCGGCCTATGTGATCTACACCTCCGGCTCGACCGGCGTGCCCAAGGGCATTGCCGTCAGCCACGGCAGCATCTGCCACTTTTTGCGCAGCGAAAACAGCGTGTTGGGCGTGCGCGAGGACGACCTGGTGTATCAGGGTTTCTCGCTGGCGTTTGATATGTCGTTCGAGGAAATCTGGATCAGCTATCTGGTTGGCGCCGCCTTGTGGATTGCGCCCAAATGCCTGGTCAGCGACCCGGACGCGCTGCCCGAGGCGCTGATTCGCCAGCGCGTGACCGTGCTGCACGCGGTGCCCAGCCTGCTGGCGCTGTTTGGCCGCGACGTGCCCAATTTGCGCATCATCAACCTGGGCGGTGAGATGTGCCCGCAGGCGTTGGTTGAGCGCTGGGCCACCCATGCGCGGCCCTTGTTCAATACCTACGGCCCGACCGAGGCCACCGTGTCGGCCAGCCTGGCGCGACTGGTGCCCGGCCAGCCGGTGACCATTGGCCAGCCGCTGCCCAATTATGGCCTGTTGGTGGTGGATCCGGCCGATATGCGCTTGTTGCCGGCGGGTGAGGTGGGCGAGCTGTGCATTGTCGGCCCCGGCGTGGCCAGCGGCTATCTGGGCCGCCCCGAGCTGACCGCCGAGAAGTTTCTGGATAACCCGTTTATCGAGCGCGGCTACGACCGCCGGCTGTACCGCACCGGTGATCTGGCCAAGATCGACGAAACCGGTCAGGTGCAGTGCCTGGGCCGGGCGGATGACCAGGTGAAAATTCGCGGGTTTCGGGTGGAGCTGGGCGAAATCGAAGCGGCGCTGTGCGATCAGGCCGATATTGGCGCGGCGGCGGTGATTGTCAAAGCCATCGACGAAGTGGACCAGCTGATTGCCTATCTGGTGACCGACAGCGGCCAGCCGGCCAATGTCGCCGCCTTGCGCGCCGGGCTGCGCGAGCGGCTGCCGCCATATATGGTGCCGGCGCTGTTCATCACCCTGGACGCCATGCCACGGCTGACCTCGGGCAAGGTGGACCGCAAGGCGCTGCGCGCGCGTGAGTTGGATGCATTGCCGGCGGTGGAAGACCAAGCCGAACCGACTAATGACGCCGAGCGCGAGCTGTTTGGCCATTTGCGCCGCTTGTTTCCCGGCCAGCCACTGGCGCGCGAGGCGGATTTTTTTAATGATTTAGGCGGCCATTCGCTGCTGGCGGCGCGCCTGGTGTCGGCGCTGCGGCACACGCCGCGCTATGCCGGCATCACCGTGCAGGAGATTTATCGCGCCCGCACGGTGGGTGCGATGGCCAGCGCGCTGGAGCAATTGTCCGCCCAGGCGGCGGCCAATGTCGCGCCCAGCTTTGCCGCGGTCAGCCCGCTCAAGCGCGCGCTGTGCGGCCTGGCGCAAGCGGCCATGCTGCCGCCCCTGGTCAGCCTGCGCATGTTGCAGTGGCTGGCGCCGTTCTTTACTTACCACTTTTTGACCGGCGACCCGGACGACAGCATTGCCCTGGCGGTGGCGGCGTCGCTCTTGGTGTTTTTGCTGGCGCATGTGGCCAGCTTTGCCGTGGCGATTGCCGGCAAATGGCTGGTGCTTGGCCGGCTCAAGCCCGGTCGCTACCCGCTGTGGGGCGTAACGTATTTCCGCTGGTGGCTGGCCGACCGGCTGGCTGATGTGCCGGCCACCTATCTGCTGCACGGCTCGCCCTTGCTGACCGCCTATTGGCGGGCGATGGGTGCACGGATTGGCCAAGATACCCTGATTGGCTCGATTTCGTTGCGCGCGCCAGATGCGGTGAGCATTGGTGCGGGCGTGAATATCGGCGCTTCGGTGAACCTGGAAAACGTGCGCCTGGAGCCGGATGCGCTGGTGGTGGGGCAGATTGAGATTGGCGACGCGGCCTATGTCGGCTCGTATGGTGTGCTGGAGGGCGGCAGCCGCATTGGCGCTGGCGCGTATCTGGATGGGCTGTCCAGCCTGGCGCAGGGCCAGCAGGTGCCGGCGGGCGAGCGCTGGGAGGGCGCGCCGGCACGGCGCAGCGCCCAACCCATCCGCCAACGTCCCACCCCGCCAGCGCGCCCCGGCCTGCCGATGCGGGCGTTGGCACTGGCCGGCTATGTGCTGGGCGCGGCGGCGGTGGCGGCGCTGTTCTTCTTGCCGGTGTTCCCCAGCTTTATCCTGATTGACTGGCTGGACGTGCACGAACTGGACCTGGGCCAACTGGGCTTGCCGGCCTGGCAGGCGTTTTTCTGGTATGCCTTGCTGGCCTTGCCGGCCAGCGCGGTGCTGGTGGCGGCCACCATTTTGCTGTCGGCGGCCATCCGCTGGCTGGTGCTGCCGCGCCTGCAACCGGGGCGCTGGTCGGTATTCAGCCGGGTGTATTACCGCAAATGGCTGACCAACCAGATTCAGGAATCCAGCCTGCATGTGCTGCATGGCCTGTACGCCACGGTGTTTGCGCCATTCTGGTACCGGGTGCTGGGCGCACGCATTGGCAAGGGCGCCGAGATTTCCACCGCCATGGGCGTGGTGCCGGACATGCTGACGCTGGGCGACGACACCTTTATTGCTGACGCGGTGATGCTGGGCGACGAAGAAATCGACAGCGGCTGGATGACGCTGCGCCCCACCGAAATCGGCGCACGCAGCTTTGTCGGCAATGGCGCCTACCTGCCCGATGGCACCGAGTTGCCGGCCGATGTGTTGATTGGCGTGCAATCGCGTGCGCCGGCCAATGGCCAGATGCGAGCCGGCGACACCTGGATGGGCTCGCCTGCGCTGCACCTGCCGGCGCGGGAAATCACCAGCGGTTTTGCCGAACACCTGACCTTCCGCCCCTCGGTAGCCCGGCGCATCGGCCGTGGCACGGTAGAAGCGGTGCGCATTGTGCTGCCGTTGGCCTTGATCATCGCCAGCGGGTATCTGACGGTGATCAAGGTGCTGCCCGCCGCTGAAACCGAGCACTGGGCGCTGGCCGCCTGGCGGCTGTGTCTGGCGGGCTTGTGCTACGGCGTGGGCTCGTTTGCCGTGGTGCTGGCAGCCAAATGGCTGCTGATTGGCCGCTACACCCCGCGTGCCGCGCCGATGTGGACGCCGTTTGTCTGGCTGAGCGAGGCGGTGACCAATCTGTATGAATCGATTGCCGTGCCGAACTTTGTCAACTTTTTGCGCGGCACGCCATTTTTGCCGTGGGTGCTGCGCCTGCTGGGTTGTCAGATCGGCCGTGGCGTGGTGCTGGACACCACCGACGTGACCGAATACGACTGCGTGCGCATTGGCGATGGCAGCGTGCTGAATGCCTGGTCTGGCCCGCAGACGCATTTGTTTGAAGACCGGGTGATGAAAATCGGCCGGGTGGACATTGGCGCGCAGGTGCTGGTGGGTGCGCGCACCACGGTGTTGTACGACAGCCAGGTGGGCGATGGCGCGCTGCTGGGGCCGTTGTCGCTGGTGATGAAGGGCGAGCACATCCCGCCGCGCACTCAGTGGAACGGCTCGCCCTGTAAGCCATGGACGCCGCCGGCCTGAGCGCGCCGCGCTGGCTGCGCTGCGCCGAGCACGCCCCGGCGCAGCTGGCCGCTGGCGAAACGCTGCTGCTGCCGGTGCGCACCGCCGGCCTGGCGCCGGCCTTGGCGCGGCAATGGCTGCGCGCGCAACTGGACGCGCTGCCCTGTCTGGCCACCGGCTGGCGCGACAGCCCACGCGGGCCGCAGCCGCACAACCCGGCCTTGCGGCTGAGTTTGAGTTATGGCCAGGGCGTGGCGGTGCTGGCGCTGCGCGCGGGTGCGATCGGCGTGGATCTCACCCCACTGACGCCGCCAGCAGACTGGCCGGCGGTGGCAGCGACGTATTTCAGCCCGGCGCACTGCGCGCAACTGGCCGCTCTACCGCCCGCGCAGCAGGGCGCGGCTTTTGCCGCTGCCTGGGCGGCGCTGGAGGCGGGTAATAAATGCCTGGGGCTGGCGCTGACGGAATACTGCGCCGACAGCGCACGCCAGCGCGCGGCGTTGACCATATGGCACGACCGCAGCCAGTTGACTGGCCATATGCTGGCGCTGGCCTGGTCATGACATATTGTATCTACTTGGGTTTCAGCACTTTTGTCTAATGGCAAGCGCGGCATCGGCGCTGCACACTTGTTCAAACAGTTGTATCCTAGCGTCAATATGTATGCCATCTGCTTCTGCTGGCATGCTGCGTATGCTTTCCGGCCCGGCGGCCCTCTTGTCCGGGCCAGGCCGGCCCGTCCGGCCAATGCACGGCGCCACCATGAAGCGCCGGCATACACACCACCCACCAAGTGAGGCCGAGATGTTGTTCTTCCGCAAAAAAGCCGTTGACGACGGTGCGCCCGCGTCTGGCGCGCGCGCCGACGCCCTTCCCCCCGTGCAAGTGATCCGTGCCCAGGCCGGGCAATTGGCGCAGGCGCTGCCTGCCCAGCCCGAGCCGCGCGTGCGGCTGGCATTGGGCTATGTCAGCCCCAACGCCAATATGGACGCCGTGGCGCGCAGCGTGCGCGAGCGCTTTCCGCGCGCGGCCGTGGTGCTGACCAGCACGGCGGGCGAGCTGTGCGCCACGCGGGCGGGCGATGCGCTGTACCAGGACACCCCGCAAGGCTGGCAGGGCGTGGTGTTGCAGCTGTTCAGCGAGGCCATCATCGAGCAGGCGCATGTGGCCAATGTGCCGCTGGGCTGTGAGGACATCCGCCAGGGTGCTCCCAAGCTGCGCCACGATGCGCGGGTGGCGCAGCTGGCGCGCACGCTGGGCCAATTGTCGGTGCCGTTCTCGATGCGCGCGGAAGAAGGCTTCGTGCTCACCTTGGTGGATGGGCTGTCCAATAGCGAGAGTTTTTTGATGGAAGCGGTGTACGAATCCAACCGCTTTCCGTATCTGTTTGTTGGCGGCTCGGCCGGCGGTTTGCTGGACTTCAGCCACACCCGGCTGAATGACGGCCAGCAAACCCGCGAAAACCACGCGCTGCTGTGCTTTATCAAGCTCACCCCGGCGTATCGCTATGGCGTGTTCAAAACCCAGAACTTTGAAGACACAGGCAAATCTTTCCTGATTGCCGGCGCCAATACCGAGCTGCGCACGGTGGATTCAGTGCTGGAGCAAAAAACCGGCGAAGTGCGCGACATGATCGGCGAGCTGTGCCAGCATTTTCATTGCCGCGAGGACGAGCTGGACGGCAAGCTGCAAAACCATACTTTCGGCATCAAGATCAATGGCGAAATCTTTGTGCGCTCGGTGCTGCAAATCAACCGGCAAACGCGCAAGCTGCACTTTGCCTGTGACATCGCCTTTGGTGAAACCCTGCACCTGCTCAAGGCGGTGGATTTTGCCAGCAAGACCGCCAATGACTACCGTACCTTCAGCCAGAACAAACCGGCGCCAGTGGGCGGGATTTTGTCCGACTGCATTTTGCGCCGGCTGAACAACGCTGCCCAGCTCGCTCGCGCCCAGGTGTATGGCGATGTGCCGGTGGCTGGGTTTTCCACCTTTGGCGAGCTCTTGGGGGTGAATATCAACCAGACCCTGACGGCGGTGTTTTTCTACCCGGCCAGCCAGGGTTTCCGCGATGAGTTTGTCGATCAGTTCACCCTGCATTACGCCAATTACAAAAATTACTTTTTCCGCCGCGAGCTGTCGCGCAGCACGGTGATCAGCGGCATGAAAAGCCAGATCATCCAGGATTTGCAGGGCTACAAAACCCTGGCCACCGAGCTGGGCGAAACCCTGCCGGCCTTCCGTGGCAATGCGCAGACGCAGATTGAGCAACTGGAAAGCATCGAAACCCGGTTGCGTGATTTCAGCACCCATGTCAGCGACGGCGCCCGCTCGACCGAATCGGTGCGTCAGCAAATTGGCGAGTTGGCCGAGCACGCCGGGCAAATTGGCAATGTGCTGGGCATGATCAAGAAAATCGCCGAGCAGACCAATCTGCTGGCCTTGAACGCCGCCATTGAGGCCGCGCGCGCCGGCGAAGCCGGCCGAGGTTTTGCCGTGGTGGCCGACGAAGTGCGCAAGCTGGCCAACAACACCCAATCCAATCTGGAAACCACTGGCGGCTCGATCGACAATGTCTTGCGCTCAATCGAGCAGGTCAGCAGCCAGATTCACCAGGTGGGCGAGCTGGTGGGCGGCTTTGCCGAGCGCATGGGCGATACGCTGGACACCCTGCAACAGCTGGCCGGCGCTGCACGGCAAGGCAAGGGCGACGTCGAGGCGATGCTCGCGCATACCGAATCGCTGTATCAGCATATGCAGAAAGTCGATCAAGAAATGGCGGGCATTCTGCTGCTGGAACGCAGTGACATGGCGCACTAAGCGCTGCTCACCACACACGCCCCCCCCGCGCCGGCCTTGCCCGGCGCTTTCTTTATGCAGGTTCCTCGGACGGTTTTGCAAGCCGCGACGAGTCTGAAATACCCGTATGCAGGTGAGTGAGCTGGCGTTGGATATCCGTACCAATAACCGGTTATGTATTTGTCCCGCACAAACAGCAAATCCAGATTGGCTTTGGGCACAAAGTTCTGCTCGTGCCGGGTCAGCGGATCTGTCGCCGTGAATTTTCCGTCAAAGCCGCACGGGGTAGCCACAACCCATGCAAAAACCCCCGTCAGGCATCTGCCTGGCGGGGGTTTTTTGTGAAGATG
>ERZ650302.194-NODE-194-length-31176-cov-9.692940_pt1 | contig 31176 bp, 32 predicted proteins | sample MGYA00376238_ERZ650302 | MGnify/ENA primary metagenome ERZ650302 (study PRJEB26733, sample SAMN07839298) | wastewater metagenome | biome: urban; feature: wastewater treatment plant; material: waste water | place: USA: North Carolina | collected 2016-04-28 ... | reverse complement strand
TATGTTTTCATTGTCCTCGCCAATTCGCATTGACAAAATAAATATTATCACACTTCCTTCTATCCTGTCAACTACTTTTTTACTCTTTTTTTTACTTTTTTTATCTCCTTCCTCTTATCTACAATATCACCCCCCTTTCAATCTCATTAACACTACATATTGTGTAGTGTTTTTATTTTATTTATGGTAAAATATCTTTAACTATAAAATAATATACATCTACTATAATATGTATACGAACAAATTGGAGAATATTGATGAGCGCCTTAAACGGAAACACTTTAAACAAAAGTACTAATAAACCTAATGAAACATGTATTCTTCACTATGATATGGATGCTTTCTTTGCATCTGTTGAACAGCATGTTAATCCATCTTTGAAGGGAAAACCAATTGCTGTGGGGCACGGAGTGTTAACAACATGTAGTTATGAAGCACGTGCATTTGGTGTTAAGTCTGCAATGCCTGCAACTACTGCAAAAAAACTTTGTCCCGATTTGATAATTCTCCCTGTAAACATTGAACTTTATCATAAAATAGGGAAAGATATTCAATCATTGATACTAGCATTTACAGATAATTGTGAATTTGTTTCAGTTGATGAAGGCTATATTGATATTACTGAATATATTACTAAGCATTCTATTGAGACTTTTATTTTGAGATTTAAGCGTTATATCTTTGAAAATACTGGGCTGACTTGTTCAGTGGGAATTGGTTTCAATAGACTCAGTGCTAAAATAGCAAGCGATATCAATAAGCCTAATGGATTCTTTATTTTTTCAGATCAACAACATTTTTTGGATTATATTAGCGAAAAAAATATTTCTGTCATACCATCTATTGGTAAACGAACAATTGAATTATTGAATCTTTTTAATATAACAAAGGTTGGGCAACTATTTAAACTTGAGAAAGATGAGCTTATTTCAAAGTTCGGTATCAATCGGGGAGAACATTTGTATAATCTCGTTCGAGGTGTAGGTAGTTCAGCTATTTCAAAAGATAGAAAGCGTCAATCAATCGGTCATGAAACAACCTTTAACATAACAATTAATGATACTAATCAATTGAAAGAAGAACTTAAAACATTATCAATGCGTCTTTCAAAGAAATTGAAAAGTCAGAACCTTTTTATTAAGACAATTTCCTTAAAAATTAGATATTCTAACTTCTCTACACACACTAAATCAAAAACATTAAGTTTTGCGACAAACTCATTTGATCTTATTTATGCAGAAGTCCTCTACATATTTAACAGTTTAAATGATAAGCAAAATGTTAGATTGATTGGAGTTCACTTAAGTTCTTTTGCAAAAAAAAGTTTTGTCCAATTAAAATTATAACTACTAAAATAGGGGGAATAAATGGAATTTTATAAACGTCTCGTCATAAAAATACTTGAACGTAGTAGCTTAGGAGAAGAAAATAAGTTATTGAAAAAAATGAAATCAGGTATTGATTTAACTCAAAAAGAAATGTTACAACTTGAAGAAATTATTGAAAACATTTTATAGAAACTAGTAAAAACTACAAATAACAAAAATAATTGTAAATGAAAGGAAAATATAGATTATGAAAACTAAAGGACTTTACCCAGAACGTGTATTTTATTTTTTTGAAGAGATTTCAAAAATACCAAGAGGTTCAAAAAAAGAAGAAAAAATAAGCAATTGGATTGTAAATTTTGCGAAAGAAAGAAATTTAAATGTATTTCAAGATGAAAGTCTAAATGTAATAATATACAAACCCGCAACTAAGGGGTACGAACAATTCTCACCACTTATTATTCAAGGTCATATGGATATGGTTTGGGAAAAGAATAGAGACACTAATTTTGATTTTGAAACTCAAGGTATAGATTTGATTATTGAAAATAATATTATTAAAGCTAACAAAACTACATTAGGTGCTGATAACGGTATCGCTGTAGCATACGCATTAGCATTACTTGATTCTAATGATATCAAACATCCGGCATTGGAAATTTTGATAACAACTGATGAAGAGGCTGGAATGTCTGGTGTTAGCAATCTTGATCCTTCTCTTTTCAAAGGGCATACATTACTTAATATTGATACTGAAGATTATGGCGAAATATATGTAAGTAGTGCTGGCGGATCTAGAGTAAAGAATATTTTTGAGTTGACAAAAGAGAAAATTGAAACTCATACAACCCATCATTTCTTCAGTATAGATGTAAAAGGATTAAAAGGTGGTCATTCAGGAACTGATATTGATAAGAATTTAGGTAATGCAAATAAAATACTTGGAGATATTCTTTATCATATTACTAAAAAATACAATTTCAATATAATTAGTTTAAATGGTGGCGACAAGATGAATGCTATCCCTAGAGAAGCTATTGCTATTTTAAATGTTGATTTATCAACATCAACATCTGAAGATTTTAAAACTTTGATATCACTTGCAACTGATGTATTTAAAAAAGAATATTCAAAAACTGATAGTAACTTAGAAATCGAAGTAAAAGAGTTAGATAAACAATATAAAGAACAATTTACATCATCAGATTCACTTAAAATAATAAACTTTTTACATAGTTTCCCTAATGGCGTTGTTTCTATGAGTAAGAATATCGAGAACTTAGTTGAAACTTCGCTTAATCTTGGAGTTATAAAAACATCTTCTACTGAGTTATCTATAGAGTCATTATTAAGAAGTTCTGTTGTTTCATCACTGACGGATTTAGAAAACTCATTAATTCAGCTTTCAAAAGAATATAACACTGTTTCTAAAGTAGATACGGCATATTCACCATGGGAATACAATGAGAACTCTGAGTTACGTATTCTATTTGAAGAAGCTTTTACTGTACTTACTAATGAAAATCCAAAAATTATGGCAATACATGCTGGATTAGAATGTGGTATATTGGTTAGTAAAATTAAAAATTTGGACGTTATTTCAATTGGTCCAAATATTAGAGGCGCACACACACCAGAAGAATATATGGAAATAGATTCAGTTGGAAAAACTTGGGATGTTATTATAAAAGCTCTTGAGATTTATAATATAAAGGGGTAATAGTGGCATGAACAATAATGTAACTAAAAAAATAGCTTTAAAGGAAATTATAATAGTAGAAGGTCGGGATGATGTCACGGCTGTTAAGAGGGTTATTTCATCTGAAGTTATCCCTTTACATGGTTTTACAGGAATGACTAAAGCTAAGATTGATTTCCTAATTCAACTTTCTAAAACAAATGATTTAATTTTATTAACTGATCCCGATTTTGTTGGAAAAAAATTACGAGAAGTTATTTCAAAAAGAATCCCTACTATTAAGCATGCATATATCAGTAGAGTGGAAGGCACTAAAGATCATAAAGATGGAACAAAGAATATTGGAATTGAAAATGCTTCCAATGAATCCATTTTAAATGCTTTGTCAAACACTATTAATTCACAAACATATAGTAAAGATAACAATTATATTTTTACTATTCAAGATTTAATTGACAATGGCTTAAGTGTTGGCACTAACGCTAAAGAAAATCGTCAAAAATTAGGGTCTCACTTGCATATTGGTTATCATAATTCAAAACAGTTACTTAGAATTTTGAATCGACTATCACTACCAAAAGATAAATTTTTAGAAATTCTCACACAAATTAAACAGCACTAAAAAACTAGTCTCGATTGCAATTCAGCATTGAGACTAGTTTTATTTTACTTTATTTTTCTAATTCTTCTTTTCTTAATTGTGCAAATGCTCTTGCCCGGTGACTTACTTGTTTCTTCTCATCAGGTGTTGCTTGCCCAAAACTTTTTTTCAAATCTGTAGAATAAAATATAGAATCATACCCAAATCCATTTTTCCCATCTCGCTCATTTAATATTCTTCCTTCAACTTCGCCACGATAAGATTTGATTTTACCATTAGGATAAGCAATACTTACAACTGAAACAAACTTTGCACTTCTTTTATCATCCTCATGTATGTCGGCTAATTCACCAAGAACTTTGTCTATATTTCTTTCTGAATTACCATCTTCTCCCGAGTATCTTGCTGAATACACACCTGGTCTACCATTCAATGCATCCACACATAAACCAGAGTCATCTGATATGACTATCATATTTAAAAATTGTGAAATCTCTAGAGCTTTCTTTTGAGAATTACCTTCAAATGTTTCCTCAGTTTCATCAACTTCTGGTATTTCAATATTATCTAATATTGATTTAACTTCTATGTTTAAGCCTTCTACAAGATTTCTAAATTCTTTTATTTTACCTTCATTTGATGTTGCCAAAAAAATTTGTTTCATTGCAGCTCCTTTTTAATAAAATTCTAGGTACTCTTTCAAAAAATGTTCAAATGTATCCCAATTGTGTATTATATCTTCTATTTCTAGTTCATTTTCATATGGTGTTTCAAATACCTCTTCACCGTATTTATTCTCTAAATCATTAACTCTGATCTGAAATTTTTCAGCAAATTTTCTTTCTACTAAGCTTATCAACTTTTCCATGAAATTTTCTTCTGATTTTTTATTCCATCTAAGTAGGAGTTTCCATTTGATTCTATTATAAAAGAGTATTTTATCTTCTAATAATATCATTACTCTTTTCTTCTGATCACTATACTCAACAAAGTTATTTCCTTTGACTTCTACTCTTTCTAAACTTTCTTTTATTAAACCATAAAATGTCAAATTAGACATTTCTCTAGTAAAATAAAATATTTCAAGATTGCTTTTTATATTTTTTAGAAAAAGTACTTTATCCATCTTATCAATGTTTTTCCCATATAATTCTTTCAGTTCTAGTAATTTCTTCTGTAAAGTATAGTTATTCATTCAAACCTCTTCTTTAGTTTTGATTTGTGAGCGCTCTTTTACTTTTCTTTTTTCTAACAATCGTTTGTCTATGAAATTCTTTTGATAAAATACTTATATTCCCATCAATCTCTAGCATAGCTAAATCTACATCAGAAAATCCATCCACACCATGTTCTCTTACTGCTTCTTTTAGTTCTTCTAAACTTATTTCATACTTTTGTAAATTTTTTTCTTGAAGATTTCCTTTATATATTAACAAAATCGGAGTCCCTTGAATAAATTTATTGATCCTCTCATTTTTAAACATTATTTTTTTAAAGATAAAATTCAGAACAAATAGTGTTGTCGCTGCTGTAATTCCTCCATAAACTGTACTATTTGAGCCAACCATTGCATTTTGAACAGAGTTACTTAATAAAAGTATGAATACCAAATCAACTGTTGTTAATTGAGCTAATTCTTTTCTACCAAAAATTCTTAATGCCAAAACTATAAAAACATATATTATAGAAGTTGAAAATATTATTTTTAAAATTAAATCTATCATTATTAAACTCCTTTGATTCTGATTTCAAATCTACAATATTTATTTGTTTTTATATTGTTCAAAACTATTAACTACAACGCTTCTCACTCTTTCATCAATTGATTTTTTTTCTTCATTTGATAAGTTTGAAGTATCTATTGGTTTATTGATTATCATTTTTATATTTTTATTAGATTTCACTCTTAAGCTTTTTCTACTTTGAACATCATAAGTCCCTATTAATGTAACTGGTACAATTTTAGCTCCTGTATCAGTAGCTAACTTAAAACTACCTTTTTTAAATTCTTGTATGTTTCCATCTGAAGTTCTACTTCCTTCTGGGAAAATAACATAAGAATGTCCCTTTTTAATTTTTTCTATCGCTTGTTTCATATCCTTCATTCCTTGACGAGGGTTCTTCCTATCTAAAAATATACAGTCAAATGACCTCATCCATCTACCAATTAAAGGCCATGTAGCCATTTCCTTTTTTGCCACAAACGAAAAAAACAGAGGGAAATATCCTATAAGAACTGGTATATCAATATTACTTTGGTGATTAGATATTAATATAACTGCCTCATTATTTTGTTTTATATTCTCTATTTCAGCATAACTATCATTATACACAACTTCAACTTTGCTTCCAGATGCCCAAACCATATTTTTTCCCCATCTTTTTGCAATTTTGCTAGTGTAGTTGTATCTTCTTTCACCACCCATAAACCATAATGCAGGGTATCTAAATATCATTCCATATAAGAATGTTCCTACTAGCATTGTGTGATACAATATCGTTCTAAACATATTTCACCTCTTCATCTTATTCGTTTTCTTTCATTTCCTTTAACTTATTAAATATTCTATCAAGCTTAAATCCTTGTCTTAGAAGATACTCAATTAATTTTCGCTCTTCTTTTTTACCAGCTTTCTTTATTGCTTTTTCTAACTTTTGGTCATCAATATCTTTAAATTCTTCATTTTTTTCTTTTTCTTCCGACTCTAGTGTTTCGTATGCAAGGCTTATCGTTTCTCTATCTAGTCCTCTGTTTATTAGTTCTATAATTATTCTTTGTCTTCCGTATTTTCTATTTCTAATAAAGTTCGCACCATAGTCAACATCATTAATATATCCCAGTCTCTCTAATTTATCCACAGCTTTAATCACAGCATTTTTATTAAAAAACTTTTCATCTAACTTATTTTTTAACCCTTTTTTTGTTCTATCTTTTAAAGATAGCAAAAAAGCTCCTTTTACAAAAGCTGCTTCATAGCATATTTCATTATATTTTAGTGTAATATCATCTCCTGCTTTTAAAGTAAACTGTCTTTTTATCTCTGGTGATATATCTATTATTTCATCATCATTCTCAAAATATATTTTATTCTTCTGTATTTTTAATATCTTCTTCATCTTCATCACTTGCTATTATTGGTATGATAATCTTCATCACATCTGCTTCTATTCTTCCATACAACTCTGTATTTTCTGCCAAAGATTTTTCTACATTTACTCTACCTTGTCCTAATCTTTCTTCACCGTAACTAAACCATGCACCACTTTTTGCAACTATATCATTTGCAATTGCAATATCCATAATTTCACCAATCTTTGATATCCCAGTTCCATACATTATATTAAATCTTGCTTCTTTAAACGGTGGTGCAACTTTATTTTTTGTCACTTTTACTAAAACTTCATTCCCGATTGCCTCATCACCTTGTTTTACTGATCCTATTCTTTTGACTTCCATTCTGACTGTTGAGAAGAATTTCAGAGCTCTTCCTCCTGATGTTGTTGTTTGAACTCCAGGTGTAAATGAGAATCCTCCTATTTTCTCTCTTATTTGATTTATAAATACCATAGAACAGTTTGATTTTGAAATACTTCCTGTTAATTTTCTTAATGCTTTAGACATTAATCTAGCTTGAAGACCCATTTGTTGATCTCCCATTTCTCCATCTATCTCTGCTTTTGGAACTAATGCTGCAACTGAATCTATAACAACTACATCTAGTGCCCCACTTCTTATAAGCATATCTGCTATTTCAAGAGCTTGTTCTCCTGTATCTGGTTGTGATATTAATAATTCATCTATATTTACACCCAGTGCTTTTGCATAAACAGGGTCTAGAGCATGTTCAGCATCTATAAATGCAGCTATTCCTCCTACTTTTTGTGCTTCTGCTATAATATGTAGTGCTATTGTAGTTTTTCCTGATGATTCTGCACCATATACTTCTATTATTCTTCCTCTAGGAACTCCACCAATACCAAGTGCTATGTCTAAGTTTAAACTCCCCGTAGATATAACTTGCACGTTCATTTTATGGTTTTCCCCTAATTTCATTATCGACCCTTCACCATATTCTTTTTGAATTTGTTTCATTGCTAAATCAAGTGATTTATCCTTTTCAGTCATCATTTTAGTTTCTTTTACTTCTTCCGTTTTTTTTCTAGCCATTTGCTATTTCTCCTTTCGTTTCTATCCCCTTTTTTTATAGTTTTAGAGTTTCTACTCTACCCTCAATTAACTTTTCACCCCCTTATTTCTTTGTAGTTATTATATCATAAATTTTGTTTAATCAAAAACAAAAAAAAGAAGTTCTATAAATTTTTATACAAACTTCTTTCAATTTTTACTTAGCTGTTGTATTTCCTTTTGACTCTTCTTCTTTTATTTGTTGTAAAATTTCATCTGCTTCTTTTACACCATTTTTAGATGCTTCATTAAGTAGTCCTTTTGCTTCTACAACTTTTCCAATATTATAATAAACTGTTGCTAATGTAACTTTTGATGTGTTATCTTTATCTTCATTTATAGCTTTTCTTAAATATTTTTCTGCTAAATTAATATTTCCTGCTTCTGCAAAATAGATACCTAAATTTTTATTAACTGCAACTGGTTGAATTGCTTTTATTTCAGAAATCATTCTTGATACAGAATTTTGATCATTTTTAGTTTCATATAATTCTAGCAGTATTACTCTAGCCTCTAAGTTTTTTGGATTTATTGCTATTGCCTTTTTTAAAGTTTCTTCTGCCTTATCATAATTTTGAGTATCTAAATAGAAAATCCCTAATACTTTTAATGCTTCTTCATCTTTCCACTCTGTTTTCTCATTCATCATAATGAAATACTTTTCTGCTTCCTCTTTATTTCCATTTGTTATTGCAATTTGTCCTAATCTGAATGCTGTTGCTGCCGATCCTTTTGATGCAGAATCTTTTATTGCCTCCGAAAAGTAACTTTGAGCTTTAACTAAATCACTTTTATTTACATAATATTCTCCCATGTAATTAGCCAATACTGCTGCCTGATCCTTACTAAGAGATTGCATTGCTGATTTATATTTAGCATCTGCTTTGGTTCCTTGGTTTGTCTCTAGATAATAAATTATTAAATCTGTTAAATAGCCTGCATCTTTATTTTCTGTTCTTCTATTTACTTCCACTAGATATTTTTCTGCATTAACTAAATCTTTTTCTTGAAAATATACATTTGCTAATCTATAAAGTGATTCTAGTGCTTCAGGTGCTTTATTTGTTGAATCACTTACTGCTGCTAACAAGTATTTTTTTGCTGTCGCGTAATCTTGTTTTGATACATAATATGAACCCAACTGGTAGTTTGAACGTACCGCATATTCTTTATCTGTTCCTTTTGCTATTTTATCTAAAGCTTGGATACTTTCATCGTATTTCTTATTTTGTGCTAATTTTTGAGCAGCCTCATAGTCTTCTTTTGCTCCTGCAAAACCTAAACTTGCGATTGCTAATATAAGTATAAGTATAGTTTTTTTCATTTTTCCTCCTAATTTTTTAGTAAACAAGTAGTTCTTTATTTAATAATTTTCCTTTTCTTAAAATCTCTATATTTATTGTTTTTCCTTTGTTTTCTAATAATATTTTTTCGTATTCTTCTTCTGTCAATATTTTATTGCCATTGACTTCTGTTATCACATCATCAGGTAGAACATTTTTTCTATATGCTTCCGAATCTTTTCTTATTGATTCTATTTCTAATCCATAGTTACTCTCTATCTCTTTTCTTTTTTCAACAGATAATTCTTTAACAGAAATACCTATTCCAGTCAGTTCAACTTTATTTAAAAAAACTATGTTATATAGATAGTCATCTCTATAGACATAAACCCAATCTCCAGTGCTACAGTCATCGAAAATATCTCTGTCATGCTCATAACAATGTGTTTTTCTTACAAAAGGATCCCATTCTATAAATTCTTTTTTATTCTTAAATCTCTCAGAATACAGAACCAATCCAGCACCTATTTTCTTTGCGTGCGACTTCATCGTTGACTCTGTTATTTTAAAACTTTCAAAATTTGAATAACCTAAAACTTCGTACCCTTTTTCAAAAAGAGTTCTGTAATCATTTTCTAAATTTTCTGATCTTAATACTTGAATATCTTTTTTATCTAAGTCTTTCTCAACTTTTTCATTTTTTACACTTTCGTATTTAGTTGTAACTGGATTCATACTAAAACTAAAACATCCTAATATCAACAGCAAAAATAATAATTTTACTTTCATAACAATCTCCATTTCTACTCAAAATAATTATACGCTACTGATTACTTTCTCAAATCTTGTACTAATTCTGTTTTTGATGCTGTTTTCTCATCAACATTTTTTATTATTCTTGCTGGCATCCCAGCAACTACAACTCCTTCTGGTACATTTTCAGTCACAACTGCTCCAGCTGCTACAACTGATCCTTTCCCAACTCTAACACCTTCTAGGACAACTGCATTTGCTCCTACAACAACATTATCTTCTATTATTACTGGATCTGCTGATGGTGGTTCTATAACTCCTGCAATTACCGTTCCTGCTCCAATATGACAATTTTTACCTATTTTTGCTCTTCCTCCAAGTACAACATTCATATCGATCATAGTTCCATCGCCTATTTCAGCTCCTATATTTACAACTGCACCCATCATTATTATTGCTTTGCTTCCTATTATGACTTTATCTCTAATTAATGCTCCCGGTTCTATTCTTGCATCTATGTTTTTTATGTCCAATAACGGAACTCCTGAATTTCTTCTATCATTTTCATAATAATAATTTACAATTCCATTCTCATTTATTATTTTTTGAACTGTTTCCCAGTCTCCTATTACTATTTTTAATCCATCTTTACCTATAATTTTTGCATCATAAGCATTCTTTATTTCTTCATCTGTAAACATTTTTACAGGTGTTGTTTTCTTCGCATTTGAAATAAATTGTATTATCTCCATTGATTTTTCTAATTCTGTCATTTTATATCCTCCATAAATTTATTTAATCTAATTATTTATATTTAAAATATCTTTCATCAAATATAACCCACTTGGTTTATTTATTAATGATAATATTGCTTTTACTGCTCCGTCAGCAAATATTTTTCTTGAGAGTGCTTCATGCTTAATTTCTATTATCTCATCTCCACCGGAAAAAATAACAGTGTGCTCTCCAACTATATTTCCTCCTCTTATTGCATGTACTCCAATTTCATTTTTTTCTCTTTTCTTATTTCCTTCACGGCCATATACAATTTTTTTCTTTTCTGATAAGCTTTCATTTATAACTTCTAAAAGAGTTACCGCAGTACCACTGGGTGCATCTATTTTTCTATTATGGTGCTTTTCAATTAATTCTATATCAAAATCTGCTAATAATTTTGTCGCATAAGAAACTATTTGATTCATTATGTTTACTCCTAGTGACGTATTAGTTGCTTTTAATATTGCTATTCTCTTAGATGCTTCCTCTATCTTAAGTTTCTGCTCATCTGTATGACCTGTTGTTGCTATTACTAAAGGACTATTTATTTCAATCGCATAATTTAAGATTTCTTCTGTTAGACTAAAATGTGAAAAATCAATTATTCCATCAATTTTATTATCTATTTCTTTCAAATCTTTATAATTCCCATTTCCTAATGGATCATACATTCCAACACACTTGTGGTTTGAACTTTCTATTGATTCTTTTACAAAAGATGCCATTACACCTGCTCCACACACCAATATATTCATAATAAAACACTATTCTCCGTTCTTATAAAACTTAAATTTTATTTCTTCAAAGTAATTTTAGCATTTTATCTTTAAAATATCAATCTTATCTAATCAATACAGCATATTGTAGTCTTAATTGCTTTGTTTAAACTTTTCACATTCTTAGAAAAAACTTTGCTGTTATTAAAAAGAATAACGCTAGAAAGGAAATCTAGCGTTACTTTAAATTCTTTATTTTGAATTTTTATTTGTTTACCTTTGATGAACCAATATGTGATGATCCCAAAGATGACGATCCACCCCAGTCACCTGGATTAGAAATATATTCTTCTATAATTCCAGTTTCTGATGATCCAAATGTTACTAATCTTCTAATTACTCCACCATCTATATAATCTTCTTTTCCTACCATCTTCGCTTCATCAGAAGTTACTGCTTCATATTTCAACAATTCTCTATTACTCGGACTTTCAATTACAGTTAGCCATTTCAACTCAAAGTCATTAGAAACTGTATCGTTAGGAGCTATAGCTTGCGTTGAGTGTGCAATTTCTATAAAGTTCCCATACACATCCTCATAACCAATTAATGCTTCATAAGACTCATTTGCATCTATCTCATTTATGTAATGTGATCCTATTCTTTCATGTCTTATTATTTTTTTATGCTCGTGACCATTTTTCATTAATTTAATTACCACATTATCAACTATATGATTTTCTTCTGATAATCTTTTAAATGTGTCATCTCTTATTTCCCAATAAGCAAATAATGTTGTTGTATTTTTAGGCATTAAAACAATTTCATCAACAAAATATGAAGTTGGTAATGGGGCTCTATCAAAATAGATATCTTCTTCTATTTCTTTTAAAGCTCCTTCTCCTAAAGCAAATTTAGAGTTTTCAATCTCTGTTTCTAATTCTCTTCTTTTTATTGATCCTAGACTTAATCCTTCATAATCAAAATTAATATTTCTAAACTCATCTTTTTTAAATCTGTATCTTTTTTTGAATTTTCTCATCATTTTTTTGTTTACAAAATTTCTATAGAAACTTCTCGGTCTAAAATTCCAAGCCATCATTTTATCAAACTCTAATTCTTCAGATAATGTAGCTTTTTCTACCTTAATTGGTGTTTCTATTGCCTTTTCTTCTGGAGCTTGTATTTTTTCTACAATTTTTTCTTCTTCTAATAAATATCCAATTGCTTGTAATTTTTCAATTGTTTTCTCTCTAGAAAATTTTAAATTTAAAGGGATTTTCTCTGTTTTTGCCATTTCAATTATTTCTTTATCTGTCATACTATTCAAATATTTCATAACGACCTCCATCTAAATAAACTCTAACTCTAGATAACTCCTATGTTTCAATACTTCTTATCTTATAAGATAATTATACCACATTTTTTTTGATTTGATGATTTATTTTTTGATATTTTTTGTAGATGTCGCATCTAAGCTAATCTCATTCCTTGTTTCAATATTTTTTTCTAAAAAATGATATGCCGCACATCCTATCATTGCCGCATTGTCTGTGCAGTATTCATACTTTGGAAAAACTACTTCAATGCTATCTGATGAAAATTCTTCTTGAAACTTTTCTCTAAGTCTTTTGTTAGCAGAGACACCACCTGCAACCATAATTGTATTAACATCGTTGTTTTCAATAACTTTTCTTATTTTTTGTGCTAACGTTTCTACTATTGATTCTTGAAATGATTTTGCAATATTTTCTTTATTTATTGAATTTCCTTTCATTGTTTCATTATTGATATAATTTGTAACATATGTTTTAATCCCACTAAAACTGAAATTGTAGCCACTTATATTTGCTTTGGGTATTTTCAAATCATTTTGCCCAGTACTTGCTAACTTATCTATTTCAGGTCCACCTGGATATCTAAGCCCTAATACTCTAGCTACTTTATCATATGCTTCCCCAACTGCATCATCTAATGTTTCACCTAGCAACTTTACTTGAAACATTTTATCTATATAATATATATTTGTATGTCCACCAGATACAATTAGTGATACTGCTGGTAATTTTATTTCATGATCTATAAATGTTGAAAATAAATGTCCATCTATATGATTCACTGGTAATAAAGGTATTTTTTTTGAATAGCTTAATGATTTAGCAAACATCAATCCAACTAATAATGAACCGATTAATCCTGGCTTATTTGTCACCGCAATATAATCTATATCTTCAATTTTGCAATTTGCTTTTTCCAATGCTTCTTCATATACTGGCAATATGTTTTCAATATGATGCCGCGATGCTATTTCTGGAACAACTCCACCATATTCTTTATGAATATCTATTTGAGTTGAAATTATATTACTTAGAACATTATTTCCATTCTCCACTACAGCAACTGATGTTTCATCACAAGATGTCTCAAATGCTAATATTCTCATAAATATTTATCCTCATTTAAAAGATAATTTACTACATAATCTTTTATTCCTTCTTCAAGCGAATAAAACTCTTCTTTATATCCATTTTCCTTTAATTTTGACATTTTAGCTTCTGTAAAATACTGATACTTACCTCTTAAATCTTCTGGCATAGGTGTGAATTTGATATCTTCTTTAGTTGCACCCATTGATTCTAGTGTTGTTCTTGCTAAATCATAAAATGATCTTGCAGAACCTGTTCCTAGGTTATAGATCCCATTTTTTATTGTAATACTCTCATTATTTATTCCAAGCATAAATGCTATAACTTTAGTGATATCTTTTATGTAAACAAAATCTCTCAGTTGCTCCCCATCTCTATAACCCTCTTTATGAGATGTAAATAATTTTACTTCTCCTGACTCTTTATATTGATTATATGCGTGAAATATCATGCTTGCCATTCTTCCTTTATGATATTCATTAGGCCCATATACATTGAAAAATTTAAGCCCCGCCCATAATTTTGGAGTTTTATCTTGTTTTAGTGCCCAAACATCAAATATTTTTTTTGAATATCCATATTTATTTAATGGTCTTAAATTTTCGTGTTCTTCTAATGATATTGTGTCATCATATCCTTTATCCCCATCACCGTAAGTTGCCGCACTACTTGCATATATGAATTTAATCTGCTTATCTGTACAGTAATTCCATAATTTTTTTGTATACTCATAATTATTCTTCATTAAAAAATCTGCATCCTTCTCTGTTGTTGCAGAGCATGCTCCCATATGGACAATCGCTTCTATTTTCATTTCTGTTGTTTCCAAAAATTCAAATAATTCATCTCTATCTATCCAATCATAGTAGTTCATTTTTGATATATTATTCCATTTTTCTTCTGTTTTCAATTTATCACTTATCAATATGTCTTTTCGCCCTAATTGATTCAATTGCCATACAATAGCACTACCTATAAATCCTGCAGCTCCCGTTACTATAATCATAAGTCCTCCTAATTATCTATTTTATCTATTATTGTATCATAAACTTTTTCATGTGTTAGCTCTTTCATACATTTAAAGTGCCCTTTTGGACATTTCTTATCACCATGAAGTGAGCAAGGTGAGCAATCTTGTCCAGATGTGAGCAAATAAGTTCTTTCGTTATAAGTAAACATTTTAGGATCCGTAGGTCCAAAAATTACGATTGTTTTTATTTTCATTGCTCTAGCTATGTGAAATGGTCCCGAATCATTCGTTACAGCGAATTTTGCATATTTCAACATCACTCCACTTTCCTTAAAGTTTAATTTGCCAGCTAAATTTTGAATTCTTTGTGTTTCTTTAACTTTCAAATAATCTTCTTTTCCACCAATCACAACAACATCGTAGTCTGTCTCTGCTGTTATTTTATTTGCTAACTCTTCATAGTAAATCCACTCTTTCGTGACTTTTGATGCACCTGGTGCTAAAACAATATATTTTCTATTTTTTAAGTTGTATTTTTCTACCATTTGAGCCTCTGTTTCATCACTAAAATAAAAATCTATCTCTTCATCTACGTAGTTTATTCCTAATTTTTTCACTGCTGTAAAATAACTTTCAACTATACTTCTATCTGCTTTGTATCGAATTATTCTCATTTTTACTAGAACTGATTTCCACCATTTTCTTTTACTATATTTCAAATACATCGCATTGCATTTTTTACTCGTTTTTTTTCCTATATATTGTGATAAAAATTTAGAGTGTAAATCTATCACATAGTCATAATTTTCCATTTTCAAATGTTCTATCATGTCAGATATATATTTTCTATTTCTGTTCATTTTCTTATCAAAATAGTAATATCTTTTTATTTTAGGATTCAATGTTATAGCATCAGAAAATTTTTTATATACCAAATAATCTATTTCTGCATCAGGATACTTGTTAATTAGTTCATTGATAACTGGTGTTGTAAGTATTATGTCCCCGAATGAACTAAATCTTATAATTAATATACGCATTGTACTCCTTTTTTTACTTTAAATTATCTAATCTCACTTTTAATTTAGATATTACCATTTCACTTGTCATATTTTCCCAAGTTAAGTTATTTTTCTGAATTCCTTCAATAGGTATAAAATCGCTAATAACCAATGCTAGATGATTCTCATCTTCAACTATCCATCTTGTTTTTTCATCATTTTTTCTGCAGACTGCAACTGTAGATTTACCTAATGCTTGTGTAATGTGTCGTGTCCCACCTTCATTACCAAAATATATATCTGCATTTGCAATGATTTTTGCCAAGTCTCTTACATTTTTTGTAGTTATATTATAAAATACTTTTCCTTTTTTATTAGTAGAGTACTGCTCTAATTCTTTTGCAATTTCTAAAGTATAATCCTTTTCTTTTGGTGTATAAAAAAGTACTAACTGATAATCATAATTATCTATAACATATTTCAAAACATTCACCATATGCTCTCTTTTCCAACGTTTCCATTCGAAAACTGCATTTACTCCACACGTTATTATTTTTTTGGAAAAATCAATACCAACTGATTCCATAATTTTTTTTGATTCTAATTTCTCTTCTTCTGTAATATCAACTTTGTAATCTAGTGTATACTGCATTTTTACTTTTTGATTTTCAACTATTGGATCTAGAAATTTTACTATTGACTCTATTACTGTATTATTTTTTCTATCTTCTGTAATTTTATGTGTATAAAACCATCCTCTTGTAATTTTGAAACCTAAAATTTTATGTTTTGATATTTTATTTTTCCCAATTCTAAACTTTGAACTAAGACTAAGCAAACTAAACAGCTCAGTTCTTGGAGTTGATTCTATGTCTAATATTATATCATATTTTTTTCTAGTTATATTCCATATTTTAGCTATATATTTAAAGATGTTTTTTCTCTCATCATTCTCATACGAGATAACATTTGTTACAGCTTTATTTCTTGTAAATAATGGTGCTGCATTATTCTTAACTACAAAATCTATCTCTATGTCTTTATCCATTTTTCTCAAGTTTTCACAAAGTACCTCTGTTAGAACTGCATCTCCAATACCAGAAAAAGTAATGATTAAAGCTTTTTTATATCCCATTTTATTCCCCTTTTTATTCTACCATTTTTATTATTAATAGAAAGTCTCGCACATCTTTCATTCTAATTTTCTTAAATATTTTCCATTCTAAAAAATATAACCATTTGAACTTCAAAAGGAATTCTCTTAATTCCGAATATAGCGTTTTGTATTCTGTATTATCCATATAATAGTCACTTAATTTTCTAATGTTTGGATTAAATCCAGATCTTTGGAGTGATAATACGAATAGCAAAAAATCTCTTTTTTGAAATGTTTTCATGTGCTGCGTTGGTATAACTTCTTCAAAGTCAATTAAAGAAATCACTTCATCTTTTATCGTGAAATTTCTTATTTGACATCCACCTTGTGCATTTCCCGTATTATGTAGCTTGATTAGAGTATCAAGTGCCCTTTGAACATATTCTTCTTTAAATACATCTTGCTCATATTTATCCTTTATCTTTTGTTTCTCAATTTGATCATTCACATAATTCTTTAATGATTCTCCTGTATCTGACATTATAAAATAATTTTCTGTGACTTCCAAAATATGAGGGACACTGACACCTTGCTTTTCGAGTTCTTTTATTTTATTACTCTCAAACAAAACTTCATTCTCTGATGCTGGTAATACCGACAGGATTAACATTGGTTCTCTAGTAATTTTTTGTAATATCCCCTGGAAAACATGTCTCAATTTTTTTTGTTTTTCCCTTTTTTTCACATACACTTTATTTCCATCTATTTCATAAGAACATACTCTATCTTCTTTTTTAAATGTGTCTTCGACTATTTTTTGATATTTATTAATCATTTTTATCCTTTTCCTACCCCATAATAATTGAATATTTTTTTTACTTCTGAACTTTTAGAGTATATGTTTCTAAGATCGAATAGGTAATTCCCTTTCATTAAATCCTTAACTTTTGACAAACTTATTCCTCTAAACTGATTCCATTCTGTTATTATTACTGTTGCATCTGCATCTTTAACAGCAATATACTCATTGTCACAATATTCTATATTTTCCTCGATATCTTTCAATCTCCATTTTGCTTCTTTTATTCCTTCTGGGCAATATGCTTTTATTCTTGCCCCATTCTTTACAAGTCCTCTTATTATATCAATTGATGGCGCATCTCTCATGTCATCTGTCTCAGGCTTAAATGATAATCCTAACACTGTAATAACTTTATTCTCAACTGATCCCATATTGCTTACAATCTTTTCTACCATTTTTTGCTTTTGTTTTTCATTTGCTTGTATTGCAGCATCAATAACTTTGAATTCTTCACCATATTTTTTAGCTATATCAACAATTGCTTTCGTATCTTTTGGAAAACAAGATCCACCATAGCCAGGCCCTGCATGTAAAAATTTCGGTGATATTCTTCCATCTTGACCCATTGCTTTTGCTATTTGTTGTACATCTGCACCTACTTTTTCTGCAAGTAAAGCCATCTCATTAATAAACGAAATTTTAACTGCTAAAAATGCATTCGATGCATATTTTATCATTTCTGCTGTTTCTACACTTGTAAATACGAATGGTGTTTCATTTATATATAAGACATTATACACTTTCTTCATCATTTCCTTTGCTCTTTCATCAGAATATCCGATGACAACCCTATCAGGTCTTAAGCAATCATTTACTGCTTTACCTTCTCGTAGAAATTCTGGATTTGACACTACATCAAATTCAAATTTCACGCCTCTTTCATCTAACTTTTTCTGTATAGTTTCTTTCACAAGTTTCCCTGTTCCAACTGGAACTGTTGATTTATCAACTACTACTCTATACCCGTTCATATGTTCACCTATAGAATTCGCAACTTCTAAAACATATCTTAAATCTGCACTTCCATCATCTGCAGGAGGTGTTCCGACTGCTATGAATAATACTTCTGATGTTTCTACTGCTTCTTTTATTTCAGACGTGAATTGCAATCTTCCAGCTTCTATATTTTTCTTTAATAATGGTTCTAATCCAGGCTCATAAATAGGTACTCCACCATTTTTTAGCATTTCTATTTTTTCAATATTCGTGTCAACACAAGTTACTTCTAATCCAAATTCTGACAAGATAACCCCTTGTACAAGTCCTACATACCCTGTTCCTACTACACCTATTCTCATTGTTTTCCTTCTTTCTCAATATTTAAATGTTTCTTGATAATATTATTTTTGATTCGTGTACCAATTAACAAATTTCTTTATTCCATCATCAAATTTTGTTTCTGGTTTATATTTCAATATTTCTTTTGCTTTTGAAATGTCTGCATAAGTCCTATTTACATCTCCATCTTGCATAGGTTGAATATCTAAATTTGCTTTTATTTTAAGTTCTTTTTCTATTGTTTCAACCATTCTCTTCAGAGAAATTGTTTCTGATTCTCCTAGATTGATTATTTCATAAACGTTTTTATTTTCTTCAACATATTTTATTGACTTTGTTACTCCATCGATTATATCTTCAATATATGTATAGTCTCTTTGAGTAGTTCCATCACCATAAAACGGTATTTTTTCTCCTGCTGAGATCATTTTAGTAAATTTATGTATTGCTAAATCTGGCCTCTGTCTAGGTCCATAAACTGTAAAAAATCTCAACATTATTGTATTTATATTGTACAAATAAAAATACGTATGTGCTATTATTTCGCATGTTTTTTTTGTTGCTGCATAAGGCGATATTGCCCTGTCTACATTATCCTCTTCACTAAATGGAACTTTTTCGTTATTCCCATAAACTGATGATGACGATGCGCAAACAAATTTCTTTATGTTATTCTTTTTCATTAATTCTAAAATATTCATTGTTCCTCTTACATTTACTTCTTCATAAAGTAACGGATCTTGTATTGATGGTCTAACACCCGCCATCGCAGCTAAATGAACAACAACATCTATTTTATTTTGTTCAAAAATTCTTGACATTTCATTCATATCTCTTATATCCACAATCTCTAGAATATATTTGTCTGTATTTTCTTGAATTTTTTCTTTTAAATTATCCAATTTTAGATTATCATCTTTTTCTATTCCAACAGACTCTAGAACGTTACTTATCTTGGTATTCACATCATAGTAGTTATTAAAATTATCAACATTTATAACTTTATTTCCCTCTGATAATAGTTTCGTTACTAAGTGTGATCCTATAAATCCAGCTGCCCCAGTTACTAAATATGTTTTCATCTTTACCCCTTTTGTTCTCAATTATTATTTCGATTTTTCATCAATAGTTCAGAAAATTTCTTTTCATAATTTTCAATAACTTTTTCTATTGAGAAATCCACTTTTGCAGTTTTTTCTCCTTCAAGTATTAATCTCGTTCTTAACTCATCACTTTCCATGATGCTTCTTATTGCTCTCGCTAATCCTTCAGGATCCTTATTCTCAAAAAACAATCCATTCTCTTTATCTTTTATTAGACTTATATTTCCTGCTGCTCTCGTTGCAACCACAGGAATTCCAAGATACATCGCCTCTAAAAGAGATTGTGAAAGCCCTTCCATTGTTGACGCAAGTACATCTACATCCAATATTTGGTAATGATTCAATGTTTCTTTACCATTAATCATTCCTATCGATAACACTCTGTCCTGAAGCTCATGTCTCTCTATTATAGGTTTATAGCTTTCAAATTCATTTGCATTCAACCCTATGAATATTATTCTACAATTACTTGGCAATAGTGCTAATGCTTCTATTATTTGATCTTGCTCTTTTTTTCTAGAAATCGATCCTATTACAAATTCATTCTCTTTTATATTATATTTCTCTTTCAATATTTCTCTTTGATTTTTATCTACATTTTGATATTTATAGTTTGGTGTTCCATTGTATATTACTTTAACTTTGTCTTTAGCCAATCCACCTTTAATAAGTTCTTCTTTTACTTCATCACTTACAGCTACAAACATATCTGTAAAAGTGTTATATAGCCAATTCTGTATAAAAAAACCTGAACTCTTTGGAGTTTGTCTTCTAGTATGGACTATTTTAGATTTAAACTTATAGAACATCTTTGAAAAAATTGCAGTATATCTATCTTTACTCGATTGTGCATTTATAATATCAATATTATGTTTCTTTACAACTTCGTTTATATGTCTTATATTCTGAAAATCTAATTTACTTTTAAAAGTCATCTCCACTAAATTTACATTTGTATTTTCTAATAACGAATAAAGAAGTGATTCTCTTCTACAACCTACGTAAACATTATGCCCTTTTTCTGATAATCCTTTAGCTAAGTAAGATATTGAATTTGTTGATCCAGCTATATCCCCTTGATAAGTTAATATTAATATATTCAATTTGCTGTCTCCTCATTATGTTTTATAAATTTATATTGCTAAAATCTAACTCATTTATATTATTCTCATAAAAATGAATTTCATTATCTTCTGATATTTTCCATTTATCATATGTTATCTTTTCATTTTTATAGAAACTTATTACTTTCTTATCGAATCCATCCGCAATATGAATAATTGCAGTATCTGGTGAAACTACTAGTATAGATTTTTTTATAATTTCAATTGCTTCAAATATTGTCGAGTTAGGATAAAAATATACTCTCTCATTATCTAAAACATTTTTCAATATATTGTCTAATGCTTTTCTGTCAGAAGGAGAATCTAAAATAATAATTTTTTTATCTTTATATTTTATGCATAACGTATCTATTAATTTTATTGCATTTTCATTATTTATCTTTTTATTTTTTGCAGCTCCAAAAAAATTCACTGCGATATAATTATCTATTTTTTTCTTTTCTAAATATTTGTCAACTTTTTCTTCAGCTTCTTTATCTAAAGGAATTTCATAATCCATATTTAAGTTAGAAAATCCTAATTGCTCTAGTATTTCTGCATATACTTCCTTCATTCTTTTTGAATTATTTCCTATATTTTTGTTAAATATATTTATCTCCTCTTTGTCATATCCGAAAACAACTTTAGCTTTTATATTTTTTATAAAAAATATATCTCTTTTTCTTAAATGCTCAGTTGGATCAATTATTACATCATAATTTTCAGCTCTTAATTTTTTTGCTAAAAAATACATGAATAGTTTTTTACTTTTTTTAAGTTTATAAAATCTATTAACATTTTTATTATTTAAAAATAACTTCTCATTTTTTGAAATCCCAACTATATCTATCTCAATATCTGGTCGTTGCTTTTTTATTTCTCTATAGATCCATGATGTAACAATATAATCTCCTATTTTCCCATCATATCTTAAAAACAACAGCTTTTTAATTTTATTAAATTCTAGTTCCATTTTACTCCTCATTGCATAGATTTTTCTATTGTCTTATGAAATTTTTCCGTTATTTCTGAAAGTTCAAACTCTTTTTTCTTTAATTGAATATTCTTTAGTAACTCTTTTTGATAGTCTTTGTCATATAGAATTTTCAAAACTTTTTCTGCTAATTGATTCGCATCTCCAACATTAAAGAGTTCTCCAACTTTAGGATTTGTTAGAATTTCAGTAGGCCCTGTTGGACAATTAGAAGAAATTACAAATTTATCTAACATCAAAGCCTCTAATAAAACTACCCCAAACCCTTCATATTTTGATGAATGAATAAAGAGTTTTGAGTGTTTCATCCATACGTACGGATTTTTCTTTTCCCCTAATAATATGACATCTTGTCCTAAATTTTTTTCTTCTATCATTTTTTCTATCTTCACTCTTCCATTACCTTCGCCGATTATATATAATTTTTCTTTTATTCCTTTATTTTTTAGAATAAGATACCCTTCTATTAACGTCTCAAAATCTTTTTGAACTGCATCTAATCTTGATATAGCTAAGAAGTAATCACTCTCAATTAATTCTTTCTCATAGCTTGTCATCTTTTCTATATTTTCGTTCCCCTGTTCTATTATATTATTACAATCAAGGGGATTGTAAATATATTCAATCTCATGACTCAGAAAAGGGTATAATTCTTTAATTTCTTCATTCATCTCTTTACAAATTGCAATAATTTTATCATATTTTTTTAACTCTTCTCCATAACGGCTAATTTTAGATTTATTATCTTGTTTGTGCTTCCTTATAGATGAATGAATCCATATTATTTTTTTTTCTGCTTTAAGATTATCTAAAACTGATTTCAATCCACCATCAAAATCTATTATTAAATCTATTTTACCTAACTTTGATAGTTTTTCAAGAAAAATGCTTTTAAATACTCTTTTTGATTTATGTCTATAACCTTTAAGAAGAACTCTATTCAATATTTTTCTCTTTTTTGACAACTCTGCAATTTTTGAAACAAGATTATACGGTCTAACAAATTGAATTTCAACATTTTTTGGGATTTCTTCTAAAAATAAATTCTTTTTCCCATAATCATTTGCGATTAATAAAACTATTCTGTATTTATTTTTATCAATTAATTTGAGATACTCTACTAGTATTTTTTGTAGCCCCCCCATTGTTAAATCTCCACTTGATATCACAATTGTTTTCATCCATTCCTCCTATGATTTATTTAACTAGGTTTTCTTTATCTCCAAGTTTTTTTAATTTATATTGCTTCAAAAGCGAGTATTGCATATCTATGCTTGCAAGTAAAAATCCTTCTACCCCATCTAATATTCCTAATTTAAATATATATTTTTGTCCCTACAAAATGAGTCAGGAGTTAGTAGGAGTTAAAGGGAGTTATCGCCCTCCGGGCTTAGGAGTTAGAGGTCGATAGTCCTCTTAATGGTAGGTTGAAAATAAAAATGAGAGACAAATTGAAAATCCGGTATGTCGTATTAATCGTATTACTGTCTGTTGTATGGGCAACGCAGCTCATTCCAATATTGGGAGAAGTATATGCACAGTCTGTATATCCGGTGATTTCCCATTTCTTGTCCTCCTTTTCAAAACTCATGCCTTTTGCCATAGGCGACTTGTTTATTTTCCTCAGTGTACTCGGACTTCTTTTCAATCCAATCAGGGCACGCTATATCCAAAAGAAAAAGTGGAAACAGATTCTGCTGAACGAAATGGAATACTTGCTGTGGATATATGCATGGTTCTATCTGGCATGGGGACTGAACTACTCACAGAAAGATTTCTATGGCAGGACAAACATTCCTTATACTGCCTATACTCCCGAAATCTTTCAGTCATTTGTAGACAACTATATAGACAAGCTGAATGCTTCCTATACAGATGTCACCTCCATTGACGAACCATTGGTCTGCCGGGAAAGCGTACACGGATACAACCAAATCAGCGATACGCTGGGGATACATCGCCCTCCCCACTCCTCTCCGCGCGTGAAGACCATGCTTTTCACTCCGTTCATTTCCATGGTCGGTGTTACGGGAAGCATGGGACCTTTCTTCTGCGAATTCACGCTGAACGGCGATTTGCTTCCACCACAATATCCTGCTACTTATGCCCACGAGCTGGCACACTTTTTAGGCATCACCAGCGAGGCAGAAGCCAACTTCTACGCTTACCAGGTCTGCACCCGTTCGCAGGTGAAAGAGATTCGTTTCAGTGGGTATTTCTCCGTACTCCCACATGTGCTGGGCAATGCCCGCCGACTGATGAGCGAAGAAGAATACGCAGAACTTTTCAACCGGATACGTCCTGAAATCATAGAACTGGCCCAAAAGAACCAGCAATACTGGATGGAGAAATACAGTCCGCTCATCGGAGACATCCAGAACTTTATCTACGACTTGTACCTTAAAGGAAACAAGATTCAAAGCGGACGCAAGAACTATTCGGAAGTAATAGGCTTGCTTATCTCATACGAAGAATGGAAAAACTAAATTTCAAAATCATGCATACAAGAAAAGAACAGATGGAAGCCTTCGGCCGCTTCCTCGACATACTCGACGAGCTGCGCGAGAAATGTCCCTGGGACCGCAAGCAGACCAACGAAAGCCTGCGCCCCAATACCATCGAAGAGACTTATGAACTTTGTGACGCCCTGATACGCGATGACAAGAATGACATCTGCAAAGAGCTGGGCGATGTGCTGCTGCATGTGGCTTTTTATGCAAAGATAGGCTCCGAAACCGGTGATTTCGATATGAAAGACGTATGCGACCGTCTTTGTGAGAAACTTATTTTCCGCCATCCCCATGTCTTCGGCGATGTAAAGGCCGAAACCGCAGGCCAGGTTTCTGAAAACTGGGAACAGCTAAAATTGAAGGAAAAAGATGGGAACAAAACAGTGCTGAGCGGTGTACCCGCTGCCCTACCCTCGCTCATCAAGGCCTACCGCATCCAGGACAAGGCACGCAATGTAGGATTCGACTGGGAGGAACGCGAGCAAGTGTGGGATAAGGTAAAAGAAGAAATCCAAGAATTCCAGGCTGAAGTCGCCCACATGGATAAAGAAAAGGCTGAAGCTGAATTCGGCGATGTCATGTTCAGCCTCATCAACGCTGCCCGCCTCTACAAAATCAATCCGGACAATGCGCTGGAACAGACCAACCAGAAGTTCATCAACCGCTTCAACTATGTAGAAGCGCACAGCATCAAGGAGGGCAAAAACCTCCATGACATGACGCTGGAGGAGATGGATAAGCTATGGAACGAAGCGAAAGTACTGGAAAAAGAAGGGAAACAAGATGATTCTTCTAAAGGTATCTCTCATTAACAAAAGAAGGTTGCTCACATCATTGTGGCAACCTTCCTTATTTGTATTCATTCACTATTCATCTTTTTCCTTGTGTTTTTCGTGGAGAAGCATCCCCCTTTTTATGCATGCCTTTCAGTAATTCACGGTGGAAACGCATTTCAGCCCTTTGCACCAGATAAATCTTTTTACAAGGCAATATTTTCTTGAACTTATCAAAGTAGGTCTTGTCCAACCGGTCAGAAGCGATACGGGCATCATATACACCTTCCATAATTTCCTCATACTGGGCTTCGGTTGTTTTTTCATCTTTCCCTTGTCGAAGCAACTTCCAAGCCTCGTCATTTAGCTGCTTTTTCCGGTCCTGCAATTCAAAATACAATGGGAAGAACTTGGCTGCCTCCTCACTCGTCAGTCCGGCTTTCTCCGTTATAAACGCTTTTTGTTTGGCACGAAACTCTTCAGGTGACAGATGCTGGTCACATCCATCGCTAGCCCAAAGCAGAGGCATAATGCCACATATCATAACCAATAAAACAATTAGTTTCTTCATTTTTAAATAGTTGAGTGTTGTTACCTTATTCTGCATCAGAGTCTGCCAAATAAACATACAATGAATAATCATCCAGCATGGAATTCTCTACAGCCATATTAATATATTCCATTTCTGTTTCCGTATCATCAGCAGCCATACGCTCTACAGATGGAGTATGCTCCGAAGAAGCTACACGGATAATCAATGCCGCACCTATAAACATGGCGGTCATATACAACCAAGGCCTTACCTTCTGCCACATTGTAGGCTCTGTCTGCACAGCAATGAGTTTCTCTTTTTCGGGAAGCCGGTTCATTACCTCTGAAGTAAGATTCTCAAAGTAGCCTTCAGGAACGCGGAAAGGATTTTCCGTCCCTATCTTTTTCTGTATTTTATCTTCTTCTTTCATAAGCTTTCTCCTTTCTGTTTAATTAGACATTGTTTTGTGGCAAAGGTTTAATACTCCTCACCCAAAAACTTTTCTATTTTCTTCACGGCATGGTGATAGGAAGCCTTCAAGGCACCTACGGAAGTACCAAATATATCGGACATCTCTTCGTATTTCATTTCCTGGTAATACTTCAGATTAAACACCATACGTTGTTTTTCCGGCAAGGCAAGCAAGGCTTTTTGCAAAGCCATCTCTGCTTTATCACCGGAGAAGTAAGGATCACTTTCAAGCTTTTGAAGTGCATCTGCCTCGGGGTCATCCAAAGAGACTGTGGAAGCAGCCCGTTGTTTGTTCAGAAAAGTGAGGCATTCATTCAAGGCTATGCGATAGAGCCAGGTAGAGAGTTTAGCCTCTGCCCTGAAATAATCTATATTAATCCATGCTTTAATGAAAGTATTCTGAAGTAAATCATTGGCATCTTCATGAGAGAGGACCATACGACGAATCTGCCAATACAACTGCTCGCTATATTGGGTAACAATCATCTCAAATCCCCGCTTTTGTGTGCTTTCTTCTTGTAGAAGAGCCAACACTTCGCGTTCATTATAGGAAGGGGTCATAAATTTCTATTCGCATTTGTTGTTTTAGACTGCCAAAGATACGAAAAGTTTAATTCATACCGATACACAAAGTGTTTCTTTGGCAAGCTGAGTATCCGGAAAAATAGCGGATGCTTCTTGAAGCAAGATATTTTCATCTTCGTATCGTGCCGAAAAATGTCCTATCAACAACTTCTTCACTTCAGCCTTCCTGGCTATTTCAGCCGCTTGTGCAGCAGTTGTATGAAATGTTTCTTTGGCACGTGGCGCATCCTCATTCGCAAATGTCGCCTCATGAAAAAGTAAATCAACCCCTTTTATCTGCTCCACGATAGAAGGAAGATAGATGGTATCCGAGCAATAAGCATAACTGCGGGACGGAGCAGAAGGACGGGTCAACAAGTTGTTGGAAACAGTTTTTCCCTCCGGTGTCACGTAATCGGCCCCATTCTTTATACGATTCAATTCGTATACCGGCACTTGGTAGAAATCGACCATTTCACGGATAATATGGTTAGGACGCCGCTTTTCTGCAAACAAAAAACCACAACACGGCATACGATGACGCAAAGGAATGGTAGTAACCGTCAACGAACGGTCTTCATAAATCAGCATCGGTTCTTTCGTATCAAACTCATGGAAAAGGACCTTGTACGTCATCTGCCTATTAAAAAAATCCAGCATAGGTGTCAGCAATGTTTCCAGCCCTTTTGGAGAATGGATATGCAACTCGGCTGTACGTCCTAAAAGGTTAAGTGTAGAAATCAGTCCTAATAAGCCAAAACAATGGTCTCCATGCAAGTGAGAGATAAAAATATGATTCAAACGTGAAAACTTCAGATGTGATTTACGGAACTGCAACTGCGCCCCTTCCCCACAATCAATCATAAACAGCTTGTCGCGCACGTTCACAATTTGAGACGTAGGGAAATGACGCGTTGTGGGTAAAGCGGAACCACAACCAAGAATATGTAACTCAAATTTTTCCATTCCAAACCTTCCGAACTGATTTCTACTCCTTGATTTATAGAAGAGCCTTTATCTCTGAAACTCCAAAGGATATTTCAAAAGTTTCTCCGGATTTATTCCCTTTATACAGATAGCCCACCCCTTTATCACACTTCACACATACTTCCAAGAACATGTGCAAGGCTGGATCGGAGGAGTTCAAAGAGTTCTTCACATTTGCCTTCATCTGTTCGGCATTTTCCTTCAAAGCAGACATCTGTACTACAGATTCGTCAATCGTATAATGATAAAGCACCTTATCCGACTCGATTGTCAGTTTATTGAGCATAGTGGCTTCATCCACCTGCATCGGGCACGATACGTTGGTCATCTTCACTTGCTCTTCCAGTTTCTTCTTATCACTGCTTTCAGCAGTTGAACCGCCATTCAATATATCTTTCAAGTCCTGAGTAGTCAGATAACATTCCACTTCGTTACCGGATGTCTTTCCTTTATATATGAACTTTATACCGGAATCAGTACCGACAACCAAATCCAGCATCTCTTTAATGGACCCTTGTGGATTACCGAACATAACAGTCACAGCAGACTTCATTGCATCAGGATTCTCTTTCAAAGCGTCTATATTGAGGAAACTTTCATTCATAAGCAGTACATATACCACATCCGACCCATCAAAAGTAATACTGGATATTTCGCCGGAAGCTCCCATATCCATGGGACATTGTTTGTTGGCTGCTGCGATAGCCAGCTTGAGTTTAGACTTCTGGCCGCATGCGGTTAGTAACATCAGCGACAGGCAAGTGAACAACACCATCTTCCCTGCATTTTTGAACATGTTTTTCATAATAAATGAAAATTAAATTATTGAATATTTCTATGATTGCAAAAGTAACCACCCTGCAAAGATAAACATTTATGGAAAAACCATCCTTAATTCCATAAAATTCTATTGACAAATCATAAAAAAGAAGGGCACTTGTTTGCGCAAGTACCCTTCCTTCATTTATAGAACGGAGTAATTATTTCTTTCCAGCTTCCATCTGTTCCTTCAAGGCAGCCAAAGCATCAATGTCACCCAGAGTAGTAGATGCAGCCTGGTTTTGGATAGCAGGAGCAACGTCTTCTCTCTTACCGGTTGACTTCTTAGTAGCAGCCTTCTTTTCAGCTCTTTCTTCTGCCTTTGCAGCATCTTCGAAGATACGGCTGTGAGAAAGGATGATACGCTTAGCGTCCTTGTTGAACTCAATTACCTTGAATTCAAGCTTCTCGTCCAACTGAGCTTGTGATCCGTCTTCCTTAACGAGGTGCTTCGGAGTAGCGAAGCCTTCTACACCATAAGGCAGAGCAACTACAGCACCCTTATCCAGCATTTCGATGATAGTACCTTCGTGTACAGAACCTACTGTAAATACAGTTTCGAATACATCCCAGGGATTTTCTTCGAGTTGCTTGTGGCCAAGGCTCAAGCGACGGTTTTCCTTGTCGATTTCCAGAACTTGTACGTCGATGTCTGCACCAATCTGAGTGAATTCAGACGGATGTTTAACCTTCTTCGTCCAAGACAGGTCAGAGATGTGAATCAAGCCGTCAACACCTTCTTCGATTTCAACGAATACGCCGAAGTTAGTGAAGTTGCGAACTTTTGCAGTGTGCTTGCTGCCGATAGGATACTTCTCTTCGATAGTTTCCCAAGGATCAGACTTCAGCTGCTTGATACCCAAAGACATCTTACGCTCTTCGCGGTCCAAAGTCAGGACTACTGCCTCAACTTCGTCACCTACCTTCATGAAGTCCTGTGCAGAACGCAAGTGCTGTGACCAAGACATTTCAGATACGTGAATCAGACCTTCAACACCCGGAGCGATTTCGATGAATGCACCGTAGTCAGCCATAACTACAACTTTACCCTTCACGTGGTCGCCAACCTTCAGGTTAGCATCCAGTGCATCCCAAGGATGCGGAGTGAGTTGCTTCAAGCCGAGAGCGATACGCTTCTTCTCATCATCGAAGTCGAGGATAACGACGTTGAGCTTCTGGTCGAGTTCAACCACTTCTTTCGGATCGCTGACGCGGCCCCAAGAGAGGTCTGTGATGTGAATCAAACCGTCTACGCCACCCAGGTCGATGAATACACCGTAGGATGTGATATTCTTAACGGTACCTTCGAGAACTTGTCCTTTTTCGAGTTTACCGATGATTTCCTTCTTCTGTTGTTCCAGTTCGGCTTCGATAAGAGCCTTGTGGGAAACAACCACATTCTTGAATTCCTGGTTGATCTTAACAACCTTGAATTCCATAGTTTTGCCAACGAATACATCGTAGTCGCGGATAGGCTTCACGTCGATTTGAGAACCCGGCAAGAAAGCTTCGATGCCGAATACGTCTACAATCATACCACCCTTTGTGCGGCACTTGATGTAACCCTTGATAATTTCTTCGTTTTCCAAAGCAGCGTTCACACGATCCCAAGAGCGAGTAGCACGGGCTTTTCTGTGTGAAAGAACCAACTGTCCTTTTTTGTCTTCCTGGTTTTCAATGTATACTTCAACAGTATCACCTACTTTTAATTCAGTAATGACATTATGAGGAATAGTTAAACCAGCAGCACAACCAAACCGAGTACCTAACTCATAGCCTTTAATTTCCCCATCATTGTATTCTACCTTAATTGCTTTTTCAGTAACACCAATCACTTTACCTGGTTTCTTTGCAGTTACTGCGAATAGACCATTGGTGGCTGTTCTATGTGCGATAGTGTATTCCACTCCAGTACCAATATATGGCTGCTCATACGAGTCACACGCCACGGTGTGGGCTGTTTGGATCGGACCAAAGTTAGCACGTTTAGTATCATCGCGCGTGTTAAACGGCATCATCGCGCCACATGTAGATAAGATATTTGTTTGATTAAACTTTCTATCTTCTTTAGGTGTTACATTGCCCAATAGATCAGAATAAGCTGGATTACCAGTAGAATAAACATTAATCCCTACATCACCAGAATCACTGGTGTTTTCAGAAATTACATACAGATCGTTAGGGTCAAACTTACGAGTTTCTTTTACCATGGTTTGTGAAGAGCGACCACCATGGCCGTTATAAGTAATGGCTTCTTCTTCTTTAATTTCTTGTAATGGGTTAATTTCAGATGCAATTGATACAGCAGGATCAGTAGTAATATGCCCCCAAATTGCAAATTGGT